>ULVS01059574.1_pt1 | contig 14108 bp, 12 predicted proteins | sample 1959671 | NCBI WGS metagenome assembly ULVS01 (sample SAMEA4835792, study PRJEB28245) | human gut metagenome | biome: gut microbiome; material: fecal sample | place: Denmark | collected 2008
GCGGAAAGTATATCGGTTACTCCGAGAAATATAAGAAACCCGGAAAGAAGAACGCCACTGATGGGCTGGAGGGTAAGGCATGAACGGCCAAGGAAAACTTCTTACTCATTATTTGAAAAATGCGGACAAGCTGATCATTCCTGTCTATCAGCGAAACTATGATTGGCGCGAGGAGCACTGTAAAAAGCTGTACCAGGATCTTGTTCGGACGATCCAAAACAAGAAGCGGTGGCACTTCTTTGGCGGCATCGTGTCTGTAAGCGACCCTATGGGCAGTAGTTCTGACTACCTCGTCATTGATGGTCAGCAACGCATTACAACCGTTTCCCTGCTCCTTTTGGCTATGGCCAACCTGATCAAAGATGGAAAGGTTGTTCCTGAGGACGATACTCTTTATGCGCAGATCACCAAGAAATATTTGGTGGATGAGATTAACCCTAAGAACCGAAAGGTCAAATTAAAACCTATCAAGGGTGACCAGGATGCCTATGATCGCCTGTGGGGAGATCCTGAAAATTTCGCACGCTCTTCAAACATCACACAGAACTATCTGTTCTTCTACAATGAGATCCAAAAGCAAGCCATTACAATCGACCAGCTCTTCAAGGCCGTTGAAAAGCTGCAGATTATCGACATCACGCTGACACCTCCTGACGATGATCCTCAGCTCGTTTTTGAGAGCCTCAACTCTACCGGACTCGAACTGAATGAGGGCGACAAAATCCGGAACTTCGTCCTGATGGGCCTCGACATTGAGAAACAGGAGCGTTACTACGATAGTTACTGGAACCCCATTGAGAAGAATGCGGGCTACGATAAGCAGAACAATTCCTACGATGTCAGCCCATTCATCCGTGATTACCTGAGCATCAAGAATAAGAAAATCTCCAGCATGAAAGACATCTACACCGATTTTAAGGCGTTTGCCGATAAGCGTACCGGTGAGATGGAAGAAATCATGAAGGATCTCCTGGCTTATGCCAAGCGGTACAACAAACTGCTGATCGGCCACCAGAGCTTCCCCACGAAACTGAAAGCATCCATTTTCCGTTTGAATCGGTTTGAGAGCAGTGTTACTCGCCCCTTCTTGATGGAGGTGCTACGGCTCCAGGAGGAAGGCATATTGACTGTGGACGAGGTCACTGAGACCTGCCGGATCGTAGAGTCCTATTTGCTGCGCCGAATTATCTGTGATCTTCCCTCCAATACACTGGCCAAGGTTTTCCTGACACTCAGCTCCGACATCAGGCGTTTTGATGGAACCTACAACATGTTCATCGAAAAGCTGAAATATGTGTTGACTTCCAAGAAGGAGAAGGCGGCATTCCCTGATGACGAGGCATTTGCCGAGGGACTGAAAAACAAGAACATCTATGCTATGCCACCTCGGTATAAGGCCTATCTATTCGAAAGATTAGAGAATGGTGATAGCAGCGAATATAAAGAAATCTATGGCCGTTTGGATAGCGGAGAATATACCATCGAACATATCATGCCTCAAAAGCTCACTCCGGTCTGGATTAGCGAATTGAAAGACGATGCGGAGACTATCCATAGCGATTGGCTTCATCGCCTTGCAAATCTCACCCTGACAGCATACAACTCAAAGTACAGTAATAGCCCATTCTCCGAAAAGAAAACCATGCAGGATGGGTATCTTCAGAGCGGGATAAAGATGAATCAGCGCGTAGCGCAAAAGGAACACTGGGGACTGGCTGAATTAGAAGAACGATGTGGATATCTGACTCAACAGGCAATCCAACTCTGGCCATATGCGGCAAGTTCGTATACGCCACCGCAAAAGCAATATGATGAAGTGGCCCTTGATGATGAAATAAACCTCACAGGGCGGACCCTCGTCAAATACAGGTTCCGTGGCATGGAGCATGACACAACATCTTGGGCTGAAATGTATGCTGCTGTTCTGAAAGAACTCCATAATGCGGACAAGTCTTATCTTAATTATCTGGCCGATGCCGACGACAGTGTTGAACTCTCAATTCATGTGGGAAGAACTGCCGAGAATTATTCCAGCTGCGTCAAGATTGACGAGGATATCTATGTCTGGACGGGTACTGCCACTCAGTATAAAATCAATCTACTGCGGAAGTTCTTTGAGCAGTACAAGCAGGATCCATCCGATCTGGTGTTCTTTCTTGATGATGCAAAAGACACTGGATCTGAAGACGAGGCAGAGCGCCATAAGATCAGAAGAAAGTACTGGGAGAAAGCCCTGCCGTTGATCCAGAAAACAACCGGCAGTTTCCAGAATGCGAATCCTCAAAAGAACAACGCGGTTTATGGCGGCACCAATAAACCGGGCGTTTTGATTTCTTGTGTGGCAAACTTCGATTCTGCGCGTGTGGAAATCTACATTGATCAGGGCGATTATGATAAGAATCGGGCGGTATACAGACTGCTTGAAACCCACCGTTCTGAGATAGAAACGGCCTACGGCAAGGCACTGACTTGGGTTTGCCAAGAAGGCGTCAGAGGTTGCCGGATCTATGACAAGATGACGGAGGTCAGCATTACTAAAGAGGATGACTGGGATGCGATGATTGCTTTCCATACACAACAGGCAAAGAAACTGCTGTCTGCTATGCAGCCGTTTTGGACTTAGTATTTCTGACAGTTGAGTCGGAAAAAGAATTATCGGAAGCTGGGAGGAAAACCTATGGCAGCAAATGCGAGTCTCAGCAGAGCAAAAGCTGTGCAGAATGATGAATTCTATACGCAATATAGTGATATTGAGGCGGAAATCAACGCCTATATCGAGTTTAATCCAGATGTGTTTAGAGATAAAGTCATTCTCTTGCCATGTGACGATCCGGAATGGTCGAACTTCACGAAGTATTTTGCGGCTAATTTCAATCGTTTTGGCCTTAAAAAGTTAATTTCAACGTCTTATGCTAAGAGTGCTGGAAACCAGCAACTAACGCTGTTCGAAATGGAGTCGCCGCTCTTTGATCAAGAAAAACATGAGACTCATGGCAAGCTTTTTACCTTGACATGTGATAGAGATGGATCTGGAAGTGTCGATGCTGATGATATTGAATTCTCTGGATATCTTGATGGTGATGGGGATTTCCGTTCTGTTGAAGTGACGGCTCTTCGTGATGAAGCTGACATTATCATCACTAATCCGCCTTTTAGTCAGTTTTCGACATCAAAAGGGAGAATGGGATTTCTCCAGTGGATCTTGGAAGCAAATAAGAAATTCGTTATTCTGGGCAACATGAATGCTATCAATGACAAAGAAGTGTTCCCGCATTTAGAACGAAATGAAATCTGGCTTGGTTACAAATCTCTAAGCCAGGATATGTATTTCCATGTCACTGATGATTATAAGCAGTGGCTTATTGAGAATAAGAAAGAGGGCTCTGCTTACAAAATTATTGATGGCGTGGTAATGGGTCGTTTGGCATCAGCGTGTTGGTTTACCAATATCGATCATGGTAAGCGCCACGAACCACTCCTTCTTGATACCATGGCACATAATCTGAAGTACAATAAAAAACTGCGCAAGAAACTAGAGAAGGAATATGGGAAAATAGAGTATCCACGTTATGACAATTATGATGCCATCGAGGTTCCGTTTGTTGAATGTATCCCTTCTGATTACGACGGGATAATGGGTGTTCCAATGACATTTATGGATCGTTATGACCCGGAGCAGTTCGAGATACTAGGGCGAAGGGGTGACTTGAAGTGGGCGGAGACTGAGTGCGACTTCTATACCCCACCGTCACCTGAGATGCAACAAAAGTATAAAGATATGAACAATACTTGGCGGGTACAGAATACATACATACTATCTGATGAAGGGATTCCACTTATTACCTACGGGCGAATCTTTATTCAATCTAAGAAGGGCGGGGCTAAATAATGATCACAACTCTTCATACCGAATGGACTGTCGGCGATGTTTGTAAGGGATTCATCTTTGACAAAAACGAGGGCAAGGGACTCTTTGGCCTTGATGGGCAGCTCATTATCCAACCGGAGTATCAGCGTAATTATATCTATGGAGACGGAAAACGCGACGTAGCCGTTGTCGAGTCATTATTGAAGAAATACCCGCTAGGATTGATCTATTTTGTCAAAAACAAAGACGGAATGTATGAAGTTCTAGATGGACAGCAGCGCATCACCTCATTTGCACGGTACGTTAACCAATCTTGGCAATTCGCTGTGGAAATAGATGGGAAACCTCGATATTTCGATAGCCTTGATAAGGATTTGCAAGACCGGATAACAAACGCACCCCTGACCATCTATGTATGCGAAGGTGAACCGTCTGAGATTCAAGCATGGTTTGAAACAATAAACATTGCGGGCGTCCCACTAGTAAAACAGGAATTGCGAAATGCATCTTATCATGGCTCTTTTGTAACGAAGGCACGAGAGGTGTTTTCGAACACTGGGAACGCAAATATGAACCGCTGGCAGACATATGTAAAAGGTGATCCAAAGCGGCAGTACATTTTGGAGGCTGCTCTTGATTGGGTAAGTAACCACAACATTGATGAATACATGGCTCTCCATAGATATGATTCCAGCATCACCGAATTAAAAAACCACTTCGATACAGTGATTGATTGGATTGATTCTGTATTTGATTACACTGGCAGCGAGATGTGTGGGCTAGATTGGGGCGACCTCTACCGTCGGTTCCACAATAATGCATACTCGAAGGAAAAGGTCTCTGAAAGGGTTGCCACGCTGCTTGAAGATACGCAAGTTACAGACAAAAAAGGAATATTCGAATATATTCTGGGCGGTGAGGAGAATCCCATTCTCCTTAATATTCGTGTATTTGATCAGAAAACAAAGAAAGCGGTCTATTTGAAACAAACAAAGGTTGCTCAAGAAAAAGGAGAATCCAATTGTCCTCTATGTGCATTGGGACATGATGCCAACGCCAAACGCATCTACAAAGAAGCTGAGATGGATGCGGATCATGTTACCGCCTGGAGCAAGGGGGGCGCGACTGACATCAAAAATTGCCAGATGCTCTGCAGAACACATAATCACGCCAAAGGAAACAGGTGATTATTTATAAACTAGCTCATATGAGGATAAGGATTGTGTGAGAGATGGATGCGTTGATTTCAGTAGTCATTGGCGGAGCCTTTACAGTACTTGGTGTGATTATCGGCTGGGGTCTTAATGAGATGAGCGCAGCTCGCCATTTAAGACCGCACCTCTGCTTCAAACTTAATTCTACCCCGGACACCGAGTTGGTTGAAGAAGGGTTACGCACAAAGACGAGTTCATCTGAGTACTGTATTGAAATCTATAATGTGGGCCAATCACCGGTTATCATTGAGAGTTTTGACATGTGTTGGCGGAAGCAACTTCTGATTCAGTGCTTTCCGAGTAGTGAAGACGCCACTATCCTCCCATACCACAACATATCATATGTTCTGACGCAGCAGGATGCGGATGCAATCGAATGGCATTGCAAACGGTTAGGATTCAAGCAGTGCCGTATCGTTGCCACGACTGTGAACGGGGAAGAATTCAAAGAGAATATTGATGTGTCCTGGATACATATGAGGACAAGCCTCTGGGAAAAGACCTAATAGTTTAGCCTGAAGTCGTTGTTCCTCAAAAACTACTAATGGAGGGATCATATTGAAAAAACAAGAGATGTCTTTGAAGCAACAATATCAGCGTCTTACAATGGCCAAGGCACAGGCAACCCGGAATGGACAACCTACCCCTAAGCTCGATAAGAAGATCGAAAAGATGAAGGCAATGATGGGCAGCACCGTACAGAAAGTGCCGGCTGCAAAACCATCTGCCGGCAAGTTCGTGGACTACAAGGGTGTCAACAAGCTGCCCATGCAGGGTGGTGCCTGCACTCCGAAATAAGATTTGCCATAAATTGTTCATTGCCCGGAAAGAACAGGATTATAGAATAAAAATGAGAATAAATGTTGGGGGCGCGATGCATGCCAAGAACATACAGTCACCTATGTTTAATGATGGGCAGATCCATATTGCAAAATGGGTGCGGAATGCATTGGATCTTAACGACGGAGATGAGCTGCTTTTCGAAGTCGTTGATAACAAAATAATCTTTACAAAAGCCGAGGGTTAGTGGGAAGATCCTCGTTGCCCCCGCTGACCCAAAATGTACTAAACGAAAATGACACGCCCCAAAAGTGAACGCCGATGTTTTGGCGCACTCTTGGGGCGTGTTTTTCATGTTCAGTTCAGTCGGTCAAAAGGTATGCCTTTTGACATTACTTTTTCTGGCGTTTAAGCTGCTTTTTGAAAAGATTCTTCATCACTTCTTTGCCTTTATCCGTACCGATTAGAGGAATAAAACATATTTCATTCAAGGAAACGAGGATTGTCTAGTTGATCGGACGGTCTTGCTGGATACATGCCTTCTTCGTTAGATAATCTCTGAATAGGAAATGGAGTACTCAAATAGCCGCATCTGATCGTCAGCCTTGACTTTTTCAATGAGATCTTTTGTCGGATCATTCAAACATATTATGCCAAATACACGCTGTCCTTTGACTGCAACATCTTCCTCAATCCAATCGATATACTCTCGCGTTTGTGCATAAGCGTCATCATAGCCAGAGTCCTTTTTCAACTCGATAACATACAGGTCTCCAGCGGTATCAATCCCAAGGATATCAAGCCTGCCATTCCTCAAAACAAATTGCCTGCCATAGACACCTCGCTTCTGATATATACGGAGCGGCATCCCAAATACAGGAATGCCAATTTCCATCCGCTGCACCAGTTCATCTTCGAGAAGCTTTTCGCTGGAGAATTGCTGTTTTTTTACGCCGATGTCTACGATCGTTTCCGCCTCAACATCAGTAACGGCAGGCTCTGGGACAGCGATTTTTACTTTGCCAACTGGCTTTTCAGCCCTCTTCTTCAAATCCTTTGAGACAAAACGCTCATGCTCTTGGATGACTCTCTGAGCCTCTCCATTCTTGCCTTGGGCGAGAAGGGTTCGCACGAGATTATTTGCGGCATAGCGCACATCTCGATTCTGCCGCAGGCAGTCTTCAAATACGCTTTGGGCTTCTTTGAATTTCCTCTGTTTATACAGCGAGTACCCTAGATTATTTAGGGTATTTTCGCCGACAGGAAGAGCCTCAAGTGACTTCCGATAGTATTCTTCTTCCTTGAGACAGTCCTTTTTCTTTCCGTAGCACCATGCCATCCAGAAGTAGACGGTGCCCTCAAGGAAAATGCGAGATGTGGGTTTTCCATCTTCAAATTGCTCAAAATATGAGAGTGCATTTCCCAACATCTGCATATTGTAGTAGGTATATCCGAGGAGTTCTTTTGCTAACAGGATCTTCGGATTACACTGTAAGACCTGGGTAAGTGACTCGATGATGCTCTCATTCTTAGAGTCATAATACAGGTGATCCAGAGCAGCACACATTTCAGGGATTCCTGCTTCAACATCGTCTCTATCCAGCATTCTTCCTATGGCGCTCCACATACCGGGAAAGCCCTCTTTCAGTGGAACCACCAGAATGTATGTGAAATCCTCAGCTGTGAATATCCCAGACTCTGTTTTGAGGCTTTTGATTTTTTCATCTAGGTAAGCCGACAAGTACTGAAGAACATTCTCTTTCTTTCCGGATACCAAATCAATAATGGCGTAGTACAGCAAATTGTATGGATCCGATCTATCGAGTCCATATACCATTTTCTTGAATTTTGTATATAGTGGGTCATCGACCAACTGCTTGGTGTCCATCTCGGAATACCTGTAGTAACCCGAAATAAGTGCGTCCAAAAGTAGATCACAGTAAAGGGACTCCAACCCACCTTTGTGTTCAGAGGGAGCTGCGTTCAATATTTGGTCGCAAGAAGAAAAATCTGTTGAATTATCAAGTAGAGTCTTGTCGAATTGCGCGAGAAGATTATCGGCTATTTTTTGAAGGGTGCTATCCGTTGCCATTGCAATACCTCCATGGTGATGATTCTGTGCTCATATTGTACCGTTAATGGCCGGAATTGGCAAGTCAATGCATTTTGACTAATACGTTGTTCCTGTGTATGCACAAATACCTCCTATTTTCGGAAGTACGCCGCCTGCCCCCAGGGGATCCTAACACGGTTATTGGTGAGCAGCCAGAGCACAGGTATGCCGGATGAGGCCTCATATTCCGGGAAATCGCTTTTCCCATCTGTCATGATGACGATTTCTGAAGGAACATTGTCAGACATATGTTCCCGAACATAATCAAAAATGCACTGGAAACTTGTCCCGCCTCCGCTATATGGCTTCAGTTGCAGCAGGTTTTCCGCACTGGTAATGGGAACTACCCGTCGGACTTCCGAATCAAAGAAACCGATGGAGCCGCTAAGCATCCCGCCGAATTGCTCAATAGCTGCGCAGATCTCGGCGGCGGCCATGGCCACTTCCTGATCTTTCAAAGAGGCAGAGATATCAACCATGAACAAAACATTGAGCCTGGGCGTTTCAGACTCGTTGTAATCCGGCAGAAAGAAGTCCAGGTCCTGCAGCCTGCGATCGGGAGGGGTAAAGCTGTAGTCCCTTGTTTCGTCCATGATAAAGTGGTTCAAGAGAGATTGCCAATCGTGAGTCGTGATTTTCGATCGGTGAAGGACGCGCTCACAAAGGGTGCTACTGTCATAGTTTTCTGCATCGCGGTCCTTTGAACCCCGGATTTCCCGAATTGCCTCTTTGAGATTCGCACTCGGGCGTGTTGTATACTCGAAGATGAGATCGTCCAGTTCGTCATCATCATCTGCTTCCGGGCGATATACTTCAGGCATCTCCTGCTTGCGGAACCCTTTGCACACTCGCTCGATGATTCCTCGAATGCGCTCAGATGGAATTAGGTCATCGGGATCAGGGTCATCCGGGCTGAGAATCAGGACCCCATCCTCGGTGCGGGCGTTCGGCCTATCCCACCACTCATCTGAATCCAGCAGGAGATTGCGGCGCTGCGCATCACTCAACGTGGAAGGATCCAAAGGTGTCATCTGAAATGCCTCGTAAGGCGTCAACTCGCAGCCTTCAACTTTGGGATAAAAAGTCTCATGGTGGATCTCGCCGATTCCAGGGAGCTTGTCATCCGTGAAGTCATACCGGATAAGCGAGGAGTTGACAACGATATTGCAGGCAAAGTGAAAACGGTCACCTTTATAAAACTGCGGGCGTGAGAGATGCCCTAACCGGATATGCATGAGCTGGTGGCAGAGCGCAAAATCCAAGCTGTTGTCGTCGAGCTTTTCCAACCAGCTCGCGTCAAAGTAGATGCAACTCCCGTTTGTTGACATCCGGCGCACATCCACATTGGTGACAAACAACATCTCTACCAGCGGCGCCGCCAACTCCGGCTCCCGTGTCAGAAGCCGATACCGGGCCTCCTGGAGTTTTCTTTTGAGCTTATTGATTCGCTTATCAGTCATTTCATGCCTGCCTTAACCGCATCCAGGTATATTGCGTTTTCTGCAAGAATGGGGCGGAGCTTAGGGATGAGCTGATAATCATGGAGGAGGTTGGTGCGGAAAGTCCAAGGAAGATCACAAGCGAATACTATAGAGTTGTTGATGAGCTCCTTTTCCGGATGCTGATGCGCATAGGCGACCATCTCAGCCCTAAGGGCCTCCTGCATTTCCGGAGACTTCTCAACAGCAGTCTTTTTCCCGGCGAAGATGTCTTCGATTGAAGGCAGGTTTGAAAACAGAGTGCACCATTTCGCAAAATTGTAAGTTACGCTTGCCCCGATACAGCCGGATATCAAAGGCTGAATTGCGTCCATGTTTTCTGAGATATTGGTAAGGATGTTGCTGACCATCTCCCAGGAACGAGGTGTTGGAAAAGCCAAGGTGGATTCAGGGCTATCGGAGCGCATGAGAGCGGTTGGGTTATACTCCAGAAAACTGGTGACAAAGCGGTGAATGCCTGATTTGACAGCCCAGTCGTGCCAGGAGTCAGGATCGCCCTTCACAGTAATGTGCAAGAGACGGTTGGCTAATGCGCGTGGCATATTATAGGCAACGGATTTATCGGTAACGCGGTTGCCAGCGGCAATGACGATACAGTTCTCCGGCAGCTTATGCTCACCAATAACGCGATCCAGCGTGATCTGATAGGCAGCGGCCTGCACCGACTGCGGTGCGGCGGTGATCTCGTCTAGGAGGAGGATGTTGATCACATCTTCACTTTCATCCATCTGGAAAATCTGAGGCTTCAGCCACACCGATAGGGTTTTATCCGCGTTGGTCGTCGGGATGCCTCTGAGATCTACCGGGTTGAATAGCAACAGGCGTACATCTGTGATGGAAACCTTTTTTCCGGTCTTAGCCTGGATGTTGCCCGCTATCTCACGAACACCCTGGGATTTGCCGATACCCGGAGGCCCCCACAGCATCACGGAGGGAAAAGATTTTAGTGGGGTACCGTTTTTGATGAGCTTGATATAGGCCCGGGACAATAGGCTCACAATCTGATTCACATTCAGTAAGGTCAAATTGGTTTCGTTATCAGTCATTTCTCGTGCAGCCTTTCTGACGAATGATGGTTTTTTCTGTGCTTAGGAGAATTATTGGCAGAAGCGCTGTTTCTGAACGGCAATCCGCTTTCTCATCAGCGTGACAAAAGCGCTTGGTTCAATGACTTCCAGCACCGGGCCGAAGGACAGCACCCTAATAAGCAGCTCGGTCTCATCGTCCTTGTCGTAACGGAGCCTGATCTGATAGAGCCGATCGGCCAACTTCTGAGTCTCTTTTTCAAAATGGGAGAAGTGTAGCAGCACACGTTCCAGCCCGTTGCGCTCGTCATGAAGCAGCATTACAAGCTCTTCGGAATTTTCCTGAGGCAGCGTGATGGATTTGGGATCATAGGCATCCAGCAACTCGCATGAACGCACACGAGCCATATTGATCGTGTTGAGCCGTCGCTTGCCGGTTGCCAGTAACCTGAACTTATCGTCCTTGGCGGAATATTCCAGGCGTAAGGTATACACTCGATCGAATGGCGGGCGCCGGTATGGCCACGGAACCGGATACGCAGTTTTCTCTTCTTTCGAATTGCCTTCAGTGCTGTTTGGAAGCAAGCTATGTAGGCGGGATCCCCATACGGATCTCCGTCCGCGTACTGGTCAAAGAGAATGAAGGTGTCCTGAGCATACAGCGGATCAACATCTTCCAGCCCGGTCGTGTCCGGATCAAACAGAGCGATTCTGGGATCAGACAGCAGCGCTTTGAGCCATCTCTTTTGGAGCATTGTCAAAGGCATGGTTGGCTTGTGGTGAAGTATGGAATGATACTCCTGATCGAGTAAAGGCCAGGTTCCGGATTTCAGCGCTGCCGGAATTGCAAGCGCGCTTTCCGCGAAAGCCTTTTCCCGGACAAGCTCGGTCATTCTTCGATCTGTCAACTTCCCATCGGATGCTTCGGAAAGGACAGCTGCGACGACATTGAAATAGCTTCCGTAGATCTCACTGAATAACATCGTTGCCACCTCCGTACAGAGCGTCCATCCGAGCCAAATCTTCTTGGAACATATCCAAAACATACTGGCTGGAGCATTTGAGATCTACAATGCGGCCGATGAAGGTGCGCAGCCAGGGCAGTATCTCTGAGGCATCATAGACATCGGCTGAAAACCTGCAAGTCTGTGAGTCCAATAGTTCGACTGTACCATGGCGCTTCTCGCGCTCCAGGCGGTGCAGCACGAATTCCTCGCCCGGGTCAAAATGGACCGTCATTTCAATATGATCCAAATTATGGTCGGGACCCGTTGAGACACCCCAAAGGTGCTGGTCAAACTTCTCCTGGTACCCTAAGTACTTGCTGTAGTGTTTCTCGACATTCCCAATCGTGACCTTTTTGATGGCATCCAACCGGAAGAAAGATAAGTGCCGCCCCCGGTAATGGTAGCCGAGCAGATACTGGCGCCCGGACTGGGTGCTGACATAGATCTTCAGAGGACAAACCGTCCTTTGATAGTCGCGGCCACTCCGCAGGCTCCTGACGGTCAGTTCCGCAGCTCTTTTTTCATCGATTGCCGCCAACAGATCACAGAGGACATCACTGTCCAGGGCGTGGAGCATGTAGTGATGTTTGAATCGGAAGCTATCACAAGGTTTTTCCAATTTATCGATCAAGAAGGAGCCAATCACCCCGAGTGGATCCTCCTCGGAGAAAAAGGATAGGGCGTCTGCCCAGGTATTCAAATCAACGGTGTTATCATCCGTTCTCCGGTAGAGTACCTCACGACCGCATTTCTCGGAGCTTAGCAGACCAAGCGCCTCATATTCCTTGAGCTTTTTCCGCACGGTGGATTCGTCTGGAGAGAAGGCGCCGCTGAAATAAGAGAGATAGTCATCATTGATGCAATCGACAATCTCTCTGGAAGAAAGCGCGCTGCCATCGGCCAGCAGGTCCATCACATAGAAGTGGAGGGTGATGTCCTTATCGGTAAAGCTTTTGGCTTTAAAAGCCTTGTGGAGCGGGTTGTGTGGGATCCGCCTGCTGTCAACCGAGAGGAATACATTCTTGCCGGATGTGTCCTGATGGAAGGACATAAAGTCGCCGATCCAACTCTCAATTCTTCGCCGCTCATTATCGTAGCTGCGGGCACTCTTGATGCTGTACTCTTCCCGACTCTTAAACCCATAGACATAGAATTCGCGCATGTAGCTCCGGATACGCTCAAAACTCTTGACCAACTCACTATATGCCACGAAATCCACCTCCTGCAGTTTATGGCCTCATTTTACCACAGGAGGTGTCCAAATGAAAGAACAGCTCCTTGCCAACTGCGGTCTGGAATGGGTTTGAACCAATTTTTCGCAGACTTTTAGGTAGTTGCTCTTGAGTTCGCAACTTTTTTTCCGTGTTTTTCCTCTGAACAGGCAGTATTCTTAAATCACGAAAAGCGCATACAGCAAACCCATGCATATGACTTTTAATCATAGACGCTGTTCTGGTCTGGCGTAGTAACCTCTCCGGAATAAAGAATGCGCTTTGTAAAAGACGCTAACAGCATTATCTATTAACATTAGCTCAACGAAGGAGCACCTGCTTTCGGGGCAGGCCGACAAAGGGTGAGACCCCCTTTATGATGATAAAGGACAGCGTCTTGTCGAATACATCTCCGGTAGTTCAGATGGTAGAACGGGAGACCCCAATCTCTGTGTCGTGGGTTCGAGCCCCACCCGGATGATGTATTCACTCCTTAGACAAAAAGGCACCAACAGCAAAGATTGAATAGCTAAGATGGTTATAGCAGGCGGTTCATACCCGTCGTTCGTGGGTTCGATTCCCACTTCACATGGTGCCTTGTTTTATCAATAAAGATGCCCACAGCAACACCCAACGGTCTTGAATCCGATCCGATGCAGAGGTCAGGGCGCCGGTCAACTGGCGGCTTAGGACTTGCGATATGTCAGGCATCTTGTGAAAGGCACCAACAGCAATTCTTGGTAACAACTACGACTAGAAATCGTACTTTCGGGTTCAAATCCCTGATGGTGCCTTGTATAACCAATTCATCACGGAGGAGTGATTTCCATGCTGAAGTTTCTAAAGAAAGAAGCAAATATGACCCATACGGAAAATGGCGCAGTTACATATCGTTCCACCCAGTCTGAATGTCTGGATCTGTTCGCTACGATCGGCGCCCTGCGCAGAGAGCGTGATGAGGAGATCACGAATCGCTTCCTCCGCGCCTATGCCGAAGACGCTGATCTGGCCATGAAGACCCTGTTCTTTGCGAGAGATATTCGTGGCGGTATCGGCGAGCGCCGTGTCTTCCGTACCATTCTGAAGTGGCTGGCCAACAACGAGCCGCGATCCCTGGAGAAGAACATCCAGTACATTGCAGAGTATGGACGCTACGATGACCTGCTGGTCCTGATGGGCACCACATGCGAAGGCAAGGTGCTGCATCTGATCAAAAAGCAGCTGCCAGCCGACTGTGCCGCTCTGGAGGCTGGCGAGTCCGTGTCGCTGCTGGCCAAGTGGCTTCCTTCCGTCAATGCCTCCAACGAGGATGCGATCCGGCAGGCAAAACAAATTGCCCGATCACTGGGAATGAACGACGCCCAGTACCGCAAAACGCTGAGCGCCCTGCG
>ULVS01014411.1_pt1 | contig 14086 bp, 10 predicted proteins | sample 1959671 | NCBI WGS metagenome assembly ULVS01 (sample SAMEA4835792, study PRJEB28245) | human gut metagenome | biome: gut microbiome; material: fecal sample | place: Denmark | collected 2008
GTTGTCTTAATAGTAAACTTGTTCTTCTCTAACAGGAAAGTTATGCTTGACTAAGGATAATCTATAAACGCAAGTTACGTTTATAAAATTGAAAGCTTTGTTTTTATAATTGCAAGTTTCATTTATAAAAACAAAACTTGCAATTATAGTTTATGATTAATGAAAAGGAAGTTTGTTATTAAGGCAAAAGAAGTTCACTAACAGGATAAAGGAAGTTTATCTTTAATACATCAGAGCTCATTTATTAAGGCTTTTACTATCTATTCTCTATCCCTGCCCATTATTCTCCAAAATAAATTCCTATATTTGGGATTGAATACAAGGATATGAGCAAAATTAAGAATATGAACCTACAAGAGATACTAAACCAACCCGAAGGACGTAGATTGGAGTTTAAGGCAGAGTTGCCGGAACATTCTGATCTGGCTAAAACTATGATTGCTTTTGCCAATGATGCAGGTGGTGACCTATATATTGGTGTGGCGGACGAGCCTCGTAAAGTGGTTGGATTAGATGAAGATAAATTGATGGCTATCGAGGAAAAAATAAGCAATATCATTTTTGATCGTTGCTATCCCGCTATATTACCCGAGATTAAATTTATCAGTGAGGACAACAAACATTTGATTCAGGTGACTGTTTTTTTTCAGAGGTAGTACGCCACCTTATTATCTCAAAGATAAAGGTAGTTACAAGGAACATTTATTCGTGTAGGTTCAACTAATCGGCTTGCTGATGAATCTATCATTTCAGAACTGGAACGTCGGAAGCGAAATATTTCTTTTGATAGCGAAGTTATTCCAGATAAACCCGTAAATGATTTGAATATAGATAATTTTAAGACTATGTTCAAGGAAAAAACAGGCGAAGAACTATCTGACCAAGCATTAAGAAAATTGGATCTGGTTAAAGACATGCAAGGAGCAGAGTACCCGACAAATGCGTTGATTTTATTTTCAGACGATCCTTTACGAAACTCGCTCTTTCACTATGCAAAAGTAGAGTGCGCCCGGCTCAAAGGCGTTACAACCGAAGATTTTATAGACCAGAAGAGTATTACTACCAATATTGCTACACAAGCTGAAGAGGCGTACAACTTCGTGCTTCGCCATATCAACAAAGGGGCAACCGTTGAGGGAGTTTATACCGTCTCTCGGTGGGAATATCCTGTTAAGGCAATTCGTGAAGCTATCCGTAACGCAGTAGTACACCGTGATTATTCTCTCACAGGAAAAGATGTTAAGGTGGCTATTTATGATGATATGGTAGAGATAACAAGTCCAGGGCTTCTGCCGCCATCCATTGACTATGCTGCGATGGAGAGCCGTCAGAGCGATGCACGAAATAAAGTCATAGCTCCTATCTTCAAACGTCTTGGTATTATCGATCAATGGGGCAACGGCTTGAAGCTGATTGCGGATGAACTAAAAGAATATCCCAATATCAAACTTCGTTGGAAAGAGATAGGGTTATCATTTCAGGTACAGTTTGTGAATATGAATCTCAACTCAAATACCGGTACTCATTTAGGCATTGATGTCGGTAATGTCGGTATTGATGTCGGTAATGTCGGCATTGATGTCGGCGTTGGGACAAATGATAACGAAATCTTGTTAATCGAATTAATCCGACAAAACTCAAAAATCACAGTAAAAGAGATTGCAGATACATTGAAATTAAGTAAACGTCAGTGTGAACGCATCATTGCGGATTTAAAGCATCGGGGGATCTTATCTCGCAAAGGCACAAACCGAACGGGATATTGGACAATTACAGGATTATAAGAAATAAAAGCAACTAAATGCCCCGCCAAGTCATAGAAATGCAATTCACATTTCTGCTTGGCGGGGCATTTTATCATCCTACTCTCTTATTCCAAAACTATTCTTTGTTCTTCTGTGTCACCTCAATACCTTGCGGCCATATAGCAGGCGATGTATGTATATGAGCATCATTCCCATGTCCAGTATAGTCCTCGGCAATGTCTCCATGCCCTTCGTTAAACTTCCAATAAGCACAAAGTCCGGTAGTAGTAGGATCTACGTTATACATATTGTTGAAGATCTCCTGTTGGGTTCTCATTACGTTCCAGATGCGTACTTCACAGATTTCACCATCGAGCTGGCGGGAGAAGTCCGTCATTTCACCATAAGAATGACCGATCTTGAACTTGAAGTCACCCTGCTTCTGCATACCCAAATTAATAGCTTCTCCTTTACCATAATCTTCAATACGGCTCTGTTCACGACCATCTACGTAGATAGCCGCCACTTTCTTTTCTGTATCGAACGTTACAGCCACATGATACCATTCGCCTTCCTGTAACAGTTTACTGTTGTCAGCGTTCGGGAATTTAATCTCATTGCACGAGAATTGCAGTTGTTGCGCCGGGAAGCCTGCGTCACCCAAACGGAACAGGCAATATTGTTCAATCCCCATAATAGTGGATATTTCCCTTGTAATTGTACCATTCTTAAAGTCATTTACACGGATAATAGCTTCATAAGTAAGTTGCTTCATGTTGTTCACCACACCAGCCGTAGGACTATCTTTATCGAAGCCCGGTACCTCAAAGAAATTGTTTTTCAAGTTGACAGCCGTAGTGATGGCACTGGAACGACGTACCACATAACAAATAGTCTTTGAACCGCCTAGTGTACCCATGCCACCCGATACTTGGTCGATAGTGATGGGGAGCAAATAGCCCGCATCAATTTCAAGGTCAGTGAGACCGAAGAAATCTACTATGACAGGTTTGGAGCTGACTTCGCCTTGCGGAATAACCGTCTGACCTGCCGACAGTTTGTAATGCTTGGCATCAAGCATGGTATAGTTAGCACCAAGGCGAGCATTATAAGTATTCACCAGCGAGGCGTCTACCTTAATACCTACATTAATATCCACGCCTGCAGGACGTGCCAACAAAGCGGAGATTTCCTTTTGTCCCGTCTCTATGGTACGGTTAAAAGTAAAGTTGGACACGTCTTTCAGTTGGGCGGCATCCAAATAGACTACGTTATCGAAGGGTGAGGCATTGCTATAGTCTTTGTTATCACAACCAGTGGCACATAACAACAGAACTATAGTTATGATAGCCGGTGAAACGACAGTAAGCATACCTCGAAGTATTTTTTTTGTTCTCATACTAGTTAGTATTTTAAATTTAATCAAAAACACAAATCATAGATGTGCTCTATTTATGCAACTGTTCGAGCACAAAAAGATGGTAAATTTACATGCTGAAGTGAACCTGGCACCATGGTTTATTCATGTGATATACCCAGATTCACAAGATGATGAAATAAACAATTACCAATCTTTTTTATATCCATTATCCACAGGATTCATATCCACTTGAGGATCCAAAGGGAATCCTAAATACATAGCAGGATTCATATCGGCACTACCACCCCACGGATCTTCGACCCAAGTCCAGCCATCATCCATAAAAGCCCCGAAACCGGCAAGTGTTGCTTTAGCCATATTCTCCTTTTCAGCATATTCATTACCAATAAGATTACTGCCAAATACTAGAATATCGCTTTTCTTCATATCAGCCATTTTCCATTTTATCATGTTTTCATCATTTTTATCGCGATCAATGGTTGTATTATTAGGATACATTGGAATATTTACACTGCCATAACATTCTTCTTTTAATCCTGCAATCTGTTTACGGAAATATTTGCTATAAATTGTTTCTTTACCAGGATTAATGATTTGTATTTCCTCTGTCGGAGAGCAGTAACCACTCCATGCATAATCAATGTAACGACCGACTTCTACTCCCCCGCACTTATCAATGTCATAAAAGTATTCTGTTACATCTCCCTTATCTACCAAGGTCAGCAATTTGTCAGGCATAGCTTCACGAAGAGATTTTATCAGTTTAGGGTAAGAAGTAGTATTCAGAACCGGCATGTTTGGTTTACCGTACTTATTATCTTCATCCCATAAATTTACGCCATCCAATTGATAACGTTCAACCACTTCTTTCACCTGACCAACAAAATCTGCTATCTGCATATCTGTCATGTTACAAAAACCAACTCCTTTGCCACCATTCTCTATGCAAAGACACACTTTACGCCCTATCTCCGTAAGTGGGCGGATATACTTATCCCTATGCTCTAACACATACCCTAAGTCATAAGTCAGTTTAAACAAAACACGTTGAGTAGTAGTTTCATAATCGATTGTACTGGTCTTTAGATTTACAATATTGCCGATACTATAATATACATCCATCCATTCAATGTTATCCATTCGATCCAGTCCCCATGCTGAAACTATCAATGGTTGATATTCATCTGTATTCACATAAAACACGGACAATACATTAGGCAACAACTCGGGGATATCTATATCCCCCCAACCCGGATTACAAGTAGTAATTTTCTTGCGAATGTTCACTCCATAATAAAGAGCCTGCTTTTCTACCTGTGCCTCTATATCCATAGGTATTTGTGTTACAGTAACCGGCAATAAATAAGTTTCATCAAAATCCAGTCCTTCCGTAGAAATATTCACTTTAATCGGAGCTGATATTTTCTTCCCGCTCGCTATAGTAAACACGCCTTCGGCTTCAAAATGTACATTAGCGGCAGGAAGTGCTTTCAATTTAGTGTTGTTATTTTCATTATAACCATTCACAAGTGATTCATCAACAACTACTTTTGCTGTAAAAGCTGTTGAAGCAGGTTTAGTCAATGTATAATAAACATCTTGGGTAGTAGTTTCATCCCCCTCATATAATCTAACAAGTATTTTATTTCCAAAGGTTTTTCCACTGCATAACTGCCCTCCTACCCCGTTCATCGGCGTTTCGTCCGGCAATTGCCCGGCAGGCATGGAAATATCATCTTCAGTACAACCCGTCGTTGCTACCATCAGCAGTGGCAGCATCAGAAAGACGAAGTATTTAAATGGGTTATTTTTCATATCATTATAGTGTTTTATAGGTTTCACAATAAATAATCTCTTAGTTACGCCCCTTATTTGGACGGGTTCATTATTTGGATGGCTAACCGGCTAGTCTCATAATTCATCTTCGTATGATAGTAATCATCACCCAAAGCATAGATAGCAAGCCCACCTACAGGACCCAAAGAAACAACACGGTTTGTCATCTCGGTAACAGCGTCCAGCTTTTCACCTTCTTCATCCACTAGCTTTTCATTAATCTTGGCGGAGAGCAATAGTTTCTCTTTAGGGATTGAGAAGTTTTCTATCACGCCTGCCACATAGAGTTTCAAATCTACGGCAGAGGTAATCGTAGCAGTGTTCAAGACGACATAATCCAGCTTATTCAGATCTGCGGCATCCATAAAGGCAGGATCACCTTCAAATACCAACAGTTTGCCATCGCCTACAGCGATAGAAAGCTTGGAGACGATTAATTTGGCTGCTTCACGACGGGCAGCCTGTTCAGCCTCCGTTCCTCCATAAAGAGGAGTACCTTTAATGGCAAACCCATTCATACCCAACTGGGAAGCGGCAGCAACGGCCTTATCCAACCAGGCACCTAGTTTGGCAGCATCGGTCAAGGCGGGCATTTGAGCGGTATAATCCACTAAATAGAGTACCTTAATACTCTTTTCCTGTAACAGGAGAATATCCTCACAGTCATAAGAGGTCAGGCTTTCGGGATGCGTCGGAGTTACGATGTCCAATGAGTCGGGCAATGAACGGAGGTAATCACCTTCATTCTTCGACTTTTCGGCACTATTGTCGAAACTACCGTAAGTGACAAAGTGTTTGCTTTGCCTATACGTACGCAGTGCCTCCATGTAACGAGCCCAAAGTTCAGGATTCTGTTCTTTGGCATGCTGCGGATCAATATCAACAGTTTTCTGATCCGTCCAGTCGCTGCACGAAGCGGTAGCAAGCAATGCCAGCAGCAGGAACAGATGAGTGAAGATGTTAGCAATGGAAATTCTCATATTCATATCTTCTTGTTTTAGTTTCTATATCTTCTTGTTTTCTAGTTCTCACATTTCCAGTTTCATGTCCCTACGGTCTCGGTTTCTTGTCCCACCAAAGAGAAGTAGCGCCGTTATCAGGGCCACCCAACATACCGACGGCCTCCAGAATATACTGCCGGTTACCGGAATATTCGCTGGGCGGATACCACAAGCGACGTATTTTAGCTTTCGTATCGTCAATAGTACCACCACTGTTGTTCACTACCACAGGCAATAAGTGAGGATAATCCGTACGACGATATTCACTCCATGCCTCTACCGTAGAAGGAAACATAGCAATCCATTTCTGGGTAATGATACGCTCCAGATTCTTCTCGGTATATTCATCACCCTCTTGCCAGGCAACAGTAATGCTGCTAACGGCTCCGGCTGAATAGGTTCCATTCACAGGGTCTGTGTAGGCTTGCGGGGTATTGGAAGCATTGGTCGCATAAGAAAGAGCATCCGTGGCAGGAAGTCCGTACTGTTCAAAAGAAAGAGCAATTGCTTCTTCATATAGGCTCTTGGCATCGCCTCCCATCGCCCAGCCACGCAATGCACCTTCGGCACGCAGGAAAGTGACTTCTGCCGCATTCATCCACGGATAAGGACTGGCAGTAGATATAATCGGTTTGCTATAACGGTCTATCACGCTTTCCTTGTTCACCACATCAATACCGATACGAATACCGGCAAAGCCGGACACTTTCGTCGGCTTACCACCAACTGTTTCCGTGATTTCCACTTGAGTGAACATCTTCTCCCGTCGAGGGTCCTGATACCCGTTCATGTAACAAAGCAAGTCGGCACCCATCCGATGGTCGGACCAGCCGTTGAAAACCATAGCGGCACGGTTTTCCTCCACCTTCATTTCGGCATTATCGGCATTGTCCGTGATAACCCCTGCTGCTACGGCATCCTGTGCCACTTGTTGTGCCGTAGTAGGATCAACATACACCATGCGGATAGCCATACGCAACTTCAGGGAATTGGCAAATTTATACCACTTGCTGACGTCACCGTAATAAACATCGTCAAACTTACGGAATGCTTCAGAACCTATCGTAAGATTTTCCTTCAACACGGAACTCACTTCATCAAGTTCCTTCAGCATTTGTTTGTAAACAGCTTCCTGCGAATCATAGGGCACATTAAGCGAAACACTACCCTGCTCGTCTATCACCTTGCTATAAGGAATGGGACCATACATATCCGTCATACGGTGCATAATAGCTACCCGCAGCAATTTGGCAAGAGCCAGTGCCACAGGATCATCACTCTGATCCTGCAAATCGCGGTAAAGCGGATAAGATTCGGTAAAAATATCACCATACGTCTTATCCTGCCAGTCAACAGACGGGTTATAAGTTTCAAATTTATCGGTACGCACGAGCGTAGTCCCATAATACCCGGCAAACGGACCTGCCGCCAAAGCCTCGATAAACTGATAAAGATGCTCTTTAGTAGGTACCACCAACCCTTGCAAACCTCGCAGGGTAGAGCCTATATTGTAGTTTTCGCGTCCCTGCTCATCCTTGGTCACTTCGTATTCCTTGCGGTTGATTTCATCGAAGTTGCCCGTACAGGCTGCTCCGCCCACCAGCAGAAGTCCCAGGGAGAATATCTTTAAGAAAGATTTCACTTGTTTCATACGATCTGATTTAACGGGTTAAAAGTTTATTTTCACATTCACGCCGATATTACGGGTACTCGGCAACATGAAGTTATCAATGCCTTGATAATAATTACCGGTATTCGCCACCGCTTCAGGGTCGAAAGGTGCACGACAGTAAATCATCCAAAGGTTACGACCTACCACAGAGACATTGATGTCACACACCCCTCCCAGCCATTTGCGGGGAATGGTATAACCCACACTGGCTTCTTGCAAACGCACGTTCGTAGCACTGTAAGTGTAATACTGCGGCAATCCGCTACTGTTTCCGATGAGGCTGTAATACGTTTGCGCATCCACAAGAGTACGTCCGTTGAGCAACACACCACCGTTGTCACGGGCTTGAGCCGAACGTTCGGACACTCCATACTGATCCATTGCCGCCTGTGTGGCAGAATAAGCAATCCCTCCGATACGTGCTGTAAAGAGTGCGCTTAGACTGATACCACGCCATTCGAAGCGGTTATTCCATGCCAGATTAGCTTTCGGGAATACACTACCCAGCTTAATGTCCGGCAGGTTGTCTTCAGTAGTCAGCGCACCGGAAGGATCAATCTCCACCATGCCACTATTGTCCCGTTTCAAGTCACTCTGTGTGTAAAGATCACCCAACGTACCCCCTTTCTTCAGGATGAATCGTGCTTTACCCAGTCCGCCTACATCCAAGCGATTCTGTGTGATAGGCAATCCCGTTTCGGGATGAATATAGCTGGTCACCAAGTCTTTTATCGTATTCTTGTTGTGAGAGAGAGTGAAATTACTTTCCCAGTGCAAATGGTTGTTCCAGGTATGTCCATAACCCAATGAGAGTTCCACACCGGAATTACGCACATATCCTGTCTGCAAATAAATCTTGCTATAACCGGAAGATACGGAAACTTTCGGGTCGAAGGTTTGGTTGAAAGTATTTGCCAAGTACCATGAAAAGCCGAGGCTGAAATCCTTGAAAAGACGCATATCCAGTCCCAATTCCCACGAGTTGGTACGCTCGGGCTTCAAGTCCTTGATAGGATAGTGTGTCTTGGGCTTCCATTGCTGGTTAGCCTCATCGTATTCGTAAGTGGGCGATGTCAGATTACGGGGATAAGGCATACCAACGGAACTGAAAGAGCCACGAACCTTCATATAGTCGATAAATTCCGGCAAAGTCAGCATTTCGGAGATAACCCCCGAAAGTCCTACGGACGGGTAGAAGAAACAAGGTGTAGAAGAATTGGCAAGTTGCGAAGCCCAGTCGTTTCGCCCGGTCAGTGTAAGATAGAGCATACTCTTCCATCCCACTTCCACACTGGCGAAGATTGATTGCGTCTGTTCCTGCCATTCGTCCTGACGGGCTTTCTTCTTTGTGTTGTCGAGGTCGAACACATTAAACACGTTCGGTATTCCCTTTTCACGAATCGGGCCACGATAACTCAAATCTTCGTATCTGTTGTTCACAATGCTGGCACCCACGTTTGCCACCAGTGAGAAGTCATTAAAACGCTTGTTGATGTTGGCAAGCACGTCGGCATACGTTTGTGTTTCGTCGGGCTTGGAGATGGTATAGTGTCCCTGCGTACTCTCTTCCGTAATTGTAAGATTGGAGCTGGCATAGAGCTTCTGTTCATACTTGGTGTGCGTGTTGTCCACACGTACACGTCCTGATATATTCAACCAGTCAGTAATGTCATAACTCAATTGAGCAGACAGCATATAACGCTTCTTCTGATTCAGACGCAGATTACGGTAAGCAATCCAATAAGGATTCTGCATACGGTAGTCACCTTCTCCTTGCGGCCAGAACATCGTATTGATTTTGCGTGCCGGATCCCAACGTTCGAACACCTTGACAAGTCCGAAGTCATCGCCACGCGGGAACAGATAAACGGGCACAATGGGATTGGAATAAATCCCCTGATTCGTCATGTTGCGGTCGTTCTGAATGATGTAGCTGGCTCCTATGTCAAGTTTCATCCGATCGTTCAGGAAATTCGTCGTATTACGGAAAGTAAAATTAAAACGGTTATAACGATTGTTGGGAACAATGCCCTCGGAGTTGACCGACGCCACCGAAAAGAAGGTCTGGTTCTTCTCCGTACCGGTAGAAAGGGTGACAGAATTGGTGAAGATCAGTCCTGTATCAAAGAAATCTTTCGGTTCATAATTGGTGCGGGAAGCGTCATTCAACTTCGCTCCCCAGCTTAGGATGGTAGAACCTCCGTCTTTCCCACGGCTTCCCGTCCCGTAGCGGTTTTGGAATTCAGGAAGCACGAAAGGACGGGCAAACTCGGTATTGCTGTTCACCGTCACTTGCAACTTGCCTACTTGTCCGCGCCTGGTAGTAATAACAATCGCACCATTGGCAGCATTACTACCGTAGAGTGCAGCTGCTGCGGCACCCGTCAATACGGAGATACTTTCAATGTCGTCCGGATTAATGTCGGCAATGCTCTCCGTAGCACCCCGTGAGTCGAATTCCATTCCACCACCGCCACCGAAGTTATACATTGGTATACCGTCGATGACGTAAAGCGCATTACTGCTTTGTTCGATAGATTTCGCACCACGCATCACTACCTTGCTGGCTCCACCTACACCGGAGGAACTGCTGTTGATAGTAACACCTGCCACCTTACCATTCAGGCTGTTGATGAAATTAGCATCTTTAATGCCGGAGATTTCGTCCGCTTTCACCTGTTGCACATTGTAGCTCAATGCTTTCTGTTCACGCTTGATACCAAGGGCAGTCACGACTACTTCGTTGAGTTGCTCCACGGCAGTGGCAAGCGTCACATTATACACGCTTCTATCTGTGACTTTCACATTTTGAGGAGTATAGCCTATATAGGTAAAATTGAGCGTGCTACCCACCGGAGCTTCGATAGAATAACGTCCTTCAATGTCCGTAATAACTCCACTGGCAGAACCCTGCACCTGAATATTGACACCGATAAGCGGCTCACCCGTTTCGTCTGTCACTTTTCCTTTGATTTGTTTATCGGAAGATGGCTTTTCCTGTGCCGGTTGAGGAATAATCTTGATGTATTTACCTTTCAATTCGTAGGTGCAGCCTGTACCTTTCAGAATGGTAGAGAGAGAATAATCCAATCCGGCTTTATCCAGATTGAGATTGAGGGCAGGTTTGTCACGCAGCAGCGAGTTATTGTACCCAATGGATAATCCCGACTGCTTTTCCACTTTCTTCAATGCTTCAATGACGGTAATATTGTTCTCACGGATGGTAATCCGCACGTCATTTTGAGCAAAAGCTGTTACTTGTAGCAAAAATAAGCTGAAAAAGAGTAGAAAACTTCTTCTTACACCTCGCTTATCCGCTATAAATGTGTAATTTTGTAGCATTAACTTTTAAGTATTAGTTTGTTAACTAGGTTGTTATTCACGTAGATCAGATCAACAGAGCATAACACTCTGATGCAGAAAAGTTGATTATTTCATATCCGGGATGGAGTGGCGCTCTGTTCCGGATACTTTTTTCTCATGGGCAGTAATTGTGTTTTTTAAGTTATTGATTTATTGAATGATTCACTTCGGCTATTTTCAATTCCGGTTTCACGCCGGTCTTTACTTCTTATTCCCTTTCCGTGTAATATAGCACTTATCTCCTTCTATCTTGAATTTCAAATTGCCCGCCACATCGACAATGATATCCATGACTTCTGCTAAAGGTGCCTTATCCTTGAACCGGAAACTCAAACGATCTTTTTTCAGCTGGTTCAAGCTGTAGACAAACGTATAATTGTATTTTCGTTCCAGTACACGTATAATATCTTCTACGGTCATTTCATTGAAAACCAGTTCGCCCCGCTGCCAAGCGGTGACATCTGCCATATCGGGATGCACTACCCGAAACTGACGGTTCTCTTTGTCATACGTCAACTGTTCGTCAGGCTGCAATACGGTCCGCTGGGTCAGATTTCCCCACTCTACCAATACACTGCCCGACAGCAATGCTGTACTGATTTCCTGATTCTCCGGATAGGCACTGACATTGAATTCCGTTCCCAAAGCAGTTACCTGAAAATCATCCGACTTTACAATGAAAGGATGCTTCTTGTCAGGCTTCACTTTAAAATTGGCTTCACCAACCAAGTAAACACACCGCTCTTTCCCAGTAAACTGTTTCGGATATAACAAAGTACTTTTTGAATTCAACTGAACCTGACTACCATCCGGAAGAGAAAGATGCCGCATCCCCGCCACCGGAATGAATTCCTGTATAAGGTCATTCTGCGTTCTTTCCGCCTGCATCACCAGATAACCAAGAGATACGACTACCAACAGTAACACAGCCGCAACGGATTGCCAAAGACGCAATACACGGATTTTACGGTTAGGAGTTGCAGGGATTGGAGAAGCCGTATGAAGGCCATTGTTCCGTTTCCACCGTTCGAGTTCCTTCTCCACATGGGGCACTTCACCCATAGCACGCGCCGCTGTCCAGATTTCTTTTAAAGCTTTGTCTTTCTCTACGGCATGTTCCTTATCCGTCAGCCATCCGTAGAAATTCTGCCGGATCGTTTCCGAATAATGATTCTTAGTGAACGAGGTCAGTATCTGCCGAAAATAATTCTTCATATAGTTGTGCTATTAGTGGTGAATACATATATAGCACGACACAAATGCGAAGACTACTCAAATGAAATGAAGAAAAAATAAAATAAATACGATTTTTTTTAATTCAACCAGAGAAAGATAGATTTGACGCTCTACGGTACGCACTGAAATATCAAGCTTTTCCGCTATTTCCAGATGACTCATTCCCTGGATGCGGCTCATCTCAAAAATCAGCCGACGGCGTTCGGGGAATTGTTCTACAGCCATTTGCAGAGCTAACCGTATTTCTTTATAATAAATAGCGTCCAGTGCATCACTCGAAGGAGACAAATCATTGAAAAGGCTCTCTTCTATCTGTGCCTGTTGGTAAGACCGTTCTATGCGTTTATGCTTGAGAAAATCAAAAATGGCATGTTTGGTCATTGCATAGATATATTTATCTATCCCGGGGTTGTCCTGCCAAATCTGCGGTTTGGCCCATAGCCGCGTAAAAACATCCTGCGCTATATCATCCGCATCCTGCCCTGATTTAAGGAGCATCAACGCGAAATTCTTCACCAGCGAATAATGTGCCTTGAAGACCAAATCGAACTCTTGTTCCAGTTTTATGCTTTCATCCATTACTTCACAAGCATTTGTTGTCAGTAAGCAAAAGTAGAAAAATAAATCAAGACTTAGGGTGAAAGAGATAGTAAATCACCCCTTTGTTACTTAATATTTCTTACTTTCTTCCTCATTATCCTTACAAATCACTATCTTTGCGACCTCATAATTTGTTTTTAACGAATAAACTACGATAGTGCTAATGAAACAGTACAGAACCGTAAACAACCTTATGGGTTGGCTTACATTCATCATTGCGGCAACCGTCTACTGCCTGACAATAGAACTGACCGCAAGTTTCTGGGATTGCCCGGAGTTCATAACCACCGGCTATAAACTGGAAGTCGGACACCCGCCCGGCGCACCTTTCTTCATGCTAGTGGCGAATCTGTTTTCTCAATTTGCTTCCGACGTAACAACTGTTGCTAAAATGGTGAATTACATGAGTGCCCTCATGAGTGGCGCCTGTATTTTGTTCCTTTTCTGGAGCATCACCCATCTGGTACGCAAACTGATTATCACTGACGAAAACAATATCACCAAAGGACAGCTTATCACAGTGATGGGTAGCGGACTGATCGGTGCACTGGTTTATACATTCAGTGACACATTCTGGTTCTCGGCCGTGGAAGGTGAAGTATATGCCTTCTCCTCCCTGTTTACCGCTGTTGTTTTCTGGCTGATTCTGAAATGGGAAGACGTGGCCGACCAGCCTCATAGCGACCGCTGGATTATCCTCATCGCCTATCTGACGGGATTGAGTATCGGTGTTCACTTGCTGAACTTGCTTTGTCTGCCCGCCATCGTACTGGTATACTATTACAAGAAAACTCCAAACGCTACCGCCAAAGGTTCGTTAATTGCGTTATTCGGCTCAATGGTACTCGTTGCAGCCGTGCTTTACGGCATCGTACCGGGTATTGTGAAAGTAGGCGGCTGGTTCGAGTTGTTGTTTGTCAACGGACTCGGAATGTCGTTCAATTCAGGTGTAGTGGTTTATATTATTCTACTTGCAGCCGCTCTGATCTGGGGTGTATACGAAAGCTATACCGAAAAGAACAAAACACGCATGGCTATCTCCTTTATCCTGACGATTGCCCTACTGGGTATCCCGTTCTATGGACACGGAGCCAGCAGTATTGTTATTGGAATCTTGGTCATCGCTGCACTGGGTCTTTATCTTGCTCCGAACATTCAGACCAAGATTAAGGAGAAATGGCGCATTTCCGCCCGCACCATGAACACAGCCCTGCTGTGCACCATGATGATCGTAATCGGGTATTCTTCTTAC
>ULVS01002729.1_pt1 | contig 13987 bp, 10 predicted proteins | sample 1959671 | NCBI WGS metagenome assembly ULVS01 (sample SAMEA4835792, study PRJEB28245) | human gut metagenome | biome: gut microbiome; material: fecal sample | place: Denmark | collected 2008
AAGCGGAATACAGCGTATACACTCCGCGCTTTTTCGAAACGCCCTCGCCGCCGCGAAAAACCCCGCCGAGCGGAAACGCAAACGGCAGCGCGAAAATACCGACCAGCGCCGCCGAAAGCAGCGCCGCGAACAACGCGCGCAGATATACGATTGCCGAACGAATAAATTCCGCCATATTTTTCCTTTCTCCTTTTCGCGAAAGTTTACGCCTCGGCGCCGTTTTTTTGCGGCAACCAAACGCCGGAAAAGATTATATCCCGATTCTCAAAAAATATACGCTTTGCATATAATATAAAAAATCGATTGTTTCGCATTGAAAAATCGATAAACAAAATAGCGAAAAACGCTTGCGTTCTTGATTGAAAAATTATAAGAACGGCACCGTGTTCTATTTCGTTTGGGAAGCCGTAGATACCGCCGAAGAATAGAACAGCAATAGCACAGCACAAAAAAACAGCCCTCGTCGCACGGAACTTTCCGCCGCGGGGGCTGTTGCTTTTTGTTTTTTATCGCTTTCAGTTCAGCACGTCGGGCGATTCAAACGATTTCGACGGCTGCTCGCCTCTGTCCTCGGGGAACATCGTTCCGGCGGGAATTACGGGCAGAATCAGCGGATTGATAAACGCGTTTGCCGTAAGCGAAGAAACCACGGCGCGAAGATACGGGTACACGATTTCCGTAGTGGAAATCGCCAGCACCTGACGATCTTCGTCGGTATTCACGTCCTCCGCTTCGAAAATCCCCACAAGACGCGCTTTCAGATTAAACGGCTTGGGTTCCGCTTCGGTAGATTCCACCTTTACTTCCAGCGCAACGAAGTACAATTTATCGTTTTCCTGCACCTTTCTGATCGTGCGCGAAAACTGCGGTTTGATTTCGAATTTCGTGTTCCTGTCCATTTTAATGCGGTTCACGGTGTAGTTGAGTTCCTCTGCGGTAATCCCTCTTAAAGCATACTTCATATTAAAAAAGCCTTCCTTACTGTTTTTCGGTTGCGCCGCCTTACCTTTGGCAACGTTTCCGTTCTGTGAATATTATAGCAGTTTTTGCAGGCGCTGTCAAGCATTGCGGCGCACGCCGCGGCGAAAAACCGACCGCAAAGATGAAATATTTGTTGTTTCTCTTGCTTTTTGCGGCATTTTATGTTATAATCGGTTTAGCACACCGAGGCAAAACCATAAAAGGAGAAACCTGATGTTAGAAGTAGTACATTTAACAAAAATTTACAAAGCCAAAGGCGGCGTGGAAACCAAGGCGCTGAACGACGTTTCCGTACGCTTTCCCGAAAAAGGCATGGTATTTCTGCTGGGCAAAAGCGGCAGCGGCAAATCCACGCTTTTAAACGTATGCGGCGGACTCGATTCCCCCACGTCGGGCGAAATCATCGTAAAAGGTCGTTCCAGCAAAAACTTTTCGCAGAGCGATTTCGATTCTTACCGCAATACTTTTATCGGGTTTGTGTTTCAGGAATACAACATTCTCAACGAATTCACGGTAGAAGATAATATCGCGCTCGCCCTCGAACTGCAGGGCAAGCCGAAAGATAAAAAAGCCATCAGGCAGCTTCTTGACGACGTGGATTTAAGTTCGTTCGCAAAGCGCAAACCCAACACGCTTTCGGGCGGGCAGAAGCAGCGTATCGCCATCGCCCGCGCGCTGATCAAACACCCCGAAATCATCATGGCGGACGAACCGACGGGCGCGCTGGATTCCGCCACCGGAAAACAGGTATTCGACACGCTGAAAAAGCTTTCGAAAACCAAGCTTGTGATCGTGGTATCGCACGACCGCGATTTTGCGGAAGAGTACGGCGACAGAATCATCGAACTGAAAGACGGCAAAATTTTATCGGACGTAACCAAAGAAGAAGCCGCGGCTAAGGCGCTGGGGGCAAACCTCGAAATCATCGGCGAAAACACCCTTTCGGTAAAGAACGGCGCGGCGCTCACGCAGCAGGATTATCAGTACATTTACTCTTTTTTATCGCGCAATAAAAACGCGATTATTTCAAGCGGCGAGAAAGAAATTTCCGATTTCAAAAAAGTAAGCCACATCACCGAAAACGGAGGGAAAGAATACTTTGCCGAAACGGACGAAAAACAAATTCCGAAAAAGCAATACGACGGAAAAAAGACGAAATTCATTCGTTCGAAGCTGCCCATGCGGCACGCATTCAGAATCGGCGTTTCGGGTTTGAAATCCAAGCCGTTCCGTCTGATTTTCACTATTCTGCTCTGTTCGGTAGCGTTCATCATGTTCGGGCTTTTCTCAACATTGATGCTGTACGATAAAAACGAAACGCTGTACCAGACTTTAAACGACGCGGGCGTAAGCGTGCTGCACGTAAACAAAGTGTATCAGGTCCGCTACACTTACTCTTACGGCGACGGAGATTCTTACAGCGGCACCGAAGAAAGGCCCACGCGCATTACGGAGCGGGAAGTGCAAACCATCGCCGGAACATTCGGCGAAGCGTTCGGCGTATATCGGTTCGACGGTTCTATTTCCGATATGAAAACCACCGAACTCGGCAACTACTATTACTTTGTGCTGGGCTATCCCTCTTTAAACGCAAGCAAAATTTCTTACGTATCGTACCTGCCCGAAACGTCTGCGTTGCGCTCGCGGATCGTATGCGGCGCTTACCCCGTAAACGACGACGAAATCTGTATATCCACGTATACCGCGTCGGCAATGATCGCGGCAAAGAAATTCGAAACCGTCGCCGATCGGAACGCGTTACTCGGCAAAGAAATATCTTTCGAAAGAGATACGTCGAAAACTTATAAAATCACAGGCATTTTCGATAGCGGCGACAGCCTTCTCGAAGCGCGCTATGCGGAATACAAAACCAAAGCGGTAAAAAATTCTTCTTCGAAAGAAGAACTCAAAAACGTGCAGGCGATGACCACGCAGATTCAGGACGGCTATCACCAGATTGCGTTTTTCAACGAAAAAACCGCAGAAAATTTACGTCAGTCCAACTCGGATAACAACAGCAATAAAAATTACTACGATAATTTTAACTCGTCGTACTCGGCAACCACTACAAACGACTTGTCCTCTTACGTCAACTTTCAAGCCCTTTCCGTTCTCAACGCGCCCGACGTCGTCTGGTCGCACGGCAAATCGTCCGTATCCGATAACGAAGCGGTATTATCGAAAGCGGCGTTTTCAAATTTCATGTTTTCGGTAAAAAACAATAAAGACGCTCTTGTGTCAGACGCCTATAGCTATTTGTTCGAGAACGGCTATGCGCAGTACGGCGACCGCATTTCCGCATGGCTTTCCGGCACGGATACTCCTTCCGCCGAAGAAAAAGCCGCCTACGACGCACTCGTCTCTTTCGCTTCCGCGCCCGAATATGCCGAAAATTTGAAGTACGTAAAATTTTTCAATAAAAAAATAACGTTATTCGGCGACGAACAAACGGCAGAACAATGGTTCGACTCCGCGTCGCAACAATCCTACGACGTATTCCTCCCCGACGGTTCTTACGAAAAGAAAGATTTAGACGCCGATCAGATTCGCAGCGTTTACTCCGCTTTATTAACCGCTTTCGACGGCGAAGATATTTTTCTCTCTTCGAAAGTAGTGATAAATTACAATTCTTCCGTTGTGGAAAGCTCCGCAAAACAACTTCGTGTCGTCGGCATTTGCTACGATTACGATTCTTACGGATTCATGCTTCTTTCCGACAACGATTATACGACGTTTAAAACAATTTCCGACGAAAACACGCAGACCAAGCGCACGGAAGAAACAAAATACACCGAACCGACAGACGCGAAATACGACGTCGTTTTCCTGTCCTACTCTTCGGCGCACCGAAACGACTTATCCATATTTTCTTACGAATACGGCAACGACGATTCCCGGTTTTCTATCGGCAACGCCGAAGGACAATCGCTCGAAATGGTAAACCTCATCGTTGAAGATCTGTCCAAAGTCTTTATGTGGGCAGGCATCGTGCTTGCGGCGTTCTCGATGCTGCTGCTTTCCAATTTCATTGCCACGTCCATTTCCTACAAGAAGAAAGAAATCGGTATTCTTCGCGCGGTGGGCGCGCGCGGCGCCGACGTATTCAAAATTTTCTATTCCGAATCGTTCGTCATCGCGCTGATCTGCCTTGTTCTCGGCATCGCGGGCAGCGTCGCGGGATGCAATTTGATCAATAGCGAAATCAGCGAAACTCTCAACGCCTCGATCTTCGTATTCGGCGGCACGTCCGCATTGATACTGCTTGCCATCGCGGCGGTTACTTCGGCAATCGCCACGTTCCTGCCGGTATTCACCGCGGCAAAAAAGAAGCCCGTGGAAGCCATCCGGGCGTTGTAAAAAAACATCAAACCGCATACAAAAGCACAGCAAAATCGTCCTGCGGAAAAATGCCGCAGGACGATTGATTTTTTAATGCCTTGTCCCAAGGCCTCCCCTTGCCTCATCGTGCTTGCGCACAATGAGGCTCGTTGTTATTATTTCATCTTATTTCTTTTTGGTGAACAATGCTTTGATTGCTGTGATTAAATCCGCAAACGTCTTTTTCTTGACAGCGAACCAAAGAAAAGCAAATCCGCCGATTCCTGCGACCGCTACCGAACCGATTACGATACCTACAATCTGTCCGCCCGAAAGTCCGTCCTTTTTAGCAGGTGGGGTGATTTCGCCACCGCCCGAAGGCTTATCCTCATACACAGCCGTAAGAGTTTTTTCTCCCTCTACATTGAAAGTATATTCCTTTTTGGTGCTTACGATATTTCCGCTTTCGTCCTTCCAGCCTTTGAACGCTTTGCCTTCTTTATCTTCTGCCGTTACGGTTGCGCTTTCGCCATGCGCATAGAATTTGCTTTCGCCGTTTACTATAACCTTATGCGTGCCGATTTTGGCAATTCTCAGGTCTTTTATCTCGTTTCCGTCATTATCGAAATGCCTTGCGCAAACGGTGCAGTCTTTGTGCGCCATAACGCCGTAATCTTCAACCGTCGGCGCAACCTCTTTTTTCCACTCGCCGAACACATGCGCTTCTACGTTCTTTTTCGCGTCGCAGTTTTTGCACTCGTGATAGTGCTTATCCTTGTTTGACGACCATTCGGTCTTAAAGTCGTGGATAATCGTTTGTTCAAACGTGATTTCACTGCTGCATGCGGCGTCCGCAAAGAGTTTGCCGCAATCCTCGCGCCCGCATTCATAATAGGCTATGTTTCCGTCCTTGCCTTCGGAACAAGACTTTGCATGGTACAATTTACCGAGATGTCCCTTGGGAATAGTCGCAAGCGCGTCGTACCACACCTGAGTGCGGGCGGCGTCGAAAAACGCTGCTCCGCAACCCTCGCAAACGTACTTGTCTTTTATTCCGTCCTCGGTGCAGGTTGCAGGTGTTCCCGCCTCTAATCTCACTGTTTCGTGAGGACAATCGATTGCTCTCGGCGTTTGAATAGCGAGATTAAATTCCTTCAAATCCGCACTTAGAGTTTGTTTCAGAATTCTGCTTCCCGACGGGATTCCGACGTCGCAAAGCCAATCCGTAAAGGGTGTTCTCTCGTCCCTTTTCTGAAACAATTTGCCTGTCGGCGCTTTTATTGTTATGTCAATTTCTATCGGTGTGTTTTCAATAATCTTGCCGTCATTCAACGGCGCGATGCTGTTAATAATAAATTCATATCCGTTTTTCTCGGTGATATTCAGCATTTCCGCAGGATTGCCTGCGAGAGGTTGCGCAAAGTCGATATCAATGGATTGCACCACGCCGTCTACGCGGAGCAAAACAAGCACGATCAGACTTTTGTCGCTTTCTCTTATCCCCTTGCTCAACAATTCGCCGCGCGTCAGCGAAACGTTAATCTCGTCGGCGTTTGCGGGGAATTTGCATGTTGTTTGCGGCTTGAATGCGTAATACATTACGCTGTTGCCGCTTATTTTCACTTCGCTGCAATCGCCGCCGTTGCACAGATAACCGGCACCGGCGCGATCCAAAGAAGCCTTGTAGGAATAATGCCCCAAACCGACGACGTTCCCTTTGACGACGGATGGAAAGAATAACGGTTCGTACGTCATTCCCACCCGGAAATCGGGTACATCGATTACCACCTCCCTTACGTATTCGTCGGAATTACACGCCGTGCAAATTCCGTCCACGAAATTGTGCGGAAGAAAATCTCCGTGTTCCAAGTCGCACTTTGCGCCGTTTTTCTCATAGTCGCACTTCGCCTTTTTTTGGCAGGTTGCCGTGCCGCCGGCAGGGGTGTGTCTTAAACTCGTGTCCTCCTCTTTACAATATTTGCAGAACCCGAGATGCATGTACGTTCCGTCGAGGCTGCCGAACGACTTGAATTCGTATTTATGCCCCGTCGCTGCAAGATACACTTCGCCGCAAGTATCGCACTTTGCGCCGCTGATACAAGTTTGCTCGCCGCCGCTGTGTTTTTCTTTTATTATATTACCGCTTTCGTCTTTTTTAACTTCACCGCAAACGCAGCGACTCACGTGGTACGAACTGTCGTCTTTGTCGACCTGATAAGTAAAGTTATGTTTTGCGTTCGGATTGCCGAGGTCGCCGCACGTTGTGCATGCCGCGGTGCACCCGCCGTCAAACTCGTGGCTTGCATACCGCGAACCTTTGTCAAAAGCCGGGGCGACGCCGGGACAAGCAGGATCGGTGCACTTTGTGTAGCCGTGATGTCCGAAATCTATTTTCTCGATTTCTTCAACCCACGTATGCTCGTGTCCGCCCGATACGTCTGCAATCGTAACGGGGATATCGCAAGTCTGCCCGTCCGCCGCCGTTGCGGTGATGTACATCGTTCCGCCGTCCATTGCGTTTTTGGCGATAATCTGATAGTAGCAGGTAGATTCTTCGAAAACGTTGACCGTTTGAATTTCCATTCCTATGGGCGCAATCTTTGCCTTATACGTATAAGGAGCGGGCGCGCCGCTGAGCCATATTCCCGTGTCGGTAGACTCCGTGGCGATTTTGCCCGATACCTTTTCGTTGATTCGGGGAGCAATGTATCGCGGATAACCTATATACGTCATTCCTCTGGAAATGATAAAATCCATATCTATTGCCGTTGTAATGGAGTTTCGTCCTGCGCTGTCCCAAAGTTCTATATCCTTGCCTTTGCCGAGTTCCGCGCCCAAAACCTGCATATTTCTTTTCAGCTGTTCCCCGTCTTTTGAGAGTTTATAGTTTTCTTTCGGCGCGAAACGGACGCGGATACAATACGCAACTTTTTGTTCGATCAGCTGATTTTCAACCCTGCTCCACGGGAACGAGACATTGTCTTTTTCCCATAACATTATTGTTTGTTTGTTTTTGGATACAAAACTAAGCGTTGCCGTATAGTTTGCGCCGTCCGGCACTTTAAGCGTTCTTTCCGTTTCGTCCTCGAATACAAACGCGGTCGCAAGACTTTCGCCGACGTTTACCTTTTTGAACGCTACGCCCAAGGTGTCAATCTGCGTTTCTCCTGCAGCATATACTGCAAAAGTCGGGCTTGCAAACACAATGCCGAGCATAAGTGCAAGGCACATCGTAAGACCGAGTATAAGCGCTGCTATCTTTGATTTAGTCGCCTTAAACCATAGCGCCTTCTTTTTCCGTGGTAGGCTCGACAGTTACATTGCCGCCGTCCCAGGAGTGCTCGGTTTTGTCTTTGTTTTCCTTACAGCCCTTGTCTGCGCACGCGTGCCAATGATGCGTCTCGTTGTTGCTCCATTCTTCCGCAAAGTTGTGTTTCCCGTCCTTGTTGCAAGCGGTAAGCACCGAAAGCGACAAAACAAACATCAACGCTATTGCCCAAATAGTGAACAGTGATTTCCTTTTCATGATTTTTGTCTCCCTTTTTCCTGAATTGATTTATTTCAAACCGCAAATCAGTATTTGCGCTTTAAAACCGTTAATAATTTTCCGTTTTCGTTCGTTAAAGCGCGTCGATGGCGTCTGCAAGATAGTCGGACGGGACGGATTCATAGAAGAATGCGTCGATGCTGCCGTCTTCCTTGGCGCATTTGACTTTGTATGCGCTGCTTTCATCCGATACGTTATCGCAAAGAAGCGCGATTTTGATTTCGGGGTTCTGCCTCCTGACTTCGCGCGCGGTGTCCATACGCATAGCAAACGTGCCGTCGCCCGACCTTGTAACGTCCATTACAAGAGTTGTTGCCGCAAGCGCGTTCGTCAGCGTAAGGATACGCGCAGTTGCCTGCGAAGAAGATTTTTCCACAAAGAACCCCGTGCGTTTCAGGGCGTTTGCCACCGCTTCCAAAACGAGTCTGTTTCTGATTGCAAGTACGGCTCTTTTCATTGCGGATCATTTCTCCTTTGCGTACACTACGCCTGTTTTTACATTCTGCTTATATATTTTATCATAGGCGATATACGGTTGGGGAGTGCCATTCGGCACCCCTTTGGCAAGTTTTTTATGCTTTTCAGAAAAAATTTTTGCAAAAAAAGACAGCCGCGGGTAAGCGACTGCCTGTTTCTGTATATTTGATTGCATTATCTGTCAGATTTCGTCGTCGGTTTTGTCGAGAATCACAAGCCCCGATTCTCTTGCTCTTACGGCAAGTTGCGTGCGGGAACGGAAACCCGTTTTAGACAGCATATCCGCAACGTGGTTTTTGACAACGCCCGAAGAAACGCCGAGTTTTTCGGAAATTTCCGTATTGCTGTATCCGCCCGTCATAAGGCGCAGGATTTCAAGTTCCTTTTCGGTAAATTCGCAACTAGAGGCAAGTCCCATTCTGACGGGTTGCGGACTGTCGGGATAGACGATTTCGCCGCTTACTACCCGTTCCATCAGCGACAGAATCGGCTGTTCGTTGACTTCCTTGTAATATCTCGTTTTACCGTTTATATTTTTCTTCGAAATATACCCGGCTGGTAATTCGGCTATTTCTTTTTGAACTTGTAAAAGCTCATTCTGATTTTCTTGATTATTCATTGTGATCTCCGTCAAATACTGTATGATCTCCCACATTTATTTGTCGTAACCCCATTATAACCCCTTTGTTTAGATTTGTCAAGGGGTTATGATAGGTTATAAAACTACTTTTTGAAAAATAACAGAGAATTTTGCCGAAAAACATTCAAGCGACTACGTTTTGTAGCCGCTTTTTCGTATTATTTCTTCGCCGATTCCACTTGATTCAGTTCGAACCAAGTAGCATTTTTTATAACTTCATCTACATTACCTTATCATATAATCAAAAAAATATTTAATTTGCAGAGTTCGTTTCTATCATTTGCCGGATAGATAAGTTTTTGAAAAGAGACTGCTCAGGTAACTTTAAGTTCCCAAAACAGTCTCTAAAAAGGTGCAAAAGTGAATTGTTTCTAAAATCTTGGTTCGCAACCGACAGCAAGCGTTCAGGCGAGAAGCGCGTTGATTTCTTTGCGGAATTTAAGCCACGTCACCGCGTCAATCCGCCCCGTGAAGCCCGATACGCCGATTTTATGCAAACGGCGGAGCAGTTCTTCCCGCCCGATCTTTTTTTCCGCCGCCCGCAAGGCGCAAACGTCCTGCAACCCGTCGAAAAAAACTTCCAGCCGCAACGACGCCAACGCGCCCTGCCTCCCCGGATAAACGATAAAAGAATCTCCGCTCTGAAATCCGCCGTCGGCGTCCGATTGAAAATACGGATCGACGGGATAGCGCGAATACTGAGAATTATAGAAATTAAATCCCCAATGCAGAAAACCTTTCGTTCCCGTTTCGTACAGTTGCGCGCCCAAAATACGGTTGCGTATCGAGGGCATATTGAAAAATCGGTTGGATTCGTAGTGCCCGAATTGACCGCAACAATAATACGCCCATTCGGGAGAAGGTTTGAAGGCAGAAAACGCGTTCGTCGCCACCACTGGCACGTCCACAAGTCCTTTTCTGTAATAGACAGGCTCGCTCATGGCGTCCATAAACCGATACCCGGGAAGCAACCGACGAATTATCTTTGCCGCAGCGACATAACCTTCGTCATTTTCTTCGGAAGGTTCGTCGGAAATATGGAAATACACCCGTTCCGCATACCCTTCTCTTTTCAGAAAGTTATCTAATTCGGGCAAAAAACGCCGCAAAAACGCTTCGTACTCCCGTCCGCAGGAAGAAGTCTCCCAGCCGAAAATTTTTCTCTCGTTTCCGTCCTCGGAAGCAACGATTTTCGGGCAGTATTTCCCGCCCCATTGCGTCGCCAGATGGCTCATTTCAAAATATCGGATTCCTTTTTTTAAGGCAAAAGACAGAAATTTTTTCAGTTCGCCGAAATCGAAACTAAAACTTTCGCCGTTTTTATAAGCGCGTACCAACTGAACGGTTTTTCTCTCCCTACCCACCTCCGTATCGAGCGGCGGCGTAAACAAAGGGACGTACAGCATATTCATCCCGTGCCCGACCGCTTCAGACAGATAACTGCCAAGAACGGTATAAAATTTTTCCGAAAACGGTTCGCAATCATACCGCTCGCAAAGGCAATCGTAATGAAACCAATTCGTATAAATCAAATCGGACGGGGGCAGCAGCGCGTCGACAACCGTCAGCGTATACACCGCGGAAAGAAAAAGACCATTCCCGTCGGACACAGTAATACGGATAGGGGATTTCCCCGCGGGCAAGGCTTCGCTTCCGCCGTCTACCGTCACCCAGAGAGACTGCCATTGTTGCGGACAAAGCCGTATGCCGTTTTCGTGAATCGGCATTAACAGATCGGGATATGCGGCGGCTTTGTTTTCCTGAAAGATCACCCAGTCGTCGCCGTCCGGACGTCTGGTATACCTGCCCGGTATACACTCTACCGTTCGCACGAATACTTTATCGCCGAACGCACTTTCCGCCGAAACCTTGCAATCCAGCCGCAAGGCGTATTCCGAACGGATACACACCTGAAAATGAAAGCGTTCGTTTTTCAGACAAGATCCCTCGTTTTCCAGCAGCGCAGGTTCGCCGTTAGGGAACACTTTATCGAGGGAAGAGACAAGTTTTATTTCAAAATCTTTTCTTTCCATAGTTCTGTTTCGATTTAATGAATTTCCTTTTTCATCGCATATTCCTCTGCCGAAATAATAGTTTTCTTAACTTATTTTTCCAACGTATGCCGTTCAAACATATCGTCTTTTTCCGGCCTTAATACGAAAGAAAAATCAATCTTTCTGTCCGTCATTCTATATTCCGCCGCCAATTCCGGACCGCAGGAGGAAGAACCGATTCCCGACATGCGGTAATCGAGGAACAAATATTTCTTTCCCGTTTCCGGCATATCGCAGGCGTGGGGCGTATACTCTTCCGGCAGCCAACGGGAAGCCGTGAAGGAAAACGCCGTATCGATGCTCACCCCAAGATAAACATTTTCTCCTTCCAAACACACGAACCGGCTGTCGCAATGCGATCCGCTTTCCTGCGGCACATCGTACATATAAAACGCCTCGTCCCACGGGCAGCGATAGAGCCCTACCGGCGCGGCGGCTTTTCTATCGCAGTACGCCTCTCCGGGTCCTCGCCCGAAATAAGTCAGCTCTTCAAACAGCGGACACACGGGCAGACAAATTCCAAAACGCGGCAACCACCAGACGCGCGCGCCGAGTTCCGCGCGCAAGCGGACGTGCACTTCGCCCGAAGCGGTGAAACGATATTCTATCGCCGCGTCCGCCACGGGACTGACGTAGTCGGAAACAATCTTACCTTTTACGACGATTTTCCCGGAATACGTCCGCACGGACACAGGATAAAAATTCGCCCGATCCAGTTGCTGCTGTTTCCACCATATTACGCGATATCTGTCGTTATCGATAGGCGCTCGCCAAACGACGATTCGGCTCTCGCCGTCGATGATCTTCCGCCCGTTGACGACGTACTCTTGCGGCAGCCCTTTATCCGACAATATAAACCGCCAATTTTCGCCTTTCGCTTCAACCCTTCCTCCCTTAAACAGAAATTCCGGGCAAAAGCGTTTTTGTCTGACCGAACTTGCCTTTTCCGACAAAACGAACTGTCTCGTCGCAAGGACGTAACTTTCACCCAGATACCGCGCACGGAAATCGAATCGGGCGTACGCGTATCCCTCCGTTGTTCTAAATTCGTCGGCAAGCGAAAAGACAATGCGTTCTCCCCTGTCCAAAGGACTCAGATCCACCTCTTCGGAATACTTTTTTTCGCCGTTAACTTCAACGGAAAAGACGCACTCCGCTCCGCTGAAATCGAAAAAAGCGTCGCGGGAAAATATTTCGTATCTGCCTTTCTTTTCGGCAACGTCTACGGGGGCGTATGCCTCCCGCACCTCGTAAAGCGAGGGATTAACAAGCCTGTCTGTGGAAACGAGGCCGTCCACGCAAAAATTTCCGTCGTTCGGATAATCGCCGAAATCCCCGCCGTAACGCACTCTTCTTTTCCCGTCCTTTTCGTCTATAACGGAATGGCTGCACCACTCCCAAACAAATCCGCCGCAAAGATTGCGATGTTTGTAAATCAGATTCCAATACAATTCAACGTCGCCGCAGCTATTACCCATGGCATGCGTATATTCGCACAGTACCAAAGGCTTGGGAAATTTCTTTTTCAGAAATTCCTTAATCCAATCCGTATCGGGATACATACGGCTGTAAAGATCGGTAACGGTCTCCGGATAAAATATCATCTTTTCATCGCCCACGGTTGTCCGCTCGTAATGCACCAGCCGCGAAGAATCTTTCTTTTTCAGGATTTCCCCCGCTGTCAGGATATTTTCTCCGAATCCCGATTCGTTTCCCAAAGACCACGAAACAACGGAAGTGCGGTTTTTATCCCGTTCGTACATACGCATCACACGCGATACAAATTGCTCTTTCCATGCGGGATCCCGGCACAAATCAAGGCACAGCCATTTTTCCGTTTCCATGTTCTGCGTTACGGAACCGTGGCTTTCCACGTCCGCTTCCACCATCAAATAAATTCCGTACACGTCGCACAAAACGGGAAAAAGCGGATGAGGCGGATAATGGCTTGTGCGCACCGCATTGATATTGTGCGTCTTCATCAGACGAATGTCTTTCAGCACGTCCTCCGCCGATTCGACGTATCCGTTAACCGTCATGGAATGTCGGTTAACACCTTTGAATTTCAGAGGTTTTTTATTCAGAAGAACGGTATTTTTTTTCACTTCTATTTTGCGGAAACCTACCCGTTCAAGTATATATTCTCCCGCGCAAGAAATCGTCAGTTCGTACAATTCAGGCTTTTCTCCGTTCCAAAGTTCCGGATTTTCAACGACAAGTTCAGCGTTTTTCCCTTGCGCGCTTGTAATCACAACGCCTTTGCGGCACAGTATCAGAGATGAAACCCTGTCCCCTTCGAACACGATTTTGCCCCTCTTACCGTCAGGCGAAATCTCCGTTGATATTTTATAGTCGAACAAATGTCCTTCCGGGCGGTTTAATAAGTATACGTCGCGGAAGAGTCCGCTCATGCGCAATTTATCCTGATCTTCAAGATAGCTGCCCGCACACCACTTGAATACAACGACGCGGATCTCGTTTTCGTCGTTTAAAAAATCCGTAACGTCAAATTCCGCGATGCAATGAGACGCGCTGGAATATCCGACGAAAACGTCGTTTATATACAGATATAAACAACTGTCGGCGCCGTCGAAATTCAGATAATACCTACCCTTTCGCTCCGGCAACGAAAGACTCGCGATATATACGCCCGCAGGGTTGTCTTTAAGTATATAGGGCGGCGCGTACGGAAAAGGGTAATTGATATTCGTGTATTGATGAGCGTCGTATCCCAGTACTTGCCAATTGGAAGGAGTGGAAATTTTCCTTTCTCCTTTACAAAACCAAATCGCTTCGTCGTATTTCGGGAAATAGGAAAACTCCCATTCCGTTATGTATCTGACTGCAGGCGATTTATCCGATAGGATATCGCACGCCTCAGAAGGAAAAGGAATGTAAAATGCTCGCGCAGGTAAAGCGTTTACTTGTGTTATCAAAGTGTTATGATATAATTTTGCCATTCTTCAACCG
>ULVS01038928.1_pt1 | contig 13499 bp, 14 predicted proteins | sample 1959671 | NCBI WGS metagenome assembly ULVS01 (sample SAMEA4835792, study PRJEB28245) | human gut metagenome | biome: gut microbiome; material: fecal sample | place: Denmark | collected 2008
TTTCTGCTTCCTTTACTTGACACACTTTAATTTACAGTCTCGGAATTTGTCGTTTTACTTCCTCTAAATACTCATGCTATTATAAAACAAATGGTATGATTGCTTTCATCGTACAACCTATAAATATTCAAGAAAATATTGATTCTCTTAATTACATTATAAAAACTTCAAGTTTCCCTTCCCATACAATACAAAATATACAACAGCGAAAAATAGTCAATAATTTCGATTATTCATATTATTCAATACATAGAGTTAATAATAATAATATAACGATTTATCATTTGATGCTCGATTTCTCAAACAACATAAAGAAGTAAAGTTAAATGATTCTATACATTATTCATACTTCAGTAGATTTTGCAATTTAGGATCATTCTTGATACGGGTTATCTCGTCCTCGACAATCTGCCGGACTTCCTGACGGATGCGGTCATAGTTGGCTTGTATCTCTTCCTGCATACGGTCGTTGCCGTCCTTGTCGGTGAAGTCAATAATCTGCGGCAGCTTCACGTAACGGGCAGTTTCCCGTTTCACCTTCTCGTTGTCCACCACGATTTCACAGTGGAAAATCTTCTGTTCTATCCGTTCATCGAAGTTGTCCGCCACCGCCCCCACGAACATGCCTTGCGTGAGGTTGGATATTTTGCTGGCAGGTATCAGGCTGTCCATCTGGGTGCTTATCGAGGTGGACTTCTCCCGCTGGTTGATTGTCATGCTCTGCCGTTTCTGCAACACTTTCCCGAAACGCTCCGACAAGATTTTTGCCGTTTCACCGACCACCTGACCGCTGAACACGTTGCCTACCGTATTTTGTATCACACGGCTTTCCTTGTCCCCGTAATCACGGGTAAGCTGGCTGTAATCCTGAAAGCCCAGCAGAACCGCCACCTTGTTGCTTCGGGCGGTCGCAATCAGGTTGTCAAGACCACGGAAATAGATAGTGGGCAATTCGTCTATAATCACCGAACTTTTAAGCTGACCTTTCTTGTTTATCAGCTTCACTATTCTACTGTTATACAATCCCAGTGCCGCCGAATAAATGTTCTGGCGGTCGGGATTGTTACCGACAACCAGTATTTTAGGCTCTTTCGGGTTGTTTATATCCAGCGAGAAATCATCACCCGTCATTACCCAGTAAAGTGCCGGGCTTATCATACGTGAAAGCGGTATTTTGGCACTCGCTATCTGCCCCTGCAACTGCTCTTGGGCATCTGATTCCCAAGCGTCCACGAACGGGGAAAGATAATTTTCCAGTTCCGGATAGCTGCGCAAAATCGTGAACACATCGGCGTATTTCTTGTTCAACAGTTCAATGGCATGGGGAAACGTGCAATACCTGCCGCCCTGATAGATGCGCAAGTACCAAATGATAGCCGCCAAAAGGATAATCGGGCTTTCCACGAAGAAGTCGCCCTGCTTGGTTATCCAACTGCGATTGAGGTTGAGCATAATCGTATAGCTGGCTTCGTAAGCGTCCGCTATGTCCGACATGAAGCTGGCGTTTATCGGGTTACATCGGTGGCTCCTGCGTGGGTCGTCAAAATTGATAATGTAAAACTTGGGCTTGACTTTATAGCCGTCCAAATGCGTGAGCAAATGATTATATGCTATTTCCGACAGGTCGGGAAACTTATAATCATAACAATAGAGTGCAAAACCCTTCTCGATTTGCTGTTTTATGTAATTGTTTACTACTGCGTATGACTTTCCGCTTCCAGGCGTGCCCAGCACAAGGCTGGCACGGAACGGGTTCACCACATTTATCCAGCCGTTGTTCCATTTCTTCTTATAATAGAAACGGGTGGGCAGGTTTATCGAATACTCGTTCTCGATAAGCCGGGTTTCCTGCTGGAAACTCTCGTTCTCGGTGTTAAAGACGTCATCCATAAGGTTGTTCTTCAACAGGCGGGACATCCATGTACCCGCCATGAGCAGGCATATATAGCCCGCAGACAGCGTGGCGATGTAAAATGCCGTGTCCGCCGTATGCGGCAAGGGTAGTTCCAGCAGCCACCAGTTCAGGAAAAACAGGACGAAACCCACCGCAAGACAGCAATGTATCTTCGTCCAAGTTATCTTCTCGTTCTTCACCCCCTTTGTCCCGATGCATGACAGGGCGAGAAACACCACCGCAAAAAGTTTCGTCCACAGCATGGACGAGAACAGCCCGGTGGTACGCTGGAAGTTCCACAAAATCTTGTCAATCACCTCAAAGGTTACTCCCCATCCTTTCAGACTGGAGTAACAGAACCAGTACACGTTTATTCCCACGAATAAGATACTTATGGCACGCATAAAGTCCATGACCCTTGCAAGCCCCCTCAAATCATCTTCCTGTTGCATAGTCGTATGTTTTTAAGTTATTCGATGCGTCTTGTGCGCTTCTTTTTCTTCTTTCTCTTTTGCCCGGCGGTGTCCTGCGGCGGTTCTTCTCCTATGGAAGATCCGCCGAACACCCCGCCCAGTCCGCTGACCGGAAGCCGTGCCGCCGTATGCGGCTGCTGCGTGCAGTCCTGCCCTTGTCTCCGCTGCGGAGCAACGTTTTCGGTCTGTCCCGTTTGGACATCCGAATACAGGTCATTGAACACGTTCGCCGAAAACTCCTTGCCCAAACGTGAACCGTTCAATACCACCCGGCTGTCGTGGTCGATGAACGTAACGCCATAGATGCGCCCGCTGTCGTTCTGCCGGAACACCACGTCAATGCCCTGCCGTTTCAGTTCCTGTTCAAACTTTTGTCGGTTACGGGCGGTCTGCATGGCTGCGGCGACAATCTTCCGGGTACGCTCTTTCAGCTTCCCGTCCTTAATCGTTTTGCCAGACTTTTCCATCCTGCACAACACCGCTTCGTAGCCCACCGACTTGCCGATGCGGGATGCCTTTACCGAGTTGCCCACCTTTTCGCCCTTATCGTCCGTGGTGGAATAGACAATGCCCTGATAGGATCTGCCGTTTATTTTCCCCTTGACTTCCTCGGCGCACACGTTGCAGGTGGCAAGCAACGCCCTGTACTCCCCGAACGACTGGAAGCGGTAGCCGTAACAAGCCGCTTTCACGGTATTGCCAATCTGGTGCTTCACGTCTCCGGCTGCGTAATCGACCTTTTTAAGTTCGGGGCGTTCGGCACGTTCCTTTCTCTCCGCCGGATGCAGGTTGTATTTCCGTTCTAGTTCACGGGTAATCTGCTTGCTTCTCCGGTGCTCGAACCTGTCATTCAGCGGCTTGCCGTTTTCGTCCACCCGTAAGCCCACGATGTGGATATGGTGGCGGTCGATGTCCTCGTGTTTATAGACCAAATAAGGCTGGTCGCCATAGCCCAACTTCCGCATATACTCCCGTGCGATGTCAGACAACTGCTGGTCTGAAAGCACGTCTTCTGGGTGCGGGTTTATGGAAATGTGCAATATCGGCTTCTTGGTAGACAAATGGACGGGCATCTGCATTTCAAAGCTGCGCATACACCCGCCGATGCTGGAATGCCCGTCCTCGTCCAACTGCATTTTATTGGAGAAAAGCACCTTCGCTTCCCCGTTGTCCACCTTTTCCTGATTGTATGCCAGTGCGCCGAACATGGAACTTCCCGTACTTATTTTGGCAACCATAGTTCCCTGCACTCGTTTGTCAGGTCGATAACCTGACGGTTCAACATAGCCAGTTCGGTAGTCGCTTTCTCCAGTTTATAGAGAAAAGCCAGTGCCTTTTTCTCCGAAAAGTTACTATTTAGAGCCTTTACCACTTGATTGTAATTGACCGCTACCGCTCTGAATTGTGCATAAAATTCGGTCAGTCGGGCGCAATACTCGACCGCCGACTTGTCCACTTTCACCACCCGGAACGAATCGCCGAAGATACGTGCGGCGATGAAACGGGACTTGCTCGAAACGCCCGACTGCTCCCACTGCGAGAGGAAGCGGGCGTTCTCCCGGTCGTTCAGGTAAAGGACATGGCGATGTTTCGCCGGGTCTTGGAGGGCGGGGCGACCGCCCTTGCTGTTTTTCCTTGTTTCCATACTTCCTTGAATTAAAAAATCACGACTTCGGAGTGGTTTTTACCCCCGCAAAGGGCAAGGCGTTTTCAGGCACGGAAAACGGTTTCGTGTGCCACGAAACACACCTTGCTATTTTCTGGCGAAAATCGAAAATCCGTCCGGGACGGATTGGGGTCTGCATCAGGCGGCAAGCCCTACCGTCCACCAGCACCGTTACACGTTTTTACCCCTTGCGGCTCGCTACTCCGCTACAAAGTAACGGTGATTTATAATGCTGTAAAATAGGTAGTTGGTGGACAAAACGGGACTCGAAAGGACAAATCGGGACACATCTAAAAACGGACGTTTTTTCTCCTTTTATTTGCATAAGATTTCAAGATTGAAAGACACATTTCAATCAGGCAAGAACGGTTGAAAGCAGGATTTCAAGAAAACGTGATTGCTGGATTTCAAGAAAGAATGAAAGCAGGAAAGCAAGATTGAAATAAACCAGTCTTTCCATATTTCAAGCCTGCAATATGGAAAGCCCGAATGATTGGAAGCAATAAACAAATATATCAACCAATAATGAACGGAAGCAATATGGAAAACGAGAAAACACCCCTTTATGTCGCCTTTTCCACCCAGAAGGGCGGGGTCGGCAAAACCACCTTTACCGTGCTTGCGGCAAGTTACCTCTATTACCTCAAAGGCTACGATGTGGCGGTAGTCGATTGCGACTACCCGCAACACTCCATTGCCGGGATGCGCAAGCGGGATGCCGAACAGGTCGGGGCAGACGAGGATTACAAGCGCATGGCGTATGAACAGTTCACCCGTCTGGGGAAGAAAGCCTATCCGGTGCTGTGCAGTTCGCCCGAAAAGGCGATAGCCACGGCTGACGGATATACGGCAGAAGCCGGACACGCGCCGGACATCGTGTTTTTTGACCTGCCGGGCACGGTGAACAGCGAGGGCGTGATAAACTCCCTTGCGGGCATGGACTATATCTTCACCCCGATTTCCGCCGATAAGGTGGTTCTTGAAAGCAGCCTGTCGTTTGCGGTGGCTATCCAAAAGCTGCTGGTGAGGAATGAAGCCTGCCGACTTGCCGGGCTGTACCTCTTCTGGAACATGGTGGACGGTCGGGAGAAAACCGACCTCTATGCCGCCTATGACAAAACGATAAAGGAACTGGAACTGCCGCTGATGAAAACCTTTATCCCCGACACCAAACGCTACAAAAAAGAACTGGTGACGGACAGGAAGGCGGTGTTCCGCTCCACGCTCTTTCCCGCCAGCCGCCCGCTGGTAAGGGGCAGCAACTTGGAAGAACTGATAACAGAAATGATGTATTACATTAAATTACAATGATATGGCAAAGCAAAACGGCACTCTGCCGAAAATAGACGAGGATTTCATGCGGGAACTTATCTCGCAGGGTGTCCCAACCAAGCAGGACAAGCAGCCGGAGGACATACCGAACCCCGGCGGTGAAACGGGCATCCCCCAAGAGGGACAACAGACGGAAACGGTACGGATGGAGAAACCGACACCCCGCAGGCGCAAGGGTTGCACGGGCGACTACCGGGAAACCTACTTCCAGAAAGTGGAACTGGCAGACCGACAACCCTTGTACGTGAGCCGAGCCACCCACGAGAAACTGATGCGTATCGTGACGGTGATAGGCGGGCGCAAGGTGACGGTAAGCAGCTACATGGAAAATATTCTGCTGCGGCACTTCGAACAGTACCAGGACGAGATAAACGCCTTGTACGAAAGCCACTTCCAAAAGCCTGTCTGACTATGGTAACCTATTGCATACTTACCGGGCTTCTGGTGTACTATATCGCCCTGTGGCTGTGGTATCGCCATGCGGACAACAGGCGTTCCGAAAAGGGAACAAATGATAAAACCGTTCCCGAAAGTCAGGCGGACGGCTACACGCTGATAGGCGAGAGCCGCTACAAGGGTGGACTAATCGGGACAGTGCAGGACAAATCGGGACACCTCCCGCAAGCGGTTGAAAATGATACTATTTTTACGCCGCAGGCTGCCGGGAAGCCGGAGGAAAGCGTTTTTGAAACACTGCCCGAAGAGGACGGGACACCCGATTATGAGGACGAGGAAATAGCCGGGTACATGGATGGGGACGATGATACGGGCAGGGCTGCGGGCGTGAGCTTTGAGGAACTGGGCGAAGCGGTACGAACGGCGAACGCTGACAACTCTACCGAAGCGGAACAGCGGCAAGCCGCCGGAACGCTGGCACGGATTGAGGGGACGAACCTCTACGATGCGGTGGTGGAGAACATCAACGGCGGGCTGGCAAGGGTGGCGGAACTGCTGAAACGGAATGAAGCGGGGCTGGTTACGGCTACCGTTCCTACCGGAGCTACCCCACCTGCAAGCGAGGAATACGAATCGTTCAATATGAACGACTTCCTGTAATATAATAATGTATGGCAATATGAAGCAACGAGATTACGGTTGATTGACAACCCAAGAACCGACAGGCGGCATCCGTGCCGCAACCACTAAAATTCCAATTTCAATTATTCACCAGCCGGGAGTGGCGGACTATCCACCCGCCGCCCGGCATAAAAACAAATCGCAATGAGAAAGAAAATCTTCTTGTCGGCGGTTCTCCTTGCCGCCGTATTGAGTGCCCACGCACAGGGCAACGGGCAGGCGGGTATCACCGAAGCCACCAATATGATAACCAGCTACTTCGACCCCGGCACGAAACTCGTGTACGCCATCGGTGCGGTCTGCGGGCTGATTGGCGGGGTAAAGGTCTATAACAAGTTTTCGAGCGGCGACCCGGACACGTCAAAGACCGCCGCAAGCTGGTTCGGGGCGTGCATCTTCCTGATTGTCGCCGCCACTATCCTGCGCTCGTTCTTCCTCTAAACCTGCGGCTATGTCTGAATATCCGGTAAACAGGGGCATCGGCAAGCCCGTGGAGTTCAAGGGGCTGAAAAGCCAGTACCTTTTCATCTTTGCGGGCGGCTTGCTCGCCGTGTTCGTGGTGTTCATCATCCTGTTCATGGCAGGTGTGAACCAGTGGCTATGTATCGGTTTTATCGTGTCGGCTTCGCTGCTGCTCGTGTGGCAGACGTTCCGGCTCAACGCCAAGTACGGTACGCACGGGCTGATGAAAGCCGCCGTCCGCAAAAGACATCCCCGCTTCATCATCAGCCGAAAGGCGATACCCAGATTATTCACCTATAAAAAAAGAAAGGAAGAAAGACCATGAGGAATATGTTAAAGGCTACCACGCTGGAAAGGAAATTTCCCCTTTTGGCGGTGGAGAACGGCTGCATCATTTCAAAGGATGCCGACATAACGGTGGCTTTCCGGGTGGAACTGCCCGAACTGTTCACCGTCACCAGTGCCGAATATGAAGCCATACATTCGGCATGGTACAAGGCAATCAAGGTACTGCCCAACTATTCCATAGTACACAAGCAGGACTTCTTCATCACGGAGAACTACCAGCCCGACACCGGAAGGGACGAACTCAGTTTCCTGTCCCGGAGTTTTGAGCGGCACTTCAATGAACGCCCGTTCCTGAACCATTACTGTTATCTGTTCCTGACAAAGACGACAAGGGAGAGAAGCCGCCGACAGAGCGATTTCTCCACCCTCTGCCGGGGCAGGATTGTTCCGCAGGAGATAGCGGACAGAGAAACGGCTATGAAATTCATCGAAGCGGTCGGACAGTTTGAAAGGATCATGAACGACAGCGGGTTTGTCACGCTTACCCGGCTGGCGGCACCGGAAATCACCGGGCAGGACGGAAAGGCTGGCATCATCGAGAAATACTTCTCGCTCTCGCAGACAGATACCACCTGCCTGAAAGACATCAGGCTTTACCCGGAAGAAATGCGTGTCGGGGACGACATACTGTGCCTACACACGCTTTCGGACGTGGAAGATTTGCCGGAAAAGGTCGGTACGGACACACGGTTTGAAAAGCTGTCCACCGACAGGAGCGACTGCCGCCTGTCATTCGCCGCCCCGGTGGGCGTGCTACTGTCATGCAACCATGTCTATAACCAATACATCTTCATAGACGACCATGCCGAAAACCTGAAAACGTTCGAGCAGACCGCCCGGAACATGCAGTCGCTTTCCCGCTACTCCCGTGCCAACCAGATAAACAAGGAATGGATAGACGAGTACCTGAACGAAGCGCACAGCAAGGGGCTTGTTTCCGTGCGCTGCCACTGCAACGTCATGGCTTGGAGCGATGACCGGGAGGAACTCAAACGCATACGCAACGATGTGGGAAGCCAGCTTGCCCTGATGGAATGCAAGCCACGCCACAACACGGTCGATACGCCCACGCTCTTTTGGGCGGGCATACCGGGCAACGAGGGGGACTTCCCGGCGGAAGAAAGTTTCTACACGTTCTTGGGGCAGGCTCTCTGCCTGTTCGTGGAAGAAACGAACTACAAGAGTTCGCTTTCGCCCTTCGGCATCAAAATGGTGGACAGGGTAAGCGGTCGCCCGCTGCACATCGACATATCAGACCTGCCCATGAAGAAAGGCATCACGACCAACCGCAACAAGTTCATACTTGGGCCGAGCGGCAGCGGGAAGTCTTTCTTCACCAACCACATGGTACGCCAGTATTACGAGCAGGGGGCGCACGTGCTGCTGGTAGATACGGGCAACAGCTATTTGGGGCTGTGCCAGCTTACCCACAACCGCACGCACGGCGAGGACGGGATTTATTTCACCTACACCAACGAGAACCCGATAGCGTTCAACCCGTTCTATGTCGAGGACGGGGTATTTGACATAGAGAAGAAAGAGAGTATCAAGACCCTTATACTCACCCTGTGGAAGCGGGACGATGAAGCCCCGAAGCGGTCGGAAGAAGTGGCGTTGTCCAATGCGGTAAGTGCCTATATCGAACGTATCACGGGCGACAGGTCGGTAACACCCTGCTTCAACACGTTCTACGAGTTTGTCCGGGACGAATACCGCCGACAGCTTGAACGGAAGAATGTCAGGGAAAAGGACTTTGACATTGACGGCTTCCTGAACGTGCTTGAACCCTATTACAAGGGCGGCGAGTATGACTACCTGCTCAACTCCGACAAGGAACTGGACTTGCTGCACAAACGCTTTATTGTCTTCGAGCTGGACAATATCAAAGACCACAAGATACTGTTCCCGATAACGACCATCATCATCATGGAAGCCTTTATAAACAAGATGCGCAAATTGAAGGGAATAAGAAAATTAATCCTGATTGAAGAAGCGTGGAAAGCGATAGCGTCGGCGAACATGGCGGACTACATAAAATATTTGTACAAAACCGTCCGAAAGTATTTCGGGGAAGCGATTGTGGTAACGCAGGAAGTGGAGGATATTATTTCCTCGCCTATCGTGAAAGAGAGCATCATCAACAATTCGGACTGCAAGATTCTGTTAGACCAAAGGAAATATCTCAACAAGTTCGACAGCATACAGAACCTCTTGGGACTGACCGACAAGGAACGTTCGCAAATATTGTCCATCAACATGGCGAACCATCCCGGACGGAAGTACAAGGAAGTGTTCTTCTCGCTGGGCGGCACGCAGTCGGCGGTGTACGCAACGGAAGTTTCGCTGGAGGAATATTACACGTACACGACCGAAGAAAGCGAGAAAACGGAACTGTTCGCCCTTGCCGACAAGCTGGGCGGCAACCTTGAACTGGCTGTCAAACGGCTTGCGGAGAGCAAAAGAAATCCCGGATTATCAACCACCTAAAAATAAACGATATGAAATTAATGGACAATCTGATTTACACGCTGCTGTCCGCCTGCCTGCTGGCTGGCTGCAAGGACAGTGAAAGCAAGGAACTGGAAAGGATGCAGGGCGACTGGGTACACGTCAGGGGACACCCGGCTTTCACACTCACGGAAACGGACGGCAGATACACCGTCACCCGTAAAGCGAATGTCAGGGGCAGGGTACTGGAAACTACTTATCCGGTGACAGAGCGGAACGGCTGCCTGTTCATTGAAACAGGCTTCGGCATACAGTTCACCTACGACAAAAAGAACGACCGGATAACGCTCCTGCCCGGCGGCGAATACAGGCGTGTTACAAATCCTAAAAACAAAAAATGATGAAAAGAACGATTCTTCTTATGGCGGTATGCCTGTGCTTCATGGGCAGGGCATCCGCCCAGTGGGTGGTGTCAGACCCCGGCAACTTGGCTCAGGGCATCATCAACACCGCCAAACAGATTGTGGAAACGGCGGGAACGAAAGCCAACACCCTGAACGGCTTTCTGGAAACGCAGAAGATTTTCCAGCAGGGGAAAGCCTATTACGATGCGCTCAAATCCGTGCATGATGTCGTCAAGGGCGGTATCAAGGTGAAGAAAAGCATCGAACTGGTGGCGGAAATCTCCGAAATCTACGTCAGGAACTACCAAATCATGCTCGCCGACCCGTATTTCACGGCGGACGAGCTGGCGACCATATCCTCCGGTTATGCCATGCTGCTGGACGAGAGTTCGGACGTGCTTCAGGACTTGAAAAATGTCGTGAACATCACGGGCATGTCTCTGACGGATGCCGAACGGCTGGCAATCATCGACAATGCCTACCGAAGCCTGATGAACTACCGCAATCTCGTGAACTACTACACCCGCAAGAACATTTCCGTGTCCTACCTGCGGGCAAAGAAAAAGAACGACACCGACCGGGTGCTGGCTCTCTACGGCTCGGCGGATGAACGCTACTGGTAACATCAAACGGACATGCCTATGTTATTAGCAGTGGATTTTGACAACCTGCACCAAGTGCTGCGGGTGCTGTATGACGAAATGATGCCCCTGTGCGGCAACATGACGGGGGTAGCCAAAGGGATAGCCGGGCTGGGTGCGCTGTTCTATGTAGCCGCCAAGGTATGGCAGTCGCTCGCACGGGCGGAAGCCATAGACGTTTACCCGCTTCTACGCCCATTTGCGCTGGGGCTGTGCATCATGTTCTTCCCCACGTTCGTGCTGGGGACTATCAACACGGTGCTGTCGCCGATTGTGAAAGGATGCAGCCAGCTTATGGAAACGCAGACCTTCGACATGAACGAGTACCGGGCACAGAAAGACAGGCTGGAGTACGAAGCCCTGATGCGAAGCCCGGAAACGGCATACCTCGCTTCGGACGAGGAATTTGACAGGCAACTGGAGGAACTGGGCTGGTCGCCCTCCGACATGGTTACCATGACGGGCATGTACATGGACAGGGCGGCATACAACATCAAAAAATCCGTCCGGGACTGGTTCAGGGAACTGCTGGAAATACTCTTTCAGGCGGCGGGGCTGATTATCGACACGCTGCGCACGTTCTTCCTGATAGTGCTCTCGATACTGGGTCCACTGGCGTTCGCCCTTTCCGTCTATGACGGTTTCCAAAGCACGCTGACCCAGTGGTTCTCACGCTATATCTCCATTTACCTGTGGCTTCCCGTTTCCGACCTGTTCAGCAGCGTGCTGGCTCGCATACAGACGCTGATGCTCCAGAAGGACATCGAGCGGCTTTCAGACCCGAATTTCATTCCTGACGGGAGCAGCACCGTGTATGTAATCTTCATGATTATCGGCATCGTGGGGTATTTCACCATTCCGACTGTGGCAAGCTGGATTGTGTCGGCTGGCGGCACGTCCGCCTACAACCGCAACGTGGCAAGAGCCGGGTCGGTCGCAGGAGCGGTGGCAGGTGCGGCAAGCGGGAAGATTGCCGGAAAACTTCTCAAATAACCAACTTCAATTTTTAGAATATGGAATTTAAGTCATTAACGAACATCGAAACGAGCTTCCGGCAAATCCGGCTCTTTGCGCTGGTATTCATCTGCCTGTGCGCACTGGTTACGGGCTTTGCCGTATGGAACTCGTACAGCTTCGCCGAGAAGCAGCGGCAGAAGATATACGTCCTCGACAACGGCAAGAGCCTGATGCTGGCACTCTCGCAGGACATGGCGCAGAACAGACCGATTGAAGCGAAATCGCACGTGAAGCGTTTCCACGAACTCTTTTTCACGCTCTCGCCCGACAAGGACGCCATCGAGGGAAACATCAGACGCTCCCTGTTCCTCGCCGACAGGAGTGCGTTCAACTATTACAAGGACTTGGCGGAAAAGGGCTACTACAACCGGGTGATTTCGGGCAACATCAACCAGACGGTGGAGATTGACAGCGTGAAATGCGACTTCGACCAGTACCCCTACAAGGTGAGAACCTATGCCCGGCAGCTTATTGTCCGGGAAAGCAGCCTGACGGTCAGAAGCCTTGTAACCACGTGCAGGCTCCTGAACGCCACACGCAGCGACAACAACCCGCACGGCTTCATCATGGAAGCGTTCACGATTGACGAGAACAGGGATTTGCAAACCATTAAACGATAGCCTTATGGAGAGAAAACAAAATTATATCGAAAGGATGCGGGACTGGGCGGATGAACGCCTGCGCCGCCTGTGCGGGCGTATCACGCCGGGCAAGCGGCTGGCGGTCATCCTCGTGATGTCCGCCCTGTTCGGCGGCTTGTCCCTCTATATCACCGTTTCGTCCATTTACAGCATCGGGAAACGGGACGGGCAAAGGCTGCAAATCGAACACATCCGGCAGTTCCCGCTGCACGGTAACGACAGTATCAATCTAACAAACAGACCTGAATATGGAAGAAGTACAGAAAAATGAACCGGGCAGACAGCCCGAAAAGGAGAAGAAGCCCAAACGGGAACTTTCCCCGAAAGAGGTGCAGCGGCGCAGGAAAATGATAGTCTTCCCGCTGATGTTCCTCGCCTTTGCAGGGTGCATGTACCTGATATTCGCCCCCTCCGGCAAGGAGAAAGCGGAAACGGAAAGCGTGGGCGGTTTCAATGCCGACATCCCGCTGCCCGCAGAGGACGGGATTATAGCGGACAAGCAGACCGCCTACGAGCAGGCGATGATGAGCCGGAAACGGCAGGACAGGATACAATCCCTTCAGGACTTCGGTTTCATAGGGGACGAAGAAACGGAAGAACCGCAGGCGGAAGCCGGACTGATGCCGGAAGAAGATCCGAAGCCCGTGCGGGGCGGCGGCGCTTCTTCCTCGGCGACCGCCTACCGGGACATCAACCGCCAGTTGAGCACGTTTTATGAAACGCCCCCGGAGGACAGGGAAAAAGAGGACTTGAAACGGCAGGTGGCGGAACTGACCGAAAAGCTGGAACGCCAGCGGGAAGCCACGCCCACCGCTGACGAACAGATGGCTCTCTTGGAAAAGTCATACGAGCTTGCCGCCAAATATGCAGGCGGCGACAGGCAGGCGGCACAAGTGCCAGTCGTGGGCGACATCGAAAAGAAGCCGGAAGCGGTGTCCGTGCAGGCAGTACGGGACAACGCCGTTTCAGGGCTGCAACAGCCCATGAGCGATGCCGATTTTATCCGTGCTTACAGCCAGCCACGCAACTACGGCTTCAACACGGCGGTAGGAACGGGTTACGCAATGGGCAGGAATACGATAGCCGCCTGCATCCA
>ULVS01024560.1_pt1 | contig 13364 bp, 9 predicted proteins | sample 1959671 | NCBI WGS metagenome assembly ULVS01 (sample SAMEA4835792, study PRJEB28245) | human gut metagenome | biome: gut microbiome; material: fecal sample | place: Denmark | collected 2008
TGCACAAGTATTTAACATCTGTTCAACGTTAAAAATACAGGGCAATGTACAGCTATCATACTATCACGCCGCGCTTGTTTTGTCAATCAAAAAACACGGTCTTCTGCAGTCTGTTTTGTCGTTTTTATTGTTGAGTTGGTGTTGTGTAGGGGTAGTATAGCTGCGCGGCGGCATGTTTTATGCGTTGGCAGCGCTTCTCTGCGGCGGCCAGAGGGCTGGCTGTTCCACCGGTCGTTTTTCTGTTTGGTACACATGATACCTTGCTCTGTAGGGAGCTGTCTTGACCATTCCGGAGCATTGCCGCAAGGTTTGTCTGCGGTGTCGGGGACGCTGCTTCCCTACTGTGGGGCAAGGTATATCACACATTTTTATTGTACGGTCGGGCCGCCTTCAATGGGGGGGCGGGTGACCCCGCCCTACCATACAAAAAACTGCACAGCGTTTGGGCTGTGCAGCTTCATCAAAATTATCGTTTTGTCAGCAGGAGCTTATTCCGTACCTGAACTATCCTGCACATCCCCACCGGTATCCCCGGTATCAGCTTCAGGTTCGCTCTGGGCATCGGTCTGGTCGTCCGCCGTGCTGTCCGGTTCAGCGGTGCCGTCGGCGGTATCACCTGTGGGATTGCCGGTATCGGCCACGGTGGAATCCAGGTTGTTCTGCACCAACTCCTGCGGGTCACCGGAATCGGTAGTCGGGGCTGCGGTCGAAGCAGACACTTCGGGCTGCATATCGCTTTCCTGCAATGCACTCAGATACCACTTACGGCCCTCGCCGCGGGTGAACACATAGTCCATATACTTGGTCGGCTCCGTGGGGGCGGTCAGGTTGATCTCGCCGCTGGAGCTATTGTTGATGGTGGGGATATAGCCAACCGTCACATAGGTCTTGCCGCTCTGGGTGGAAATCTTTTCCACTTCCGGGGTATACATAGCCACCATGCTGGTAACAGGAACCAGATAGCCCTGCTTTTCCTCGTCATAGGTATAATTGAACTCTTCGGTCTGGAAAGAGCCATCGGTGATCTTGTAATCCGGGCCGAGCAGGTTGGTCAGGTAGGTGTCAACTTCCAGTTTGGGCAGAATGATTGAGCCGGTTTCGCTGTCGCGCTCATAGTCGCTCAGGCCGTTATCCCGCTTTTGGATCTGGTACACGGCGCCCCAGATGGCAGCCTGTAAAAACTCCGACTGATCCACCTTGCTCACATCGTCAAACGGCATAGTGTCAAACATGACAAGACCGTACAGACGGTCGGCATAGCTCTGGCGGCGTTCGGTATCATCCAACGCGCTGCGCAGCACGCCAACCACCCAGCTTAATACGGTAAACAGACCAATGATAATCAATACGATTGCCACTGCACCCACGATCTGGCGTGAAAAGCGGCGGTTATTGCGCAGTTGTTCTTCTCTGGAAATTGCCATTCAAAAAAACCTCAAGATCAATCAAGTAAAATAATAATTAAAAAATAATAAAGAATAATGGTGGTATGCGCGCCGTGCGCGCATGATTAAAATAGGCTCCGCACGCCGGGTTAGGCTTGATTGCTTACCAAAAGCAGCGCCCAATTTTTATAAGCTGTGCCGCAGGCACGGCGATTTACCTTCATTATTATTTATTCTTTATTCACTATTCTTTGTTCTGCTGTTACAAACAGCAGAACTAGTATACCACAAACGCCGCCGCTTTGCAAAGCGGCGGCGGGGTGTTTTGCAGAATTTAACAAATGTGCGGCAGCATTACTTGTTTTTGTACATCTGCTCGTAATACTTCTGGTAGTTGCCGCTGGTCACGTGGTCCATCCACTCTTCGTGGGCCAGGTACCAGTCAATGGTCAGCACAATGCCCTTCTCGAACGGAGTTTCGGGGTACCAGCCCAGATCGTTCTTGATCTTGGTGGGGTCAATGCCGTAACGGCGGTCATGGCCCAGGCGGTCCGCCACGTGCTTGATCAGCTCTTCGCTGATGCCCTCATCCTTCAGGCGGTCATGCAGCTGCTCGATGACAGTCTTGACGATGAAGATGTTGGGGCGCTCGTTATGGCCGCCGACATTGTAAACTTCGCCGTCCTTGCCGCCGTTGGCAACCATATCAATGGCTTTGCAGTGGTCCATGACATACAGCCAGTCACGAATCTGCATACCATCGCCGTAAACCGGCAGGGTCTTGTGGTGCTTGGCGTTGTTGATGAGCAGCGGAATCAGCTTTTCGGGGAACTGATACGGACCATAGTTGTTGGAGCAGCGGGTGATGTTGATGGGCATGCCATAGGTATCATGGAATGCTTTCACGAACATATCGGCGCTGGCTTTGGAAGCGGAGTACGGGCTGTGCGGGCACAGCGGGGTCGTTTCCATAAAGTAGCCTTCGGCGCCCAAAGCACCGTATACTTCATCGGTGGAAACCTGCAGGTACTTTTTGCCTTCCTTCCAGGTCTTGGCGTCGGCATCGTACCAGGCATCCTTGCAGCACTGCAGCAGGTTGACGGTGCCCAGAACATTGGACTCAACAAAAATTTCCGGGTTGCGGATGCTGCGGTCAACGTGGCTTTCGGCAGCAAAGTTGATGACGTAATCCGGGTCATATTTGGCGATCAGGTCAGTGACAAGAGCCTTATCGCAGATATCACCCTTGACGAAGATATGGCGGGCATCGTCCTTGATATCTTCCAGGTTTTCCAGGTTGCCGGCATAGGTCAGCTTATCCAGGTTGACCAAGCGGATATCCTGGTATTTTTCCAGCATATAGTGGACAAAGTTGGAGCCAATAAAACCGGCACAGCCGGTAGCAAGATAAGTTTTCATTTATTTACCATCCCAATTATTGAAAAAGTCCTGAATTGCATCTTTCCAGTCGCGCATGTCATCGCCGACACTGCACCGCAGGGCGCGGTTTTCCAGTGCGCTCCATGCCGGGCGGTCTGCGGATTTGGGGTTCATCTCTTTATATTGTGCGCTGGTAACGGGCTTTACGGTGCACGGCAGGCCGGACAGGCGGATGATCTCGGATGCGAAATCATACCAGCTGCAAATGCCGCTGCCGGTGCAGTGGTAAATGCCGTAATCATGGCTGACGGCCAGCTTTAAGATATGGTAGGCCAGATCCACCGCATTGGTGGGGTTGCCCAGCTGGTCGTTGACAACATTCAGGGTGTCATGCGTTTTGGCCAGGTTGACCATAGTTTTGACAAAGTTTTTGCCGTAATAGCTGTACAGCCAAGCCGTGCGCACGATAAAGTGGCGGCGGCAGAACTGCTGCACATAGGTTTCGCCCAGCAGTTTGGTCTGGCCGTAGGCCGAAATGGGGGCGGGCAGGGCACTTTCATCCAACGCCACACCGCCGTTGGCTGTACCGGAGAATACATAGTCGGTAGAAATATGGATCAGGCGGGCATTGATCTTTTCGCATGCCAATGCCAGGTTGCGCGGGCCAAGGGCGTTGACGCGGTAAGCGGCATCGCGGTTGGTTTCGCAGCCATCCACGTTGGTAAAAGCAGCGCAGTTGATGACGGTATCCGGCTGGGTGCGGCGGATATAGGTCACAGTGGCTTCGCGGTCGGTAATATCCAGCTCATCCACATCAACGGCGATCACCGTTGCTTTGCGCAGGCGCTCCGGCAGCGGGCCAAGGGCGCATTCTTCATCAGCCAGCTGTTTTTGCAGCTCGGTTCCAAGCTGTCCACGGCAGCCGGTAATCAGAATTTTCATCTTGTGCCTCTTTCTTTATACCGCATCAATATTTCAGGCGGTCATCGGCAACATTGCGCAGATGCTGGCCATAGGGGCTTTTGCCATAGCGCTCGGCGCTTTCCAACAGTTTGCCGCGGTTGATCCAGCCGTATTTATAGGCGATCTCTTCCGGGGCGGAAATTTTAATGCCCTGGCGCTGTTCGATCATGCGCACAAAGTCGGCGGCTTCCACCAGGCTGTCCATCGTACCGGTATCCAGCCAGGCATAGCCGCGGCCCAGCAGCTGCACATCCAGCTTGCCTTCCTGCAGGTACATCTCATTCAGGGTGGTAATTTCCAGTTCGCCGCGGGCGCTGGGCTTTACCTGTTTTGCCTTTTCGCACACATCTTTGCTGTAAAAATACAGGCCGGTAACCGCATAGTTGCTCTTGGGCTGTGCGGGCTTTTCTTCAATGGAAGTTGCCTGGCCGTTTTCGTCAAATGCCACCACACCGAAGCGTTCGGGATCGGTGACATAGTAGCCGAACACAGTGCTGCGGCCGGCTTCGGCGTTGGCGGCAGCGGACTTGAGCCGCTTGGAGAAACCTGCGCCGTAGAAAATATTATCGCCCAGTACCATAGCACAGGGCTCACCGTTAATAAACTCTTCACCCAGGATAAAGGCCTGTGCCAAACCGTCCGGGGAGGGCTGCACTTTATATTGCAGGTGCAGGCCGTACTGGCTGCCATCCCCCAGCAGCGCTTCAAAGCGCGGCGTATCGGTTGGGGTGGAAATGATCAGGATATCCTGGATGCCTGCCAGCATCAGGGTAGACAGCGGGTAATAGATCATGGGCTTATCATACACAGGCAGAAGCTGCTTGGATGTGACCATGGTCAGCGGGTACAGGCGGGTACCAGCACCGCCGGCGAGGATGATACCTTTCATGATGACGCTCCTTTTCAGTGACCGCAGTTGCGGCGAACTATAGGCAGCGCCTATACCGCGCCGCCTGATTTGCCGTGCGTCACCGCCCATCCCACAGGGGCATAAATCCGCACAATTATTTTTTATTATATCGTATTCTATGCCCCTTGGCAAGAGGGAAAATTGAGGGAGCAGAGCCAACAAGATTTGCGAGGGAAAACGTAAAGGCAAATGTGACCTTCTGGCTCGCAACCCTGCAACCGGGGCAGCACCCCGGCTCTTAGGCCGGAGATGAATGACCTCATCCCGCCGCGGCTTTGCTCTATTACGCATTTACATTCCCGCAGCAAGCCGAACCCCATTTGTAGGGGTTAAACATATGGCAGCATCCACGGGATAAATCAATGCTTATACAAAATGCCGCACCCATACCAGGTGCGGCATCTGTTTTATTCGCTTTGGTTATTTCGCGTACTCGGTGGCGCGGCTTTCGCGGATCACGCTGACCTTGATCTGGCCGGGGTAATCCAGCTCGTCCTCGATCTTTTTGGCAACCTGGCGGGCCAGCAGGATGACCTGATCATCACCAACCTTATCCGGCTGGACCAGGATGCGGACCTCGCGGCCTGCCTGCACGGCGTAAGAGCTTTCAACGCCCTCAAAGCCGTTGCACAGGGCTTCCAGCGTTTCCAAACGCTTGATATAGCTTTCCATGTTTTCACGGCGGGCACCGGGGCGGGCTGCGCTGATAGCATCCGCTGCCATAATAATGAAGGCAAGCACCGTCTTGGGCTCCACATCGCCGTGGTGGGCTTCGATTGCATGAATAATCTGCGGGTTCTCGCGGTACTTCTTGCAGATATCCACACCGATCTGCACATGGCTGCCCTCGATCTCATGGTCAAGGGCCTTGCCGATATCATGCAGCAAGCCTGCGCGGCGTGCCAGCTGAACGTTCACGCCAAGCTCGCCAGCCATCAGGCCGGCCAGCCATGCCACTTCCAGAGAATGGCTCAGCACATTCTGGCCGTAGCTGGTGCGATACTTCAGGCGGCCGATCAGCTTGACCAAATCGGGATGCAGGCTGTGGATACCAAGGTCCATCACAGCCTTTTCGCCCTCGCGCTTCATCTGAATTTCCAGTTCGCGGCGGCACTTATCCACGGTTTCCTCAATGCGGGCCGGGTGGATACGGCCATCGGCGATCAGGCGCTCCAAGGCCATGCGGGCCACTTCACGGCGGGTCTGGTCAAAGCTGGAAAGGGTGATGGCTTCCGGCGTATCATCAATAATGAGGTCACAGCCAGTGGCAGTTTCCAGAGCGCGGATGTTGCGGCCCTCGCGGCCAATGATGCGGCCCTTCATCTCGTCAGAGGGCAGCGGCACCACGCTGACGGTGGCTTCACTGGTGGCATCGGCTGCGCAGCGGGCAATGGCCTGGCCGACCAGCTCACGGGCGATGGCATCACATTCGTCCTTCATGTTAGCCTGATAGGCGCTGATCTTCATGGCCTTTTCGTGGGTCAGCTCATCGTCAATGTTCTTCAACAACACGGCGCGGGCATCTTCCTGGGTCATGGCGGCGATGGTTTCCAGCTTTTCGGTCTGGCGCAGCTTGAGCTGTTCCAGCTCGTCCAGGCGGGCTTCCACCAGTTCGCCGCGCTTTTTCAGGTCCTCTTCCTTGCGCTCCATGGCGGCGGTGCGCTTATCCAGCGCTTCCTCCTTTTGGTCCATGCGGCGTTCCTGGCGGCTGATCTCCGCGCGGCGGTCCTTGATTTCCTTGTCGGCGTCAGCTTTCAGCTTGAACGCCTCGTCTTTGGCCTCGATGATGGTTTCCTTGCGCTTCTGCTCGGCAGCCTTGATGGCATCGTTCACGATGCGTTTGGCTTCCTCTTCGGCAGAGCCGATCTTGGCTTCGGCGGTACGCTTCCGGTTTTCCCCGCCAAAATAATAACCAAGCGCCCCGCACACGGCAGCGGCAACGACAACCAGCACCCACATCAAAATTGGGGGCATGGCAGTTTCACTCCTTACAAAACTCAAATCAAATGCAGGAGGGCGCAGCACAAGCGGAACGCTTTTATTTCTGGCATACCTGAAAAGCCCGGGCAGCCCGCGCCTGTTTTATCTGGCAGCTACCATGGGTACACTGCCAGCATCTTACAGCGCAAGGGGCTGACCTTTGCGGTTCAAATACTGCCTGCGATATTCTATACAAAATGGGGCGATAATCCAAAGCATACCCAAAAGCGGATACACCTCAAGCCCCATATACACAAATAAAACGAAAAAACGCCAAATTTGCAGCGGTAAAACAAATATCTGAAAAGCGGCGTTCCCGATGGGCGACACCCTTAAGTCCTATTTAATATTGTAGCTACATTGCAGGAAATTGTCAAGGAATTGTTACAACACCGTGAACGTTCCCACCTGGCACAAAAATTGGCAGAAATGCACCTGCGGGGCCGCCTGCCAGCTTCAAAGCAGGGGCCCTGTCTGTAGAATTGGGAGTAGCCGATGGCAAAGCGGGCCGGGAGCTCCTGCCGGGTGCGGCCCGTTTTTTTCATCATATCACAGTTCTGGGCCAAGGTCATCTTTTGTTACGGTGTAAAATTTTGCGCCGCCCCCTTGACTTCCCCGCCGGGGTGGTATATAGTAAAGGCAACTTCATCCTGAATAAAACGTTGAGGCAGACAATACATGCTGGAACGCGCAAAAGAGAGAACCGCCGCCGAATTTGGCGTGGTGCAAGCGGTTTTGCAGGCGGGCAGCACAGTTACCACTGCCGAGTGCGAAGGCGAACCTTCGCCGAAGCAGCGCCCCGTTACCGGCGCTTACAAAACAGGGCTTGGGCCTTTGTTTTACGAGTGGGATGCTTTGCCGCGTCCAATTCGGGTGGAACCGTGGAGTATGAATTTGTATGCTTCATCCCGTTTATGGTCAAGAATGGGATGGAGCATTTTTGTTTACCCAAAGGAGCGTTTACCAATGAAAATCATTTACAAAGACGGCACTGTTGCCGAATGCCCGAAAGAAGAAGAACTGCACGTTCTGCGCCATACGGCTGCCCACATTATGGCACAGGCCATCAAGCGCCTGTATCCGCAGGCCGACTTTGCCTTTGGCCCCGCTACCGAAAACGGCTTTTTCTATGATGTTGACCTGGGCGATACCAAACTGAGCGATGAAGACCTTGCCAACATTGAAAAGGAAATGAAGAAGATCTGCAAGGAAAACCTTGCCATCAAGCCGTTCATCCTGCCGCGCGATGAAGCTGTGAAGCTGATGACCGAGCGCCAGGAGCACTATAAGCTGGAGCATATGGACGACCTGGCCGATGAGACCGAGTTCAGCTTCTACCAGCAGGGCGAGTACGTTGATATGTGCATCGGACCCCACCTGACCTACACCAAGGCGCTGAAGGCGTTCAAGATCACCCAGCAGAGCGGCGCTTACTGGAAGAATGACAAAGAGAACAAGATGCTGACCCGCATCAACGGCGTTGCTTTCCGCAACCAGGAAGAGCTGGAAGCCTGGGAAAAGCAGCAGCAGGAAGCCCGCGAGCGCGACCACCGCAAGATCGGCAAGGAAATGCGCCTGTTCATGACCGACGACCTGGTTGGCCGCGGCCTGCCCATGTTCCTGCCCAACGGCTACATCATCTGGCAGCAGCTGGAAGATTACATCAAGGGCAAGGAGCGCGAGCGCGGCTACCTGCACGTTATGACCCCCTGCATCGGCACCGTGAACCTGTACAAGACTTCCGGCCACTGGGATCATTACCGTGAGAACATGTTCCCCGCCATGGAGATGGAGGGTGAAAGCTATGTTCTGCGCCCGATGAACTGCCCCCACCACATGATGATCTACGCCAACCGCCCGCACAGCTACCGCCAGCTGCCCATCCGCATTGGCGAAATTGCCCACGACTTCCGTTATGAGTCCAGCGGCACCCTGAAAGGCATTGAGCGCGGCCGTCATTTCTGCCAGAACGACGCCCACCTGTTCTGCACCCCGGAGCAGATCAAGAGCGAAGTTGCCAATGTCTGCAGCCTGATCTTTGACGTCTACAAGGATTTCAACATCACTGATTACCGCTGCGTGCTGTCCCTGCGTGACCCCGCCGACAAGAAGAAGTACCATGACGACGACGCCATGTGGAACCACGCCGAGAACGCTCTGCGCGAAGTTCTGACCGAGCTGGGCATCAACTTTACCGAGGAGATCGGCGAAGCTGCTTTCTATGGCCCGAAGCTGGACGTCAACGTTAAGCCCGCTGTCGGTGCAGAGTACACCCTGTCCACCTGCCAGCTGGACTTCTGCCTGCCTGCCAAGTTCCACCTGACCTACATCGACAAGGACGGCAGCGAGAAGACCCCCGTTGTGCTGCACCGTGCCATCCTGGGTTCTCTGGACCGCTTCATGGCTTATCTGATCGAAGAAACTAAGGGCCGCTTCCCCACCTGGCTGGCTCCCACCCAGGTCAAGGTTCTGCCCGTCAGCGAAAAGACGCTGGATTACGCCCGCACCGTTGCCGACAAGCTGACCGCTGCCGGTGTGCGCGTTGTGCTGGATGAATCCAATGAGAAGATCGGTTACAAGATCCGTGAAGCCCAGCAGGTTGACCGCGTGCCCTACATGCTGGTGCTGGGCGCTAAGGAGGCCGAGGCTGGCAACATCAGTGTGCGTGATCGCAAGGGCGAAACCACCACGCAGGAGCTGGATGCCTTCATCAACAATATCGTGACCGAGATCAAGGAGCGCCGCTACAACTAAGCGTTCCGCGGTTCCACCGAGCTTTACAGCTCCCGATTGCTTCCAGTCGGGAGCTGTTTTGGTATCGGGCCCGCAGATCGTTCATCATCAAGGTTGTTTACCATTCTAAGGAGGTGCAGCATTGAAACGTAAGTTTTTGACCCTGATCGCCGCCGTGGCTGCCGCCATGGCGCTGGCGCTTTCGGCGGGTGCCGAAGCCGCCACGCCGGAAACTGCCGGCAGCCTGACCCCGCTGATGCCCATGTTTGATACCGCTGACACCGGCATTGCCGAATACTCCGGCGATATCGTCCAGGAAGACGCCGCAACGTATGACGCTTCTTATAACACCAATGAAGATGTTGCCGCCAACGAGCGGGATGTTTACAACTACCTGACCGGCACCATGGGCATGAACAGCGCCGCCGCCAGCGGCGTGATGGCCAGCATGTACCGCGAATCCCGTTTTTATGTGGACATTACCAATGACTACGGCACCGCATACGGCCTGTGCCAGTGGTACGGCGACCGCTGGACCAATTTGCAGAACTACTGCAACAACAACGGCCTGGACTGGCATACCCTGTACGGCCAGATGCGCTTTTTGGAATATGAGCTGAACAGCCTTTCCAGCCTGCGCTCTTACATGTATGGTATCAGCAATGATGCCAACGGTGCTTATCATGCTGGGTACGAATGGTGCCGCGTGTATGAACTGGGCGGCAACACCTCTGATACCACCCGCTGCGATTCCCGCGGAACGCTGGCGCGCGATACCTTCTGGCCCAAGTACCAGAACGGCAGCACCGGCGGCTATACCGGCTGGCGCAGCGAGAACGGCCGCGATTACTGGTACGAGAACGGCGTAAAGCAGGGCACCACCGGCCGCGGCAAAGAAATCTATGATGCCTCCAGCGACGCCTGGTACTGGCTGGATGCCGTGGACGGCGGCGCAAAAGCCGTGAACAAAGATGTCTACCAGGAATCGGACGGCGGCAAGTGGGTGCGCTATGATGAAAACGGCCACATGATCAAAGGCGAAAACTGCCAGAACGGCAACTGGTATTACTTTGAGCCTGTCACCGGTGCCATGATCCACGGCCCGTGGACCCTGCCGGATGGCCGCAAGGTCTACTATGACCTGACCACCGGCATTATGCAGTACGGCAATGTGTCCATCAATGGCTCGCTGTATTACTTTGACCCGGTTTACGGCACAATGAAAAGCGGTGCTTTGACCAACTTCTGGGTCACAGACGGCAACGGCAAGAGCTTCTGGTATGAAAGCTGGGTGCGCCAGGGCTGGCAGCCGGGCAGCAGCAATTACCGCGGCAAGGAGATTTACGACCCCGCCAGCGGTGCCTGGTACTGGCTGGACAACGTACAGCAGGGTGCCAAGGCCACCAGCAAGGAAGTATACCAGGATTCCAACGGCGGCAAATGGGTGCGGTACGATGCCAACGGCCACATGATCAAGGGCTGGTACACCCAGGACGGTAAAACCTGGTATTACGACCTGACCACCGGCGCCATGTACAAAGGCTGGCACACCATTGAGGGTTCCACCTACCATTTTGATGAAACCACCGGCGTGAAGGGGTAAATCAGATACAAATATAAGGCAACACCGCACAATTCCCGCCTGACGGCTTAAGCACCGCTCCGGCGGCTGCGGCACGGCATCTGCGTTGCCAAAATGCTCGATAAGACATCCAGTATTATCTGCGCTTTTGGCTTAGCATCTGCCGCACCTCGCTCGCCGTATCGGCACTTAGAATTATGCGGTATTGCCATAAATAGTAAAACCGACCGCAGGGGCGAGCAGCATCGCCTTTGCGGTCGGTTTGGTTTTGGGGTGAAATGCACCCGAAGGGTGTGCGGCGGGTGATTGAATGAAATATTGGGCAAGGCCCGGCGTGCGGGACGATGCATCGCGCCCTACAGAGCGTTTATTGGTTGGTCATGCACAACAAAATGCTCTGTAGGGAACGGTCTCGACCGTTCCGCAACTTTGCCGCATAGGCCATACTATTGCTTGGTACAAGCCGTATCCAAGAACGTCAAAATCGTTTTCGAATACGCCCTCCACTTACTTTACAAAACTACCCTCCAGCGCCAGGTACTGGTCAAACAGCATGCGGCTGACACGGTTGCCGTAAATCACGCTGGGGTGGTCGTTTACTTCCAGCTTGTTGGCAAAGTCGGTGCACATCATTACCAGAACATAATCCCCGTAAGGCGTGTGGATCAGGCCGCCGTCATTGCGGCAGGCATCCATGGAGCCGCTTTTGCTGGCTACATAGATCAGATCCGGATCCGCGTGGGATTCTTCGGGGTCGGTGTAATACGGGGGGATGCTGCCCGCCAGCATGGTGTTGTAGTGCTGCTGGCGGAACACATTGCGCATGGCATCGCTGGCCTGGGGGCTGACCAGCTCGCCCTTTGCCAACAGGGCAAAAAAGCGGCCCATATCCCGCGGGGTAATGGTACCCAGCTTTTCGCTCCAGTTATCGCTGCGCAGGCTGCGGTGCAGCTTGGTGTGGGTGCAGCCAATGCTGCGGATAAACGCATTGATGGTATCCAACCCCAGATAGTCGATCAGCATGTTGGTGGCAATGTTGTCGCTGACAACGATCATCAGGGTGGCAACATCGCGGGCGCGCAGCCTGGCGCCTTCGCCTAAGGACCGGATCAGGCCGGAGCCGTCCACAAAATGCCGGGCTTCATAGGTCAGTTCGGCATCCAGGCTGGCTTTGCCGGCTTCCGCCTGGGCGTACAGACAGCCCAGAATATAAATCTTGATCGTGGATGCCGATTCAAATTCATCATCAGCCCCACGCTCCACCACATGGCCATGCAGGTCATCTGCGTATACGCACATTTTGGCGTCCAGCCCGCACAGCTCTGCATCAATGCGGCGTTCCAAAGTCAATTCAGGATGCGGCATAATGGTTCTCCTTTTATTTTGGTAGCGTTACAGGTTCTCGCTGAAAAAGCGCACGGCGTTGCCGTAAAAAATCTTTTCCACCACACGCTCGGGGATACCCTCTTTTTTCAGCCCCTCGGCCAGCTTGGGCATGTCCTGCGCACCGGCAATTTCCAGGTCGCCGTCAATGCCGTCAAAATCGCTGCCCAAGGCCAGGCAGTCCTCACCGGCCTTATCCATAATATAGCGGGCGTGGCGGGCCATATCGGTGATGCGGCTCCTGACCTGGCTGCGGTCGGGGTTTGTATCCAGGAAGGAAGCGCAGTAGTTCAGGCCAATCAGGCAGCCCTTTTCGCCCATAGCGGTCAGCATCTCGTCCGTCAGGTTGCGCACATGGGGGCAGCAGGCGCGCGCGTTGGAATGGCTGGCAACAAAAGGCCGCTTTGCCACCCGCAGAATATCCCAGATACCGGCGTCCGATAGGTGAGAAACATCCACCAGCATATGCAGGCGCTGCATCTCCTCCACAAATTCTAAGCCTTTTTCGGTCAGGCCTCCGGTGGTGTTGGCCGGGCGGGGCCACATGTCATCAGTGCCGGGTACAATGTTGGGCTCGGCCAAGCCGTTCTTGAAGTTCCAGGTCAGGGTCATCATCCGCACGCCAAGGCGGTACAGATCCCGCAACGCACCCAAGCTGTCCAGGCAGGCACCACCTTCTTCAACGGTCAGCATCATGCCGCGCTTGCCGGAGGTGAGTAGCGTCTGGATGTCCGCCGCAGTGCGCACCTGCATCAGGTCATCGGGATACTGTTCCAGCAGGCGGTAGAAAATGTCGATTTCTTCCAGGCAGGCCAGCAGGGGGCTTTTTTCCCGTTCCGGTTCCAGGTGAACAAAGCAAGCCATACACTGCAGCAGATAGTCGCCCTGTTTCATGCGTTCCAGATCCATCATTAAATCATTGTGCAAAAAGCTCTTGGGCTTGCCTGCCTGCTGGGCATAGCGCAGCTCGGCCAGGGTATCACAATGCATATCCCATACTTTCATAAAATCCCCTCCATGGTATACATTTTGTATTTATCTATGGCAA
>ULVS01004535.1_pt1 | contig 13178 bp, 7 predicted proteins | sample 1959671 | NCBI WGS metagenome assembly ULVS01 (sample SAMEA4835792, study PRJEB28245) | human gut metagenome | biome: gut microbiome; material: fecal sample | place: Denmark | collected 2008
GAGATGGAGTTGGAGGCATGACCGCAAGTGAATGTGTCATATTCACTCTCTTCCGGTGAGGGAAAAGGACGGATACCGCCCAGTTTACGGTTGGTAGAGAAAGCTTCACGCCGTCCGGTCAGTATCTTGTGTCCGTAGGCCTGATGTCCCACATCCCAGACAATACGATCATAAGGAGTGTTGTACACATAGTGCAGTGCTACAGTCAGTTCTACCACACCGAGGCTGGCAGCGAAGTGTCCCGGGTTGCACGATAGTTCCTTAATGATGTCCTGCCTTAATTCCTCGCATACCTCCGGCAATTGATCTACGCTCAGTTGGCGCAGGTCTTTGGGATAATTGATGGCGTTTAGCAAGCTATATGTTGGTTCATTCTTCATGATTCGGGCAAATTTAAATGCAAATTTAGTAAAAGAAAGCGGAAGGAGCATCTTTTTGATTGGAAATTTAATAAGTAAGAGTGGAAAGGGAGGCGGACTGACAACCTTATGGACTTATAAATGTGGTCTCCTCCTTCGTTAACATTGTTAATGCGGTTTTTCGGGTGTTTTCTTTTTGTTGGCAAAGAAGAAGTGTTTTGTGTTTAAAAGACTTGTTCTTTGCAAACAAAACACTTGTTTTAACACTCTGTTAAATCAAGCATTTTATATACTGAAAGTGAAGTCGTTTAAGTTGTTGATACAGAGTGGATCGTTGTTGTTTTTAGTTTTTCTGCTATCCTGCTTGTCCGGGTGTGATGATAGATGGTATTTATCAAAACCACAATGATACCGATGCTGATTTTCAAGAAAGGAAGGGGCGATTGAGAAGGATGGGTGATGGGTGATCTTGTACGGATAAATAACGCTTGTTTGTTGGAACTGTTGTTTCTGTTGTCATCAGTTACCGGGCTTGGGTCGGTTGATGAAAGCTGCGATGTCATCCGTCACGTAAGAAGGAATAGAGGAGGGACGGCTGTATTCAAGAGGGGTTGACTTCCCTTCTCCTTCCTGAAACAGATGATTGAGTCGGGGATAAGATTTAAATATCGCATTCGGATGCTTTGCCAGGGCGGATTGCCATAATTCGAAATCTTGCATGGTGACCTGATAATCACGTTCGCCTTGAAGGACAAGTATGGGGAGAGTCAGTTTTCGGACCACTTCCAAAGGTTTATATTGATTGGCAAGCATCCAGTAAGCTTGAGAGAGATTCATGGGCAAAGGAGTTGTAATGTCGAATGTGTCTGTACCCAGCCTTTTCACGTTGTCCACTTGTTTCTGTAGTTCGGCTATTTCCTTTTCAATATCTTTAGTCGATGGGAGTGCAGAGGCGAGAAACTTCACCTGACTTATAAACAGATCTTCGAGTGGACGGGCTGCACCGGCAAGCAGAATAATCCCTGCCGGAACTTTATCGCTACATTGGGCGATGCGGGGAGCCAAGGTGCCTCCCAGGCTATGTCCGAGAATGTAGATCCGTTCGGGATTTATTGTCGGTATGGAACGGGCAAGTTTAATTGCCGAAAGGGCATCATCCACTGATTCTTCATCGAAAGTAATTTCTTTGCCTGCAGGTGCGCTGTCGGCTCCATATACTTTGGTGCGCTTGTCATAACGGATCACGGCTATTCCACGCTCGGCCAGTCCATACGCGAGGTCCCGAAAAGGTTTATTGGCCCCTACCGTTTCGTCCCGGTCGCTGGCCCCCGAGCCATGTACCAAAATGACTACCGGCAGATCTTTGCCGTTTTTAGGAAGAGTCAGTGTGCCGGGAAGCTTGAAATTCCCCGTACAAACCTGTATGTCTGTCTCTTTTATTTTATCTTGTACCGATGTCGTCGGGGGAGTGGTCTTTTCAGGCGGAACAGGTATGAAACGAATGGTATTCACCTTTCCGTCCGGATTGAACGCTGTGAGAAAACGCAGTGGTAAGCGTTCGAACTTAACGTCGCAATAATAAACAGTCATACCGTTTATTGGTTCGGTTTTCCACTCTCCGTGCGACTGATACTTACCTGCTTGTTGTTCCAATTGCTTGAACAGTCCGTTCAACATCTCTACGGAAAGCATTTTCCGGATGTTATCGTCCAGATGTACATACACACTGTCTCCTTGGCCTGCAATCAGCCGGTCGAGAAGTTCGGATGCCTGTTGCGCACGATCCTGGGCTTGCAATACAGGAGTTACTGCCAGCAATAGCCATAGCAGGCAGATTCCTTTGAGTAGATTTTTCTTTGTCATAACTTGTTTATTAAGAAATCTCCGATAAAAAATAGAGTTCCGAGGAAAAGGATTCCGTAAATCAGCAGGGAGATAGAAGTCAGCCAACGGGGCTGTTTTTGCTCTCCGACCGCACGGATGCGTGCAAACGTACTGAACAGACATTCGGCGGCGGCAAACAGGACTATCAGATAGATGATCAGGTCGGTCCACGATTGTAGCCAAAGGTCTTTGAGATTACCTATCAGACATACCAATATCACGATGGCTACAAAATATGAAATACGCATTAAGTCTGTTTTCTTTGATCCCATAAGCGTCTCCTTTTCAGTTTTTAAGTTCAAATTCTTCCCTTTTTGTTGCTATTTCACAAACTTAAAATATTTTCTTTGAAAAAGGAGCTTTTCGGACTGATTCTGTTTTTCCGTTAACAATTATTATAAAGCTTGTAGGTGGGATGGCAGTAAAGTTACCGCTGAATTATCCGTATCTTTGTCGTAAACATAGAGGTATAAAGATATGAAGAAACTGATAATATTCGATTTGGATGGTACTTTATTGAATACCATTGCCGATTTGGCACATAGTACGAATCATGCTCTGCAAACTTTGGGATATCCGACTCATGAAGTCGCTTCCTATAACTTCATGGTAGGTAACGGCATCAACAAATTGTTTGAGCGTGCATTACCCGAAGGAGAGAAAACCGAGGAGAATGTGCTCCGCGTTCGTAAAGAATTTCTTTTGCATTACGACCGGCATAATGCCGACGAGAGTCGCCCTTATCCGGGAATTCCGGAATTGTTGGAAACATTGCAGCATAAAGGTTATAAATTGGCCGTGGCTTCCAACAAATATCAGGCAGCCACCGAGAAGCTGATAGCACATTATTTCCCAGGAATCCGGTTTGTTGCTGTATTTGGGCAGCGTGAGGGAGTGAAGGTGAAGCCGGATCCTGCTGTGGTGCATGATATTTTACAGATTGCCGGTGTTTCGAAAGACGAAGTGCTGTATGTCGGCGATTCGGGAGTGGATATGCAGACGGCTATCCATAGCGGAGTTACTTCCTGTGGAGTCACGTGGGGATTCCGCCCCCGTACGGAGCTTGAATCATTCTGTCCGGATTATATAGTAGACAAGGCGGAAACTATTTTGTCTATTGTTTGATAGAAAACAGAAAGGAGAACCGAAAGATGCGTAATGTCTTAGGTTCTCCTCTCTATAAAAAGTAATTATATTCGCTCGGTTATTTGATTTCGTCCGGCCATGGGCATGGCTTTCCGGTTGCTTTGAATGAAGGGCGTTGGCCGCCTACTTTGCGCAAATAGTCACCCAGCTCTTTAGATAAACTTTTCACAATGTCCGGATGTAGGGCTGCCAGGTCATTCTTTTCTCCTATATCTTCCGGAATATTGAACAACTCTTTTTTACCGCTGTCATAGTAGTAAATCAACTTCCAGTCACCTTTGCGTACGGTACAAGTCGGGCCGATGCCGGGACCGTCGTTTCCCCAATGATTAGGGAAGTTCCAGTGCAGGCTGCGTCCTTTGGACGGATCACCGGTATGTGTCAGCAGAGGCATAAAACTAATTCCATCGATCGGCTGTACCGTCTTATAATGTTTGATTTGTGCCATCTCGAGTATGGTCGGATAGAAGTCCTCGATAATTAAATATTTATCACATTTGGTATCCGGTTTTACAACTCCCGGCCAGCGGACGATCATCGGTTCGCGTACACCGCCTTCGTAAGCCGATCCTTTCCCACTGTTGAGAGGAGAGTTCTGCGTGTGCAGTTTTCCGTCACGCCATTCCGGTTCGCTGGACAGACCGCCGTTGTCGCTCATAAAGATGACGATGGTATTGTCTGCTTCTCCGCTTTTATCCAGCCAGTCCATCAGGTCACCCAGACTTTTGTCCATACCTTCGATCAGGGCCGCATAAGCAGCTTCTTTGGGAGTCAATCCTTTATTGATATATTTTTGATAGAAGCGTTTGTCTTTATCGATCGGAACATGGATAGCGTAGTGAGCCATGTAGAGGAAGAAAGGCTGATTGTATTCTTTGGCATGATCGAGTGCTTTGATAGCTTCGAGCGTCAGAGCTTCACTGACGAAAGTATCGGTTCCCCAGTATTTCTCTAATCCCGGAACGGCAAACCAGGGATTCGGTTTACCGTCCGTCCGGTTTCCGTAATTATTTTCACCCAGGTAGCTTGCCAATCCGCCTCCTGCATGTCCGGCTATGTTGACTTCAAAGCCCATGTGATAAGGACTTTCTCCCGGAGTGTTGACGGCGCCGAAATGTGCTTTCCCACAATGAATCGTGTGGTAGCCATTGTCTTTCAGGATTTCTGCCAGTGAGGTTGCCTGAAACGTGTGGTCGATATTGGGAACCTGGCAAACCCCGTTTACATTCCAGTCCGCTACATTGAATACATCGCTCGGGCGGTCTGTTTGCTGGCCTTTGGGATATGTCCAGTTGGTTACCCGGTGACGCGCGGCGTTAGTTCCTGTAATCAGGCTACAACGGGTGGGCGAACTGATGCTGCTGGCATAGGCTTGGGTGAACATCATACCTTGTTTGGCAAGGCGCTCCATATTAGGAGTTTCGTATACCTCGTTGTAGTGTGTCTTTTGGGTCCAGAAAGGCAGGGATGTATCTTGCCAGCCCATGTCGTCTACCATGAAGAGAATGATGTTGGGGCGTGTGTCCGTACGTCCGTTCGGCTGCTGGTGCTGGGCTTGCAGAGCCGGGGCAGCCAATGGAGCCAGTGCGAGGGGGATAATTATTTTCTTATTCATCGTAATTATATATTAGAGGATTATTTTCTGATGGTCATTTTTCCGGTTTCCTTTACCTGAATGTTTCTCAGTTCTTGTTTTCCGGAGTTCTCTGTCCATATTTTCAGAGTTCCCGGAGACAATACATTGAGAACCAATTTGTCCGGTGTCGAAGATAGAATCCGGACGGCCGCAGGTGACAGATATTTTTCCTGTATCCCGATAACCGCCCATCCGTCATGGATCGGACAGAGATGGAATAGACGGTCGGTAAAGCCATCCAATTCTACAGTCTGTTTACCGGTCAGTTCAGTGGCTGTCTGATTATTCCAATCGAATAGAATCACTCGTTTTTGTTGAGGTGTTGGTTTGCCGGTCAGTGTTTCGCGTAACAGATAATCTTTCGGGTCTATTTCAGCGGTTACTTTCCGGTGTTTGGGTGAGGTGTTGAGGTTATAACAAATGACGGATACAGCCTCGTCACCGATAGGAGCGAATACCCGGTATGCCTTTCCGTCTTGCAGTGGATTGGTCAGTACCGATTCCGGGGTCGGAATGGCAGGGGCTTCCGGGCGGAATATTTTGCCCTCTTTATCGATCAGTGGGAAAATATTCTCTTTTACAAATTCTTTCGGAGAATCGGACAGGTAGACCGGCCCGCCTGAAATAGCCTTGGACCGAGCCATCAAACTGCCACAGATCGTATCGCTGGAATGAAACATATCGTGATCCGGCCATACGGTTTGCCCTTGCAGTAATGTGTTGGTGTATGACTGGAAGAGATGCGACTTTGCCATGTTCTCATTGTATTTCTTATAGTCAATGCTGACACGGGCAACTCCGCTATGCAGGGTGTGGTCCGTGTTAAGTACGTTTTGAGCCATGCAGTTCATCAGTCCCACCTGCTGTGCGTGAGTTTGCTTTTCCAATGCCAGATTACACTCTTTCGCCTGACGTACGACTTCAGTAAAGCCCATGTAAAGCGGTAAGGTGAATGCCTGATTGTCTACTTTAAAAAAATCGAATCCATGGGTTTTCAGAGAGCGAACATAATACTGGTAGAACGTGTCGATATTCGGGGTGCTTTTACCGGGCAAAAGACTTCCATTGAAAGAATAGAGGCTGTTTTTTACATGGGTTGGAAAATCATTATCGGGGGAGATTCCCATCCAATATCCGGAGAGGGCATACCACAATCCTATCCAACGTATTTTATCTTTGTTTTTGTGTGCCATGATCGGAGCCCATCCGTTCGGGAAACGTTGAGGATCGGGGGTAAAACTTGTCAGTTGACGATTCTTGTTGGCCAGGTGACCATCGTCGATCAGTACGTAACGTACAGGAACTCCGGAGGTTTCGATGGCATCCAGGTCATTCAGGATTTTTGTTTCATCAATATCGAAATGGTAATGTTCCCAGGTACACCATCCCAGATAGTTCAGAGCCTCAAAATAGTTCTTTTCCGTGCGCTTTTGCAGGGCCGATACGTTCCGGTCGGATATCAGGGTTTCGTAAGCCTGCCGGAATACCTGATAAATGTTGCCGGCACTTTGAACCAGTGCTACCGGTACTTTGTGTTCGAGCCGGTCGGTTCCCAATGTCGATACATATAAATTGAGCGAGCCGTCGGTATTTACCTGAAACCAGCTGAGGCTGTTATCACCCGCTACTGCTTTGGTGAACAGATAGCTTCCATCGGTCAGTTGCAACAATAAAGCGTCTCCCAGTGTAGAAGGACGTGCGTTGGAAGGAATACCCGGATAGTCGTCCCGGGTAAGGTCTGTCAGATGATTGAACATCCAAGGTAAGAGGCGATTGGTATTGTTGGGCCATTCGTAATCTCCGGGGCGGGAATCCCGACTGAAGAATGTCCCCCGTACATAAGACGGCAGTTGGATGCGGTAGCATATAGTGGTTGCATTCTCAGGAACTGCATTCTCATAAATGACCGGTTCTGCCGTTCTGTCCAGGCGGATGGCCTGAGGCATTGGAGAGGCGTTTACATCTTTAAACGATTTACCTTTTTCGTAGATAAAAGAACTTTGGGCAAATACAGCCGTCAAAGGAGCGACCGTACTTGCCAAAGTAAGCAAACTTATGATGAAATATCTTTTCATGCGTATGAATTAGTTGACAGAAAAAGCACTGAAATTGATAATATCGGGTAATGCAGTGGATTGCAGTACGGTCAGCCGTAATGCCGTAGCTTCTACCGGATCGAATTTTTCGATGCGTTTGTGTCCGACAGATTCTCCGGAACAAACTGTTTGCCACTTTCCATTTACCTTGGCTTCTACTTTATATTGGCGGATACGTTCTCCGTTCTGTATGTTTTCTTGAATGATGCAGTAGTTTACCGGTTGCTTTTTGTCCAGTTTCAAGGTCAAACTTTTTTTCTGTCCCGATGTCTGGGCTAATGGAGAAGAGAAGCGACGATTGATTTCTGTACCGAATTCTTTCAGGCGTTGTTCGTCTCCTGTAGGTATTAATCCGTTCGGGTCGGGTGTCAGGCCTAAAATCAGGGTAGCGTTCCGTCCTACTGATTTTTCATATTTATCCATTAGTTCGTTCAATGGATAGATGTTGTTTTCGTCATCCGGTTCCCAGAACCATTCGTGACGTCCGTTGGCTCCACGTAAAGGAGTATCTGCCATGGCCGGTACCCAGTATTTTCCATCTTTGTCGCCATGCTTCAACAGTTCGATTTGATCGACATTGCTTTCTATCCGTTTGTGATGTGAACAGGGAGCGGGGAAGGTGGACCAGCAGGGATAACCTACGGTACCGGTCTCGGAACCACCCCAACGGAAATCTGCACGATCTATATTATGATAGAACAGGCAATTAGGCTGATATTTATTCACAATAGGCTCTACGTCCGGTCCGTCTCCACGAGGATCATCGGCGCCGCCGTCAAACCAAATCATGTATAGATCTCCATAACGGGTACAAAGTTCGGTCACCATCTTTTCACACAGTCGTTTGTACCATGCTTGCCGGTTGTGAGCAAATTCTCCTTCTCCTTCTGCCTTAAAGTTATGTATGCCCAAAAGAGAATTCCACCGGATACCGATGTAGATACCCGGTTGTAAGCCGTATTTGCGGCAAGAGTTGACAAAGTCACGGACGATATCCCCTTTGCCGTCTCTCCATTTTACGGCTTTGAGGCAATAAGGATTTACGTCACTCTGCCAGAGACCGAAACCGGTTTCATGAGTGGCAGTCAGTACGGCAAACTTACATCCGGCTGCTTTGGCTGCCAGCACCCACTGGTCTGTGTTTAGTTCCGTAGGGTTGAATATGTTGTAATCTTCTATCGGATTGATGCGGTTGTTGCCTTGTCCGTAGCGTACTCCGTCGAACACATGCAGATCATAATGGAATACGGCTCCCATTTCCGCTTGATGCCATTTCAACTGAAAGGGCTTGGGAACGGGGATAGTAGCCTGTTGCGCCAAGCAATAGACTGAGCAAAAAAGTAAGAGTAGGGTGGTGTTGATTCTGTTCATGATTATTTAAGTTTTATATATTGGGCAAATGGGTCATTGGTCTTTTCAAGCCATGTTTTCAGTTGCCGGTTAAATGTATGGGTAAGTTTCAATTGTTGGCTGGCAATGTTATTCATTTCATGAGGATCATTGGTACGGTCGAAAAGAATGACATTATCGATCTTCCCGTCTGTTGCGTGTACGGCATATGTATATCGGTCGGTACGGAGTCCGCGATAACCTGTTGCATGGTTATCGAATTTTACGAAATAGTATGGTTGTACAAGATCTTTTTTGTTTTTTCCGGTCAGTACTTCATTGGACAGGTCGAATGTCTGTACTGTTTCCGGGATTTCTTTACTGAATCCCATCATTGACAGGAGTGTGGGGTATAGGTCGGCAAAAGCAATCATCAACGGGTCGCTTTTACGTGGTTTTATTTGATCCGGCCAAGATAGAATCATGGGGATACGCATAGACTCTTCATAGAAGATATCTTTTCCGGCATTTTCGTGAGCACCCATACAGATTCCATGGTCAGAGGTAAAGACCACGATCGTATTATCAAATAAATTATTTTGTTTAAGGGCCTCGATGATTCGCCCTACATTTTCGTCTACACCGGTGATGCAGGCATAATAGTTCCGGATGTTATTTCGGAAGTAGTCTCCCATTTCCGTACCTTTGGCCGGGATATCGGGACGTCCTTTGCAAAGCGCCTCTACATCCAGATCTTTGTATATCTCTTTATATCGGTCCGGCACCAATTCATATCCCGTGTGTGGAGGATTCATCGATACCACCAATGCAAACGGTTGTTTTTGGTCTTTCTGTCCGTTGATGTATTCGATAGCTTTGCTTGCCTCGTATTCCGGCCCCCATTGGTTGACATAATAGAAGCTGTCTCGTGGAGCAGTGGTATTCCAGTACATCGGTTTCAAATGGTAATCATATGTTCCATAAGCTATCCAATGGTCGAAACCGTGGCGACGTTCGGGTGGACACCATTCGTTCCATGCCACTTTCCCGCGATTATTGTAAGTGTCTACATAGGGCTTGTAGGGTGCATCCAGATGCCACTTTCCGATGTATCCCATATTGTATCCCTGATCTTTAAGCACATCGCTCCAACAGCGGGCGTTTTGGGAAAGTTCCACTCCGTAAGGAGCGGTTTCGGAGTTACAGTTCCCGGTTACTTTACTGCCAATGGGATACATACCGGTCATTAGCATTCCTCTTGCCGGCGATGATACCGGATAACTACTGATAGCATTGGTGAAGTTAATTCCTTCGGAGGCAAGCTTGTCCAGGTGGGGAGTCTTTACAGGTTCTTTACCGATGCAACCGATGGCATCTCCACGATATTGGTCGGCCATGATGAAGACTAGATTGGGAGTCGGTTGCTTTTCTTGTGCTTGTAGTCCAGTGCTCAAAATAGGCATGGTAAGCAGTGCTTGAGCGATGATATTTTTCATAATGCTGTAAAGTTACTCTTTTTTGGGTAGAATACAATTTTTATTGAAAATAATAAGATCTCCTCCTTTTTGGGGGAGGAGATCTTGTCTTGAGTAAGATATTTAATCTACTGAAAACTAATCTCCTTCAGGGAGACTGCTCGTTTCTATCTTCCATCCTGGATTTTGATAAATCGTAGAGGTTGTATAGTCGGTTGATCCTTCTTCTGCTGTCGTCAGACGGAAGTGGTCAAAAGCAATTGGATTTAAATATTTATTTTGGTTCCAATTATAGCCATTGTATGCAATGTTGTTTGTATTGATCCGGTAAGGACGTAAGTACTGACTTTCTGATTTAGCTGATACATTAGCATTATTGTTACCTGATTCAATCAGATTAATGACAGAGAGAGTGACGTCTGCAACTGGTATTGGGCTAGGAGTTTTGTAACGTTGATAATTTTCACTCCATAAATCGAATCCTTCTACGTGATAACCTTGCATCATGTCTAATGCACGCCAGCGTTTCAGATCATTTAGGCGTAATCCTTCGGCCGCAAATTCGATGCGACGTTCCCGACGAATATTATACAAAGTGGTTGAAACAAATTCAGAACCTGAATAGCGGGCAAAATCGATCTCTTTACTCAGATCTGTAGCGTCTATTGTTTTTTGAAAATCGGTATCCATTCCTGCTCGATTTCGTAAAGCTTTCCAGTATTTGGAACTGTTGGCATCAAGCGAGTTATTCAGTTCATAATCAGCTTCCATATAATTCAAGTATGCCTCTGCTGCACGGAATATGACACAGGCTGTAGTTGATGGGAGTGTAGGTCCTTGTGCGGCATCTGTTGCTAATCCCTTTTTTACTGAATAGCCGGTGGGACATTTGTTTTCGTTCTGTCCAAGTACAATTGGTGCACGATAATAATAACCATATCCTTTGACTAGATATTCAATGTTACTTCCCCCTTCAGATAAGAGATCTCCAGGTAATAAAGTATTATAAGTTAGTCGTGGATCACGATTGGTTGCAACTGCTTCATAAGTTTTATCTCCTTGATAACCAGAATTGTTTGCGTATATCGGCAAGCCATTTTCCATCAAATAACTTTGCATCATACTACGAGTCCATCCGGTATTTCCACCTCCATTGCGTTGGATGTAACCGACAACAAAATGGTTGACTGCCGGAGTTAAACTGGCGTCGTAGGCTCTCCACAATAACACTTCCGAAGCGTTAGCTAATGATTGGCTGTTGAATAACGACGGATAATCGTTAAATAAAGTGTATTTATCAGCTACTATTTGAGCGGCAGTTTTAGCTTCTGTCAGGAAGTATTTAATTTCAGAATCAATATTGATAGTGAAGTCCTTTAAATAATCTTTGTTTGCTCCTGGCCATCCCGGACCTCCTGGTACACGTGCGGTCCCTTTGTGGTATTTTTCCCAAGTACCTTCAAATAATGCCACACGACTTTTCATGAGGGCAGCACAGTCTTTGGTTAGGCGATTGCTCATTGGTGGGGTTGCTTTCATATAATAGTAAGCAGAATCTAAATCTTGTATGATGAAACGTGCTACTTCATTGCGTGGGCGCCGTTTACTTGCCTCTCTAACTGTTTCATAATCTTCCGAAATCCAATGTTTTAAGATAGGGAAATCACCGAGTGCAACTAATTTAGTAAAGTAAATATAAGCGCGAAAGAAATACATTTCTCCCAGATAGTGCATATTGTTAGCTTCTACTCCACTAAGTTCACCGGCTTCCAGTCGGGGACGTACCTTATTGATGAAATAATTGACATTCCGGATTTTCCCAAAATCCCAAGCACCTCCACTTTGAGCCACACGTGTTTCTCCCTTTACAAATGAACCGTTTGGATTACTTGCTGCTTGGTTGTCACTATTATTGTCTGTTGCAAATACTCCCATACTGTATTGGCCTGGAGTGTGGGATGGAAGTTGATCATATAGATTAGCCGAATAGGCTGCTAAATCGCTTTCTGCCAAAAGATATTTGTCGGTAGGTACGGCATCTAGTGGCTCTTTGTCGAGAAAGTCATTGCAAGAGCATAAAACACTTGCTAAACTAAAAATATATAATAGATTCTTTTTCATTGTTCTTGCTTTTTAAAGAGTAATATTTAATCCAAATGAAATAGTCTTTGACAGCGGATAAGTCTTTCCGTTGCTAAATCCGTTACCGGCTGTTGCTTCTGGATCGAACATATCGGCAATACCACTGATTGTGAATAAATTCTCTCCACTGACATAAATGCGGAGCTTTTCAATTTTTGCTTTATTCATCCAAGCTTTGGGGAATGTATATCCTATTTGCAGATTTTTCATACGCATGTAAGCACCATTTTGCAGATAACGCGTTTGAGTTTGCTTGTTTTTGTTTCCTTTGTCTCCTAAGTAGGCTTTGGGATAGTATGAGTTCAAATTTGCTCCGAATATAGAAGTTGTATTTTCAGGACGGAAATAATCAAGATGTTCGTCAAAACCTACTGATTGCCATTCTCCTCCATCTGCTCCCCAGAACATTGGTCCGCTCAACCATAAATCACGTTTCATGACTCCTTGGAAAAACATTTGAATATCGAAACCTTTCCAGTCAGCTCCTAAGCTTAAACCGAAACGAAGGCGTGGAGTGCTATTTCCGATTTTCTTTAAATCACCATGGTCTGTGGCAGTACTGTTTCCTTTGTCTACTATACCATCACCATTAAGGTCTCGATACATGATATCACCTGCACCCCAAACTGAACCTATTTTACTCTGATCATTGCTAGCCAGCCATTCGGTCATCTGTGCGTCTGTTTGGGCAATACCTTCAGTTTCATACCCCCAAATTTCTCCGATAGTCATTCCGTTGTAATAAAGAGTATTTCCATTAGAATCCCATAGGGCTTTAGAAGCGTTTGGATATGAAATTACTTTGGCACGGTTGTCAGAAAGGTTAAATCCTATATTATAGTTAACTTTTCCAATATTATCTCTCCAATTGGCCTGTAGTTCCCATCCTTTATTTTTCAACTCAGCATTATTGGTATTTGGCAGAGCAGTTCCTAATATTGCACCGACTTCGGCTGCAGGGCCTACCATGTCTTTCGTTCTACGTATGAAGTATTCAAAAGTCATGTTCAGACGATTGTTGAACATACCAAGGTCGATGCCTAAATTGGTATTATAGATTTTTTCCCATGTGAGTGTACTGCTGACCATTCCAGGAACTCCGGCTGTTGTT
>ULVS01025325.1_pt1 | contig 13127 bp, 26 predicted proteins | sample 1959671 | NCBI WGS metagenome assembly ULVS01 (sample SAMEA4835792, study PRJEB28245) | human gut metagenome | biome: gut microbiome; material: fecal sample | place: Denmark | collected 2008
TGGCCGTGCGCGGATCGACCGCCCAGAACCTGGTGGAAGAGCTGCTGTACGCCGCGGCAAAGCGCGGCCGGCGGCGGCAGGACTGGGCCAACACACTGGAAGCCGCCGTGGCCTGCGGCTGCATGATGGACGCGGTATTAAGCTACCCGCCCCAATGGGAGGACACCAACCAATGGAAACAAGAGAACTGACCGACATGACTGCCGTGCTGCGGTCTATCAATGACGGAAATCCCAGCAATGCCGAGCGCTGGGTAACCCTGACACAGCGCGTTGTCCGCGCCGAAACCCGCGCCAATGCGGCAGAGCGCGCCGCCGCCCGCAAGGATTGGGAAAAGCAGAACGCCGAATACGACAGCTGGCAGTCCAACTACCGCGCCGAGGTTGCCCAGCAGGAAGCCGCCAAAGCGCAGGACAAAGCCGCCCGCTGGGAAGTGCTTGCCCTGACCATGGCCGCGGCGCTGGTGCTGACTTTGAGCATTGCGGCGCACCAGGCGAATGAGGCCGCCCGCTGGCGGTACGAAGCCCAAGGAATGGGGCAAACGGAGATTGTTACCCCGCAGAATCAGAACACGGCGGTGCAGCCATGACGGTGCTGGAATGGCTGCAGGAACTGGAGGAGGAAGAGCGGGTCGTCAAGGTTGGCTGCGTGGACAACACCCTGCGGGGCCTGCGCCGCTGCACCGCCAGGATGGCCGCCGCCAGCTACCTGCACTGGGCCTGCCCGGAATACCTTGCGCCGCAGCTGGGGCTTGCATTTGAGTGCAAAAGCCCGGCGGTCAACAACGAAAAATTCTGCGAGCGCTGCGCGGCGGCGTTTTTGTCCGCGCAGATGCCGAACACGGGGAGGGTGAAAAAGCCATGGACGCACCAATGACGCCGCGGGAGGCTGTGGCCTGGCTGGTGGAAAACACCGCTGCCACCCGCAAAACCTACTGCATTATACTGCGCAGCACCAACGGCGTACACAACCCCGGCACGCGTGGCATGCTGATCTGCCAGGCGGCAGAGCTGGCAGGACGCCTGCACGCTTACCGGGAAAGCCTGCACCACATGATGCAGGCCGGGATGATACCAGCCGATCTGTTGGACGATGTGAAGGAAGTGCTGAAATAATGATCTGCTATCTTATTACTGCCGGGGTTGTGGCCCTGGGGCTGCTGGCTACCTGGACCAGTGGCCGGGATGTGGGCTACCGCAATGCCATGCGGGATGCAGAACGGCTGCACGATGATGATGTATTCCGCCCCGGCAAAGGCGGCCGCCAATGACGGCGGAGGAACGCGCGGCCCTGATTGACCGGCTGGCCCCGCTGATCATTGAGGAACGCCGCAAGGCCGCAGAGCAGAACCCCAAGCGCCCGCCCTGGTACATGATGAACATTGCCCACCCCGTGATGGGCTGGCTGTACAACCAGTACCTGGCCAAGCTGGGCGAGGTAAGTCCGCCCGGCGATGCCTGCCGCACCCGGTTTGAGCTATCCATATTGCACCCGGCTGTGCTGAAAAAGCTGGCCGAGCACTACAAGATCCAATAACCCCGCCCCGGCGGGGCAGATATGCCGCCAAAGCTGCACGAGGCCGCGGCGGCCCCTGAATCCTCCCACAGTTGCTGCGTGGGCAAGTACGGCAACACCACTGTGCAGGTGATGCACAACGCCCGGCACCGGCCACTACTCCCGGCTTGTGCCCGGCGGCCGCCTGTTAGATTCCCAGCCCGGCTTTTTCCACCGGGTGCCAGGCCCCTGCGTGCAGATTGCCAAGCGCCGCGGGTGCGCCTGGGCAGGCGGGTTTTTATGGTGCGTGTGCAGCACCGGAATGGCCCAAGCAACCCATGCCGCCCGGATCAACACCGGGACGCACTGCCAAAGAATGGGAGGTTGAATGATACCAATGACAATTTTTGATGCCAACTGCCTTTATGTTCTCAAGTGCCTGGCCCTTGTATTTGTCGCTGCCCCCTGCGTACTCTTTGCCGGCGGAATGCTGATCTGCCTGCTGCTGTGGTGCGGGCTGCGCATCATCCGCGCGCTGCACCTGCGGCTGCTGGGCCTGCCGCGGAGAAAAGCGAGGTGACTGATGGAACGAAGCTGTAAAAACTGCCAACAGCGCCGCGTGGGCTGCCATGCCAACTGCGAACGTTACAAGGCCGACTGTGCCCAGGATGCCAAGCGCCGGGCCTATGAAAAGCAGTTTGCCTATCTGGACAGCATGCCGCAAACCGCCACCGCCTTAAAAAAGACCCTCGCACCCCGGCGGGTTGGCGGGCAACAGTAAAACAGAAAGGATGGAATCAATGACAAGGAAAAAGTGCATCAAGCTGATCATGGGAACGATAGGGCTGCCGCGGCCGTGGGAGGCTGAAAAAGTTTTCCGAGCAACGCGGGAATGGATGTACGGTGAAACTGGGCCATGGCCGAGCAATCAGGAAGTACTGATGGCTATTCTGAGCACAATGGTAAAAGGCGTGGATATTGGCATGCCGTTTCCAACTTGCTTTCTGGCAGAAGTCCGCCTGCTTATCATCAGGGCAAAACTCAAGCGCATCCACGACCGCCTGATGGGCGGCCCTGCAAAAGAAACCCAAGCGTGAACCAAAGCCGCAGCCCTTAAACCAGGGCGGCGGCTTTCGCAAAACCGGGCACAACTTACCTATTATATAGAGCATGTGGCTGCGCAGCCGCAGCGAGCTGCCGCCAAACGGTCCGAGGGGGGCCGTGTGGGCGGCTTGTATAGGGGTTATTTCAAGGTCCATTCTCCCCCAAAGAAAGAAAAGAAGTGAGCAGCATGAAAACTACCAGAAAGCAATACATCCGAGAGCAGAAAACAATCTGCGGTGATAGCTATGCCGAGGTAGATTTTTGCTGGATCACTGAGCGGGAACACCGGGCAGGCCCCCGCGGGAAAAAGCAATTTGCCAGCAGCCTTGCCCAGCAAAAGCGTAACCGGGAACGATCGGCGCGCCTGCTGGTACAACTGCTAAACACAAATTTTGACCAGCGGGGTTTTGCTCTTACCCTGACCTACGAAGACATGTGGCTGCCGGATGACGATGAAGCCGCCTGGAAGGACGTATACAACTACCTGAAACGGGTGCGCCGATGGCTGACCCGGAAAAACTGGCAGGATGCCACCCCCATCAAGTGGGTGTGCGTGACGGAAAACCAGGAAGCCGACCCAGCCAACGGCCTGAAAGAGGTGCGATACCATCACCACATGGTGCTGCAGGTGGACGGTCTGACCGCCGCCCACCGCGCCGCCCTGCGTGATGCACTGGAAGATCTGTGGTGCACCGGCCGCAGCCGGGAGCCGCTGGGCACCGTGAACGCTGACCGCCTGCAGCCGGAACACGATAGCCTGGAAGGGCTGGCAAAGTACATGCTGAAATACCCCCGCCGCCGCAAAAGCTGGCATGCAAGCCGCGGCCTAAAGCGGCCCACATATCCCCGCCCCAATGATACCCACTGGACCCCGCGCAAGCTGGCCGATGCCTGCACCATGCGCGTGGACGATGCCGATTATTGGGAGCGGCGCTACCCCGGCTACAGGTTTTTGGGGGCTGTGCCAAGCTATAACGAGGAGCGGGCCGAATGGCGGCTATACATCAAGCTGCGCCGGAAACGCAGGTAATACAACGTTATCCCACGCCCCGGCGGAATACCCATTCGCATTCTGGCCGGAGACAATTTTTGATGAAATATCAAGGAGGAACACGATGGAGCCAAAAAACTTCTGGAAAGAAATGCAGCGACTGTGCAAACAGCGCGGCGGTACATGTGATGACAGCGAATGCGGGTATGACTGCCCACTGTGCGCACTGCCCTGCTGCGCTGATCGCAAAACCATGGCAAGCTTAACAGCCGCCGATTTTGCCGAAATGTATACCACCGTTGAAAAGTGGAGTAACGCCAACCCGGCCAAGACCCGCCAGAGTGAGTTTTTGAAGGCTTACCAAGATGCAAAAATCAACACTGACACGGGTGCGATTGCAATTTTTCCATGCGTGATTGACAGGAAGTTGACCGGCGAACACTGCAAAAAGTATTCGCAACGCGCGGATGAATGTGATGCTTGTGCATGGGACTGGTGGACGGAGGAAATCGAATGAAAAAGATAACTTTTGACGCCCAGAACAGCCGGTGTCAGACCTCTGATGCAGAAGAGCATACCTGCCATGAATGCGGTGAATGCAGGCAGACCCAGACAATGACCCCGGCGGAAATGAGGCAGCTTCGGCGGCTGCAAACCGAACGCCGCCCGGAGGCCTGTCTTGGCTGTGGGTTGGAACATGAGTGCAGCCTGCATGGGTGTGCGGTACTGCGCAAGGCGTATAAAGTGCTGGAAGGTGGCGCGAATGAACATTCTTGAGCAAAATTTCACAAGTGCAACAGCAGCGTTTGTCTTGATGTTTGTCGCATGTCCTGCCATCATGCTTTGCGGCGCTGCCGTGGTATGCGTGGGTATGTATATCATCAAGCGTCTTGCCGATGCACTGCGCCTGCACAGGATGGCCCTGCCGCGGTGCAGCCAATGCTGCCATTATGGCACAACGCAGTGCCCGTTGTGCGGGCAGGCTGACCCGGACGATTTCTGCTCTCACGGCGAAAGGCGGGATACATGATGATACAGATATTGCTTTCCATCCTGACCTGCACTATGGGTATTTTTGTGTTGTCCGTACTGCTGGCGGCAGCTTATACCGCCGGGGTAGCCGCTGGGAAAGCTGCCGCGCATGCGGATGATGAAGAATCAAAAATTTATATGCCGCACACACATGGCGGAGATCCTGACACCTGAACGCAGAGACAGCCATATTTCGGATTAAGGGAGGTATACACACGTGGGGAAAAACAAACGCTTGCCGAATGACATCGTATTGGCTGCCCTGCAGCTGGTACGTGGTCAGGCCAGACGCAAGGCTGAGTATAAGCGCCAGGTTGACGAGATCATCCTGCGCAGCGGCGCAAATTTTGTGGATACCACAACCCGCTGCGGCGCACCCGTGCGTGTGTACCTGCCGTGCGCCAACGGCAGCGCCAGCGACATCACCGCCGACAAGGCCGAGGCGATCCAGCAGCTTGAGACACAGCGAGATGTGCAGATCATGCGGGCCATTGATGCCGCCGCGGATGAGATTGGGGCCGACATCCAGAGCGCCACAGTACGGGCTGCGCTGCAAAAGGCTATTGCACTCAACTGCAAGGACTGCCGCACCTGGACATACGAGCGCCTGGAAGTGCCGGGAATTAGCCGGATAGAATTCTATCGCCGCCGCCGCAAATATTTGGAAAATGTTGCGCAACGCGTAGGAATTGGCTAAAAGTTGATACTGTGCAAGATTTTTTAGTGCTAGAATTGATATCATAGAATATTGAGAGGACAGCCCACCGGCTGCCCTCTTTTGTTTTGGAGTGTAACCCATGGCAGATAAAAACAACAAAACAACCAACCCCTGCGCCCGCTGTATCTGGCGCATGTGCGGCAACGAACGGGTGATCTGTTCCCTGCCGCACTGTGTGAACCCGCAGCAGTGCGAGCGGCCCAAACATAAAATCGGCCCCGGCGGATGCTGGACCTATCAGCGACCGCTGAGAAAGTCTCCCCTATGACTAACCCCCGGTATGCCAACGGAGCCCTGCGCAGAAAGCACCGGGCCCGGCTGAAAGCCATGGGCGCGCCGTGCGGAATCTGCGGCGGACGCCTTGGCCCGATCCATTACGACGAACCATCTGATGCCGCGCACCCGCTCAGCTTTGTGGTGGATGAGATACGCCCCGTTGCCCGCTGGCGCGAGTTCGGGTACGCATCCCCGCGGGCTGCGGCTGAAGATTGGGACAACTTACAGGCTGCGCATTACTGGTGCAACGCGCAGAAAGGCTGCAAGCTTTCGCCCGCAAAACCCAATTCGGCGCAGCACACCCGCACACAAAGGCCTCCTGCAGACGGCAGCTGGTGAGGGGTGGGGAGGGTCCCCCGCCCCGGCCGGCGGGCGACCCCAAGCCGTCCAGCGCCGATTTACCCCCGCAAAAAACAATTTGATTGGGGGGTGGTATCAAAACAGGAAGGAGAAGCAAAAAGTGGCAGCAGATACTTCTAATCGCGCGCGCGCGGAGATCGCGAAAAGGTCTGCCGCAGAGCGCAGAAAACTGGCTAAATTTTTGGCCAAAAACGGATTGAATGACGAAAAAATCAAGTCGCTTGACCCGGTGATTTTGAATGTTTCGTGGATGAAATCCAAACTGGACGATGCCAGGGAAGCCATCGGTGATGAAGGCATCACGGTGGAATATGACAATGGTGGTGGGCAGTCGGGTGTGAGAGAGAACCCGGCCTTCCGGGCTTATGAGGCATTGTGGAAAACGTACCTGTCTGGATTGGATATGCTGATTAAGCTCCTACCTGTGGAGGTGCCGCAAGAGCAAATATCCGACATTAAGCCGACAAGCGTACTCACTCTGGTGCAGAATCGGAGAAAACAGGACGCATGACCGGCGCACAGATTCCAAGATACCGCATCGAGCCGGAGCGCGTTACGACCGACGGTGCGGACGCCGCAGCGCTGATGGCTGCCTACGGCAATGCGCTGGATGAATGGCAGCAGCTGGTGCTGGACTGCTGGCTGGGTCGGGATGCATCCGGGCGGTACACCGTGACCTCCGCAGGGCTGGCCGTGCCCCGGCAGAACGGGAAAAACGTGTGTCTGGAGGGGCGGGAGTTTTTTGGAATGGTCATCAACGGTGAGAAGATCCTGCACACCGCCCATCAGGTGCGCACGGCGAAAAAGAGCTTTAACCGGCTGGTCCGGATGTTTACCGACAAGCGGCACCCGGAGGTGCTGGAACTGGTGAAAAACATCCGCTACACCAACGGCGAGGAGTGCATCGAGCTTCTGAACGGCGGGAGCATTGAGTTCTCGGCCCGATCCCGGCAGGCGGCCCGCGGCTTTGACGGCATCTCGCTGGTGGTCTATGACGAGGCACAGGAACTGACGGACGACCAGGTGGAGGCCATCATGGCCACGCTGGCCGCATCGGCCACCGGCACCCGGCAGCTGATCTATACCGGAACCCCGCCTTATCCGGGCTGTCCTGGCGACGTATTCCGCCGCCGCCGGACAGCCTGTCTTGGCGCACCGGGCGCGCACGATGCCTGGCACGAATGGTCAGTGGAGGGAGAGCAGGTTGACAAGATCGACCTAGAAGATCACGCGGTCTGGTATCAGACTAACCCGGCCATGGGCATTCGGCTCAGCGAGGAGTTTGCGGCGGAGGAGTGCCGGAGCATGAGCGCCGACGGCTTTGCCAGAGAACGCTTGGGCTGGTGGAGCCCCGTTCTGACGGAGCAGAGCGACAAGGCGCTGGATGCCCGGGCCTGGGAAGCCTGTGCCAGCGAGGCGGAAAAGCCGGAGGGCAAGACCGCTTACGGTGTCAAGTTTGCCGCGGATGGTTCCGCTGTCTGCCTGTGCGGCGCGGTGATCCCGAAAGATGGCCCGGCCCGCGTCTCGCTGATCGAACAGCAGCCCACCGGCCGCGGCCTGGCCTGGCTGGTGGCCTGGCTGAACGAACGCTATGACCGCGCAAGCTGTGTGGTGATTGATGGCCGCAACGGGGTGGACGTGCTGGTGGAGCGCATCCGTCCCACCTGGAAAGCCAAAAGCGCCGTGCTCCGCCCCTCTGCCAGGGACGTAATCGCATCGGTGGGGCTGTTTACCACCACCGTGAACGAGCGCGGCCTGACCTGGTACAAGCCGCAGCAGGCCCTTGCCGAAAGCGCCGTTACTAGCACCAAGCGTCCCATCAGCGGCGGGTATGGCTTTGGCGGCGACAACAGCCTGCCGCTGGAAGCCTGCGCCCTGGCACTGTGGGGCGCGAAAACCTGCAAACGCGACCCGACACGCAAAATGCGCATCGGATGAGAGGAGAACCATGACGAATCCCCTGAATTTTGGCCATGTAGCCGGGCTGACCGCCGCGGAACAGCAGCAGCTTAGCGACCTGGCCGAAACGTATATGTATCATCAGAGCCGCAACGCCACCAAAGACAAGTATTACGAGGGGCACGTCACCTTGCAGGACGTGAACCTTGGTCTTGCGCTGCCGCAAGGTCTGCGCGGTCTGGAGGTCGGCTGCAACTGGGGACAGAAGGCGGTGGACGCGCTGGCATCCCGCAGCATGTTCGATGGTTTTGTGAGCAACGGCGGCGCACTGGACGGGCTGCAAAAGCTGGTGACCGACAACCGTCTGGTTGCAGCCTACGCCAAAGCCTGCCGGGATCAGCTGAAATACGGATGCGTGTTCGCCACACTGTCCGCAGATGCGGACATCGGCTGTCGCATCCGCTTTCACTCCCCTGCCACAGCCTCCGCGCTCTGGAGCGGCGAGAAGGGGCGCATCGACTGCGGGCTTGCCATCATCGACACGGTACAGGACGAGCACAATAAAGGCAGCTGGCGACCCGCACTGGTCAACTTCTACACCGATACCGCCGTCATCGTGCTGCGCTCTAACGGCAGCAGCTGGGCGGCGCAGCGGATGCCCCACCGGATGGGTCGTCCGCTGATGGAGCCGCTGATCTGGAACGCCACCAGCAATAAGCCCTTTGGCCGCAGCCGCCTGAAGCGTGCCATCCGTTCCCTTATCGACGACTATGTGCGTACCGTGGCTAACGCCACCATTGCGCTGGAGTTTGACACCACGCCGCAGAAATACATCCTTGGCGTGACGGATGAGCAGTACGATACCATCGTATCGGACAAGTTCCGGCAGTATGTCGGGGCGCTCATCGCTGCCACATCCAACCCGGAGACCGGCGAAAACCCGGTCTTTGGCCAGCTGGCACAGGGCAGCCTTTCGCCGCACGTTGAAAAGATGCGGATGACGGCCACCCAGTTTGCCGCTGCCACCGGCCTGACCGTGACCGATGTGGGCGTGATCAATGATGCCAATCCCACCAGCAGCGATGCGATCCTGGCCCAGAGCCAGACCCTGGTGCTGATGGCCCAGCAGCTGAACACCGGCAACGGGGATGCACTACGCACCATTGCCCGGATGGCCCAGGCCATTGCCCGCAAAGTAACGCTGGATGAGCTGACCGAGGAAGAGCGGGACGTGATGGCCCACTTTCGGAACCCCGCCATGCCCAGTGTGGCCGTGACCGCGGATGCCGCCATCAAGATTGCTTCCGCCCGGCAGGAGTTTGCCGCCACCGACACGTTTTTGGAGATGATCGGCTTTGACCAGGCCGATATCCGCCGCATTAAGGCGCAGGAACAGCGGGTGCGCGGGCAGCAGTTGCTTGTTGAGGTAGACAATGCAGATAACGGCGAAAACGTGGAATGAATACATCACCCGGCTATCCCGACTGAACCAGAAAGCCGGGCAGTTGATGCGGCAGTACATAGACACCCACGGCACCGGGGATGCCGATGCGCTGATTACTTACGCCGCCGCGCTGGTGACAAAATACGGCGAGGGCAGCGCGGAGCTGGCCTGCCAGATGTATGACGCCCTGGCCGAAGCGGCCAACGCCGGGGTGCCCGCAGCGGAGCCTGCCGAACCGGCAGATTACGGCGAGGTGGTCCGCATGGTGAACGCCACCAAGAACCAAAACCCGGCCAACCTGCCCAACGGCGTCAGCCGCCTGGTCAAGCGTGCCGGGGCCGACACCACCCTGAAAAACGCCGTCCGGGACGGGGCAGAGTGGGCCTGGGTGCCGCACGGCGATACCTGCCCGTTCTGCATCACGCTGGCAAGCAACGGCTGGCAGAAAGCCAGCAGCAAGGTGCTGAAAGGCGGCCACGCAGAACACATCCACGCCAACTGTGACTGTGAGTTTGCCATCCGTTTTGACCATAAAACCACCGTGGCAGGGTATGACCCGGACAAGTATCTGGCCCAGTACAATGCAGCAGGCGGCGATATCAACAAAATGCGGCGGGTGAACTACGCCGCCAACAAGGAACGCATCAACGCACAGAAAAGGGCGGCGTATGCGGTAAGAAAAGGCTCGACAAACGGCAATGATGATGCTAAAATAAAGGCAGTAAAAGATGCCATGACAAAGCAGGTTCTGGCGTTGCCGGAATCGTCGCAGAGTATTCTCAGGGCTTATACAGGTTTCACCGCAACCCGCGTGAATTATGCAATCCGCAACGGTAATATCACGCCACAGGTTCGGGAAACTATTGCTGCGCTGGACAATGCTCTGGCCAACGGCACAATGCCGCAAAGCGTCACGCTGCACCGGAATACGGCACTGTCTTTTCTGGATCTTGGCCTTCCAAAGAATCCTACCGAACAAGAATTACAGACTATCGTTCGTGGACAAGGTACTTTTCCTATCTTTACTTCTACGAGTTTTGAGGATTTGCAGCTTTCTGGCCGCGACACGGTTCTTCAAATGCACATTCCTGAAGGGTACAAGGGCTGCCAGTTTCTTCAGCCTGTGGCATTGCCAAAGTTCAAGCATCAGGACGAAGTCCTGTTTGCACGAGGATTGAAATACCGTGTACTGAATGTCGGCATAAAAGACGACCGTTATTTTTTGGAAATCGAGGTGCTTCCGAATGCCTAAAATTTTGCGCGAGGAAGATATCAGTATGGGGTTCCGTGCGCCGTTTTATAGTGTCACGACCTGCATTCCAGAATGCAATGTCTGTATTTACTGGGATGGCCCCGGAAAATGCAAAAAACTTGATGATTCGCCGGACGTTTTCGGATGGGGTGAACGCCATGACTGCCCTGATGCTGTTTTGAACACTGAAAGTTTCCAGTACCCAAAATATCAGGAGCTTTATCCTGAAGAATGCAAGGTTTCAGCCAAGAAGTAAGGAGACTTCCATGGCCAAAGATGATTATAATTTTCTGGTGTTCAAGATCCTGACCTATCTTTACGCCTGTTTCCGGCGCAGATGTCATTTTGAAACCACTGCCTTCATGAACCGCGAGGATCTGATCGAAGGCTTGACCTTTGTCAATGCGTAGGGCAATGACTATACGCTGGCGAGTGATTATGCCGATATGTCCATCACGCCGCAGGGCATCCGCTACCTGCTGGACAACAGCACGATGCAGCAACTGAAAAAGTCTGTTCTGGAAAGCGCCCCCAGTGCGATCTTTGACATTGTCAACTTGCATTAACATAACCTTGAACCACGATGCACCTGCACCGTGGTATTTTTATGCCCATTTTTAGGAGAACGCAATGAAGAAAATGAAGAAGCTGCTTGTTTTGATGCTGGCCATGCTGACCGCAGTGACCAGCCCGGAACAGTTCAAAATGAATTCTATCTGTCCGCGCCAGTACCGGCTGTGTTTTTACATGGACGTTTTGCCCGGCGTGGAAATTGTGCCGTAATGGCCGCGCCAACAATTTGTTGAAACCACGATGCAAATTCTGCACCGTGGTTTTTTCATGCCTGCCTGCCCTGCATGAGGGGCAAGCGGGCACTTTTTATACCAATTTTTGCCCGGCATGGCGTAAAACTGTACAGCCAAAGCGGATGCGACCCGCGTAAATAAAAGCGCAGGCAGAAAGGACACAACATGAAACGCGAAGACGTAAAGAAGCAGATCCCCAACATCACCGATGAGCAGCTGGACTGGCTGATGGGCGAAAACGGCAGGGATATCACCGCCGAAAAGACCAAAGCCACCAACCTGCAGACCCAGGTGAACGACCTGACCACCCAGCTGAACACCGCCAAAGACGGCCTGAAAGCCTTTGAGGGCGTGGACGTGGCTGACCTGAAAGGCCAGATCACCAAGCTGCAGGGCCAGCTGGCCGATCAGGCCGACAGTTTTGCCTTTGATTCCGCCCTGGACGGCGCAATCCGTGACGCGCACGGGCGTGACGTGAAGGCCATCCGCGGCATGCTGGATGTGGACGCGCTGAAAGCCAGCAAGGACCGCACCACCGACATCGAGGCCGCGCTGGATGCCCTGACCAAAGAAAAAGCCTGGGCCTTTGATGCTGCCCCCGGCGGCTACCCCAACGTCCGCGACGGCGGCGACCCGAACAAAACCCCAACCGGTTCCACGCGCGAGCAGTTCGCGTCGTGGTTCAACGAAGTCATGAAGTAAAGGAGCAAAAGTATGGCATCTATTGATATCAACCGCACGACTACTATTTCCCTGCCGGGCAGCGTGTCCAGCGAAATTTTGCAGAAAACCCAGGAATCCAGCGCCGTCATGGCACTGGCCCGGCAGATTCCGCTGCCAGGCCTGGGCGTAACCATCCCCGTTATCACCGGCGACCCCGAAGCGGGCTGGGTCGGTGAGACCGAGAAAAAGCCGGTCAAGCGCGGCACTCTGGCCACCAAGCAGATGCAGCCCTACACCCTGGCCGTCATCGTACCGTTTTCCAACCAGTTCCGCCGCGATGTGCCCGCCCTGTATGATCAGCTGGTGCAGCATCTGCCCGGCGCTCTGGCCAAAAAGTTTGACCAGACCGTGTTCGGGGCGGTGAAAGCCCCCGGCTCCAACTTCGACACCCTGAAAGCCTGCACGGCCCAGAGCATCCTGACCAATGCCTACGGCGGTCTGGTTGCCGCCGATGCGGACATCGCCGTCCATGACGGCATTCTGAACGGCTGGGTGCTGGCCCCGCAGGGCAAGGCCATCCTGCTGAACGCGGTGGACGACAATAAGCGTCCTCTGTTCATCAACTCCGTGGCCGAAGGCGCAGTGCCCATGATTCTGGGCGCGCAGGTGCGCCAGAGCAAGGGCGCCTACACGGCCAACACGGCCAGCGATGCCGCCGTTGTCGGCTTTGCGGGCGACTGGAGCCAGGCTGTATACGGCACCGTGGAGGGCGTGCAGATCGCCATTTCCGACCAGGCCACCCTGACCGACGGTTCCACCACCATCAACCTGTTTGAACAGAACATGTTCGCCGTGCGCGCCGAGATCGAAGTCGGCTTCCGCTGCGACACCACGGTGTTCAACAAGCTGACCGGCGCAGCCAAAACGGGGTCCTGATCATGATTGAATTCAAGAACCGCCTGACCGGCACCCTGATGGCCGTTGCCCCGGAGCGGGAAGATGAATATCTGGCGGCAGGGCATACCCGCGTAGATGCCCCGGCGGCCGTCCCCGCCAGGCAGCCCGCCGAAGAGCCCGCTGAAGAGCCC
>ULVS01046855.1_pt1 | contig 12982 bp, 11 predicted proteins | sample 1959671 | NCBI WGS metagenome assembly ULVS01 (sample SAMEA4835792, study PRJEB28245) | human gut metagenome | biome: gut microbiome; material: fecal sample | place: Denmark | collected 2008
TTTTTGTTCTGCCTGACGGTAAGCTGTACCATTGCGGTTTTGCTGCTGTGCTTTTCGGATTTTGCCGCCGCGCATATTTTGGGCAACGCCGGCGCGGCGCCGTCTCTGCGCATTTTGGCGCTTGGGCTGCCGTTTATGTCGCAGTGCACGTGCATGAAGGGATATTTTTTAGCAGTGGACGAATCGCTTTCCACCTCATGGAGTGACGCGGTAGAACAGGTGCTGACGACTTTCTCCGCCGTTGTGCTGTTCTGGTATTTTGCGCCGCAGAGCATAGAAGCCGCGTGCTTTGCGGCGATGATTGCTTCAACATTCGGAGAAGCCGTCTCGTTTTTGGCGGGATTTCTCATTTACCGCCGCAGCTTAAAGCGCAACACGCCGAAAGAAAAAGAGCAGGCGACGGGCGTTCTGCACGGGATGTTCCACATTGCGGTGCCGTGCACGCTTTCAAGCGCGGCACGCAGCTTGCTTTCAACGGCGGAAAATCTGCTCATCCCGCGCGAGCTCGGGCGGTACGGGCTCAGTCGTGCGGCTTCCATGTCCGCCTACGGTTTATTACAGGGCATGGCAATGCCGATGCTGTATTTTCCGTCTTCGTTTTTGACGTCGTTCGCGTCTTTGCTCATCCCGAAAACGGCGCGGGAATTTGAGCTTTCGCACCGCAGGGCCGTGCGGCACATCACGCAGCGCGCGGTGCACGCAGCCCTGCAGTTCGGCATTTTCTGCTCGGGGATCTTCTTCGTTTTCGGCAGTGACTGGGGCGAGGCGTTTTATAAGAGCCGGGAAGCCGGGGCATACCTCAAAATTTTGGCGCCGCTCGTACCGCTTTTGTATCTGGATGTCGTGGTGGACAGTCTTTTAAAGGGACTTGACGAGCAGCTGAACTCCATGAAATACAACTTTTCGGATTCGTTTCTGCGTGTGCTTTTGATTTTGCTTTTCATGCGGTTTGCCGGTATGCGGGCGTACATTGCAATTTTGTTTTTCTCGTCCATCTTCAACGCGATGCTGAGTGTACGAAGATTATTAAAAGTCGCCGATGTGCATATCGGGCTATTGAAAAGTGCAGTGATGCCGGCGTTTTTTGCACTGCTTGCCGCGAATGCAACACAGTTTTTATTGAAAAGCATTTCGCTTTCGGGTATTCCCCTTGTTTTGCTGCAAACGGCGGTTTGTGCAGGGCTTTATGCCGCTTTGCTGTTCCCGTTTTTAAAGCTGTGCACGTATCATACGGACAAAAAGCAAACCGTTAAAACATAAAAGCGGCGCTCCGACAGGTTGCCCTGCCGAAGCGCCGTGGTTTTATTTACGTGTTGTCAGAAAGAAATCAGATCCAACGGGTCTCGGTCATCTTCGGCTCGAAGATGATAGCGGACTTCAGGGTCTCAACAGCCTTCATAAGGCCCTCGTTCTGGCTCATGAGGCTATCCTCATGCTCAATGCTGATGGCATAGTCATAGCCGACAAGGCGCAGAGCGCTGATGATGTCCTTCCAATAGAGCAGATCGTTGCCGTAGCCAACGCTGCGGAAGATCCAGGAGCGATGTGCTTCGTCTGCATAGCTCTTCGTGTCGAGCGCGCCGTTCTTTGCCATGTTGTACTTATCGAGACGGGTATCCTTTGCGTGTACGTGGAAAATTGCGTCGCCGCCGAGCTCGCGGATAACAGCAACCGGATCCATGCCCTGCCAAATGAGGTGGGACGGGTCAAAGTTTGCGCCGATCTCCGGGCCCACAGCCTCACGGAGCTTGAGGAGCGTCTCCGTGTTGTAAACACAGAAGCCCTGGTGCATTTCAAGAGCGATCTTGTTGACGCCGTGCTCTTTTGCGAATGCTACAAAATTCTTCCAGTAATCGACAAGAATCTTCCACTGATACTCGAGGATCTTACCGAAATCGTCCGGCCATGCGCATACAACCCAGTTCGGATACTGAGAGGTCTCGCAATCGCCCGGGCAGCCGGAGAAGCAGTTGATCTGATGCAGGCCGTATTTTTCAGCCATCAGAACTGCGTTGCGCATGTCCTTATCATAAGCCGCAGCCAGCTCCTTATTCGGGTGGATCGGGTTGCCGTGGCAGGAGAATGCGCTGACTTCCATATCATACTTCTTGATGGTATCGCAGAACTCCTGATACTTTGCTTCATCGTGGAGCAGAACTTCCGGATCGCAGTGATCTTTGCCCGGATAGCCGCCGCAGCCGATTTCGACCATCTGGATGCCCATGGACTTGAAATACTTCAGTGCGTCCTCAAGAGACATGTTGCCTACAACATTGGTAAGTACGCCTAACTTCATGTTAAAACACTCCTTCTAATTGAATAAATCAAAAGAATAACAGATTGAATTGGGGCTTTTTCTGAAAGAGAAAACCCTGTTTGGTTTTATTGTACTATATTTCCTTGGTAAAATCAACATGGATTTGGCTTTTACGCCGCATTTTTTTGGAATTCCTTTCGGCAGATGTATTGAATTTTTGTGGTTTTCCGTCAAATTCACGGTAGAATTTCGCCGGGCCTTCCTCTATAATGAAAGTTAGCATTTTATTAAAGGCGGTATAGTTAAATGGAGAAGACCCAAAACTTTAAAAACACCGTGTTTGCCTGCTACCGCGGGTATATCACGCAGGGCATTGTAAACAATCTCTCTCCCCTGTTTTTCGTGCTGTTCCAAAACAAATTCGGCATTTCGTATTCGCTGATTTCGGCGCTCATCCTGTGCAACTTTGTGACGCAGGTCATCACGGATATGCTTTCCGTTAAATACGTAGACCGCATCGGCTACCGAAAATCAGCGGTCATCGCACACGCGCTGGCGTTTTTAGGCCTTGTGATGCAGGGCACGCTGCCGAACGTGCTGCCTGCGCCGTATGTGGGTCTTGTCCTTGCGACGATTGTGAACGGCGTGGGCGGCGGCCTGATTGAAGTTATCATCAGCCCGATTGTCGATTCCTGTCCGGGCGACGCGAAGGCCTCCGCGATGAGCCTTTTACATTCGTTTTACTGCTGGGGACAGGTGGGCGTGGTGCTCATCACGACGCTTTTACTGCGCTTGATCGGCGAGGATTTGTGGTTTATCATCCCGATTTTGTGGTCTTTGCTGCCGCTTTATAATTTATTCCGTTTCCTCAAGGTGCCGCTGATGCCCACCGTGCCGGAGGAAGAGAAAACACCGCTCAAAACGCTGTTTACCTCGAAAATTTTCCTCGTGGCACTGCTTTTGATGCTTTGCGCGGGCGCGAGCGAGCTTGCCATGAGCCAGTGGAGCTCGCTGTTTGCGGAGCGTGCGCTCGGCGTGACGAAGGTCATCGGCGACCTTTTAGGGCCGTGCCTGTTTGCGGTGTTTATGGGCATCGGCAGAACAATCTACGGCGTGTGGGGCGAGAAAATCCATTTAACGGGCGCGATGGTATTCTGCGCCGCACTGTGTATTTTGTGCTATCTTGGTACGGCTTTATTTGAAAACCCGTGGCTTTCTCTGCTTTCGTGCGCGCTGTGCGGCTTTTCCGTAAGCCTCATGTGGCCGGGCACGTTCTCGCTGACCTCCGCCGCGTACCCGAAGGGCGGTACGGCGATGTTCGGCATTTTGGCGGTGTTGGGCGATGTGGGCTGCTCTGTGGGCCCGGCATTGATGGGCGCAGTGAGCGGCGCGGTTTCCGGCAATGCAAAAATCGCTGCATCTTTCCCGAACCTCACTGCGGACCAACTCGGTTTAAAGAGCGGCATGCTGTTTTCCGCGGTTTTTCCGGCATTTATTTTAATCGGCGTTCTGTTGCTCACACGGTTTCATAAATCTGCAAATAAAAAGCCAAACCCTAAAGCGAACTTGAGCGAAGAATAATTTTCAGGCAACAGATAGAGAAAAAGTGCAACGCAAATCTCTTGCATTTTGGATTTGCAAGGGATAAATTGTTGCACTTTTGCCAGATTGCTACCAACAAAGTTTATGAATGCAAACCTCAAAACAGTTTGCTTCCTGCACGCTTTCTATCCTGCGGCCTGTGTCAGCACACATGCTGTTGTGCTTTGCGACATGAACGGCAGACACACGCCGCTCTCACCTGCGCCGACCAGCAGCTCCGTGCTGTTTTCGCAGAAGGCTTATACGTCAGATACTCACCGTAACAGTTGGGTTTCCAGCTCGCGAACGCGGCGAAGAATATCGACGGAATAGGACGGAATACGGCCGAGCGCATCGGGACCGACGTTCAAAAGGTAGTTTACACCCATACCGTTGAGCTTCTGCTTGTTTGCAAGGATCTGCTCGGGTGTTTTCCAGTTGTGGTCGTAGTATTTGAAGCCCCATGTGTCGTTCAGCGTGGCCGCGGTCTCATAGAGATTATACGGCGAATACTTGAAGCCGAACAGATCGTTCATGGACTGCATGTCCCCTGCGCGTTCTTTCGAGATCTCTGCCGGACGCTCTGCCGGAATCTCGTTATCGCCGAGAGAAACGTAATCATACACGCCGTTGCCGAGGCGAGAGTTCACAAGGCAGTCCGGCTGATACTGCTTCACAAGGTCGTAAAGCTCCTGACTCTGCGCCTTTGTCATCACGCCCGGGGTGTCGAACCAGATCAGGCAGATGTCGCCGTATTTTGTCATGATCTCCTTCACCTGCGGCTTGATCTTCTCGTTAAAGCAGATGGAGTAGTCTTTGTTGTCTGCACCGGGGAAATCCCAGTTGTTATACCACGCCGTGCCGGCGCAGCCGGTGGTTTTGTCGTAGCCGCCGCCGTGCGGGTGGTGCCAGTCAAGCTCCTGCGAATAGTAAAGCCCCAGCTTTAAACCGTGCTTGTAGCAGGCTTCCGCCAACTCTGCGATGAGGTCTCTGCCAAATGGCGTTGCTTTTTTGATGTTGTATGCATCGCAGTCGGAATCAAACAGCGCAAAGCCCTCGTGGTGCTTAGAGGTAACCACAAAGTAGGTCATGCCGCATTCTTTTGCAAGCTTTACCCACTCCTCCGCATTAAAATAAACAGGGTTGAACGCACCCGCAAGCTGTTCCATTTCGCGGTTCGGGATGGCAAAAGCGGACTGGATCCATTCACCGTAGTCGTAGGGCGTACGGCGCCCTCTGTACTCACCGGCGAGCATGGAATAGAGTCCGAAGTGGACCATCATGCCGTATTTCGCTTCGCGAAACCATTCGATATTGTTCATGCCTTTTCTGCACGGCTGCCGACGAAAAAATTGCGCAGCCGTGCTTCCTCCTTTGAGAATTTTTTGTGTGTCTTATTATAGCATACGGAACCGAATTTGTCTTGCAGTTTCTTTTGTACACGAGTGAAAAAAGCCATGCAGCGTGCTATGCTGAAAATAAAGACAAATCAAAGCGGAAAAGCTGGAGGCATAGTATGGCGGAATATTTAGATATTGTAGATGAGAACGGGATCCCCACAGGCGAAACGGTAGAGCACGAAACGGCGCACGCAAAGGGCTTTCGGCACCGCACCCGCGCTTGACGCAAAAGCACTTGCGAGCCTGCTTGCCGGCAAACCGTCAACCACAGCAAAAAATAAAAAAGCCGAAAACCTTTGAAAATAAAGGCTTTCAGCGTTATTTATGGCGCGCCAGAAGGAATTCGAATCCCCGACCTTCCGCTTAGGAGATACTAAGGGAAATACAAGCAGCATCCCTTGTAATACCCAAAAATCCCCTTATGTCAGGGGATTTTTAAGGTTAAAGTGTTATCTTGTGTTACGCCATTTCTGCTGATTTTATGTTGTTTTACGGTGTTTGATTAGCAAACAATTAGCAGAAAGCGTGATTTTAGGGTGGTGACAATAAGCGTAAATCGTGTTTGCTAATGCCGTACAATGTTAAGGTTTATTATGTCAGAGAATATAATCGGTAATGCAATCGTACCAGTGAACATAGGTCGTACCGTTTACGGTAAGTCTGTCGTTCTCCGGTAGCTGCTCGCTCCACAGTTTCTTATAGCGGTCGATGGCCCAATTATCACGGTTGAATCTGCGCCAAAGAATCGTCTTTCCGTTCTTATCCAGAAACTGCTCGGATACTACACCGCAATCATAGGTTTCAATGTCCATAACACAGACAGTATCATAGCTCTTTCCGCCAATCGTAACGGTGTAACATCCTACAATGTCCAACAGAAAATCTTTGTTGGCACTTGTAACAGTTGTGCCATTCCTCTTGATATCTCCCTTGACAGCCAGATTAGTTTCATTACCGCAATTATCTTCGCCAAATCCCCAGTTAGGCAGAAATTCATCACCATCGAGGAATGTAATGTAATTGCGAACATCGCCGTCATTTCTGAGTGTTGCCAGATAGCGGCAATGTGTATCTGTCAGTTGGGCCACAAAGGTACGATTGATCACATCGTTCTTATCTGAGTATGATGCTTCTCTTGCGGTTAGCTCTACGCCTTCGATACCGTGAACCTTTGCTTTGCCGGAAACTTGCATATCGTAAATATGGCTGCACTTACGGGACGGGATATCGTACATACCCCAAGACAACTTTTCACCGAGCTTAGGAACCAAGAACCATCCCATAAGTTCTTCCCATTTGACTGCAAAGGGAGCTTCGGTACTTGCTTCGATTTTATATTCGGGAATAAATTCAGGCAACTTTTTCATATAGAGTTCTCCTTTCGATATATCGGTGCAATATGGATACTTATTTTTGAAGTTTTGTTTTGCTGTATGAAGTCTGCTTTTTACAGTCCCAATAGGGATGTTCAGTTGTTTTGCGATTTCTGACTGCGGCATCTCTTTCCAGAAGTAAAGGTAAAGGATCTGCTTATCCTTATCACCGAGCAAACTCAGCGTTTCTCTTACAGTATTAACTACGGAAACACCGTGCCTGCCGTCTGATAGTTCCTTTTCTGTCAACTCGTCGATCGGAATTTCGTACTGAGTCGCTTTCTTTCTGAAATAATCATTGCATTTGTTTCTTGCGATGCTAATGATCCACGCTTTGAATGAGTCCTTATTCTTCAGCTGAGGAAACTTCTGATACGCTGTAAGAAATATCTCCTGCAGCACATCGTCTGCATCCGCCTTAGAACTCATCCGAAATCTCACAAACCGTTCCACAGAAACACGTTCTGCTTCCAGCAATCTCTCAAACTCATCCACATCATCGCCTCCTTTTGTCTATGAGTGATTAAAACCGGTTTCGCTTATATAGACGGATATCGGTATCAAAAGGTTCAATTTTAGCTTTATTTTTTCTAAATGAAATTATAACATAGATAAAACGATAATAGTAAAATTTTTGAAAAAGCCTATGGATGTAACATACGCCTGCTCAAATTAGCAGACAATTAGCAAAAAGGCGATTTTCTGCTAATCACAATTAGCAAGATTTAGGTCGGGGAACGGTAAAAGTTCGATTTTGATTTACTCCCCAAAAACAATAAAACTCACTCAAGAAAAATGATTGAGAAATAAAAAGTAAAAGTGCCAAAAACACAGTGTTTTCGGCACTTTTTGGCGCGCTTGCCCGGATTCGAACCGGGGGCGTTCCGCTTAGGAGTTCAGAAAATTTATTATACAAGTGATTACCTGTATGGCCTGTAATGTCCGAAAAGCCTTGAAACATCAAGCTTTTTCGATAATCTGAATTTCTTTGAAAACCAGTGTGTTCCCATCCATATCCTGCTAATTTTCATGCCATATTGCAAAAATATTAGCAGAATAATTCGGGGATGGAAAAGCGTTCAAATAAAAATGTGAACCATGTGTTCTCTTGTGTCCTACCGTAAAACGACCGTCTGTGTAAAAGCAAGCGGTCGTTTTGCTTCTCTACATAGCCGTCTGCTTCGCCGCAGGCGGCTAAATTTATGCAAAGGAGGAAAACCCATATGGCGAATTGCAAAGTGATCGCGGTGACAAACCAAAAGGGTGGCGTGGGCAAGACCACGACCACCGCCAACCTTGGCATCGGGCTTGCCCAGCAAAACAAGCGAGTGCTGCTTATTGACGCAGATGCGCAAGGCTCTTTGACCCTCTCCCTCGGCTATCCGAAGCCGGATGAGTTGCCCGCTACGCTGGCAGACATCATGCAAAATGTGATCGACGATACCCCCATCCCGGACGGCTGTGGTATTCTGCATCACGGTGAGGGCGTTGACCTGCTCCCGGCGAACATTGAGCTGTCCGGCATGGAGCTCCGGCTGATCAACGCCATGAGCCGGGAAAGCGTGCTGCGGACATATATCCATGCGGTCAAGCCCCATTACGACTATATCCTCATTGACTGTATGCCGTCGCTCGGTATGATGCCGATCAATTCATTGGCCGCAGCGGACAGCGTAATCATCCCGTCCCAGCCGTCGTATCTCTCAGCAAAGGGACTTGACCTGCTGATGCAGTCCATCGCAAAGGTTAAAAGGCAGATCAACCCAAAGTTGAAAATCGACGGCATCCTGTTCACGATGGTGGACAGCCGCACCAACGAGGCCAAGGAGATCATCGCATCTCTGCGTGCCCACTACGGCGAAAAGGTCCGTGTGTTCGGGACGGAAATTCCCTTTTCCGTCCGAGCCGCAGAAACCAGCGGCCGGGGCAAGAGCATTTTTGCCCACGACAAGAACGGCAAGGTCGCCGCCGCATATCGCTCATTGACGAAGGAGGTGTTGGAGCTTGAGCGCAAAACCGAGAGATTTAGGGATGACGCCGCTCGATGACCTGTTCTCCACCGACGAGAGCCGTGCGGAAGCGCAGCTTGAAAAGGTCGTTACGCTGAACCCCGCCGACATCTCCGACTTTCCCAACCATCCGTTCAAAGTCAAGCAGGACGAAGCTATGGCGGAGATGGCGGACAGCGTAAAGCAGTACGGCGTGCTGGTGCCTGCCCTTGTCCGCCCCAAAGCGGACGGCGGCTATGAGATGGTTGCCGGTCACAGGCGAAAGTGTGCGGCAACACTGGCGGGGATCACCGAGATGCCCTGCATCGTCCGCAACCTCACCGATGATGAAGCGACGATTATCATGGTGGACAGCAATTTGCAGCGAGAAACGATCTTACCGTCCGAAAAGGCATTTGCCTACAAGATGAAGCTGGAAGCTATGAAGCGGCAAGCGGGCAGACCTAAAAATTCGGCCCCACTGGAGCCGAATTTGAAAGGCACTCGTTCCAATGAGGAATTGGCTGCAAACAGTCCGGACAGCAGATCACAAATTCAGCGCTATATCCGCCTGACCGAGCTGATTCCACCGATGCTGGACATGGTGGACAGCGGCAAGGTTGCTTTCCGCCCCGCCGTGGAGCTTTCCTACCTCTCCAAAGAACAACAGCAGAGCCTATATGACACGATGGAGTGCGAGGACTGCACACCGTCGCTGGCGCAGGCCATCAAAATGAAAGAGTTCAGCCGGGACGGAAAGCTGTCCGCAGAAGTTATCCTTTCCATTATGCAGGAGGAAAAGCCGAACCAACGTGAAAAGCCTGCTTTTCGCGACGAGCGAATAACGAGGCTCATTCCGAAATCGATTCCGCGAGGGCAGGAAACCGATTTTGTGATTCGAGCACTTGAATTTTACAATCGGCATTTGCAGCGCCGACGCGATCAGGAAAGATAAAGGGACGCCTTAGGGAGAGTCTGCCCTTTTGCGGAAGTGAAACGGCTGCGTAAATTTTCTCCCCCTCGCCACACCTCACCCCCTGTTACTCCCTGTACTACCCGAAAAAGAAAGATCACCGCTATATGTGGTCTGTATAGAAACTTTCCGAAAGGCAGCTGAAAAGCTGCTTTTTGTTTTTCAGAACGAACGGAGGAAAAAATATGGTTCATTTCTTTGATGCGGACATAGCGAAAAAATACGGAGTCAATGCGGCGGTGCTGACCTCCTTCCTTTGGGATTGTACCGAGCAGAAAAGCGCCGAATCGCCGCAGCTCCATGAGGGCAAGGTTTGGGTGCGCTGTTCGGTGCAGATGATGACCGGCTTTCTCCCGTTTCTGTCTTACGACGAGATCCGCTATGCCCTAAAGCGGCTGGTCAAGGGGCGGGTACTCACAAAAGGGCAATTCAACGAGAACCGCTTTGACCGCACGAACTGGTATGCCTTTACCGAGTTCGGACAATTTCTTATGGCAGAAAGCGAGGGACGGACGCAATGATGCACGTAGCAGATACAAGGGACTGCGCTTTTGAAGCCTTTATTACCAACCTCGGCAAATACAACGAGGGCTTTTTGGTGGGCGAATGGATGAAGTTTCCCGTAACAAATGAAGAAATGCAGGAGGTTTTCCGGCGCATCGGTATCGGGCGGCGCTATGAGGAATGGTTCATCACCGACTATGACTGCCCGGACGAGGTTATCGGCAAGGTGCTCGGAGAATATGAGAGCCTGAGCGAGCTGAACTACCTCGCTGGGCAGATCATGGAACTGCGGGAGAGCGACGATTTCTGGCAGGCGGTTTTGGACTTAGGCGAGAATACCGGCAGCGTACAGGAGCTGATCAACCTGACCGAGAATTTGGACTGCTTTGATTACCTGCCCGGTGTGCGGAATGACTACGACCTCGGCTATTACTGGATCGAGGAAAGCGGATGCTACGACACAAGCAACCTTGGCGCACTGGCAAATTATATCGACTATGAAAGTTTTGGGCGCGATATTCGGTACGAAGAAGGCGGCATGTTCGGGGATAACGGCTATGTACGGTCAAACGGCGGCCGCTTTGTGGACATCTACGACGGCGACATCGAGAGCATCCCCGAAGAATATCAGATCAGTTCGCCTGTTGTGATGGAGCGTGCTGCGGCGAAAAAGCAAAACGAACGGCATGAAAGATAATAATAAATTAAAGCTTTTGATTTGTAGTTATGCATTGCCACTCATCTATATATGGTATACTGTTCTTGATTTAACTATTTGTAGTATTGTTACGGAAATTATCTTTTAAATTCTCAATGCAGCAGATGTAAATATGCAGAAAAGGATGTTTAGATAAAAATGAAAAGCTCCATAAATCATTTCTTTACAAAATGGACAACCCCCTATACCGATCCCGATATCAAAAGTGTATTTACTGGATTAAATGGAAGGTTCAAATATTCCCCCATTTTCACTAATTGCCTTGCAGATACTATGGTGGAACTAACTGGTCATAGATCTAAAGATTACGTGATTGCTGAAGCGCAAACTGGGAAAAAACACACACCAGGAGTAACAGTCTGGCATCATGTTTGGGAAAAGCAAGATGGAAAGTACCGTATGCAATTAGTTAGCTTTGAAGAACACAAAAAAACATGCCCTCATGCAGGAGGTTGTAAGCTATGGTTATTAAACTCAACGGAAAATCGTGTATCATATAGGCAAATGGAACATTTTGAAGAATCCGGAGATTACTCAGATTTGTCGTTGTTTTATCCTATTAGAAATAGCAAAATCAAATTTTATCAAAATGGATACGTAAGTAAAAAGACTTTACTATTCGCTAAAAAGAAACGTGCAGAATTATTTGGAATCGATGTGTATGGAAACTTACTATACAAAAATAATACAAACTTGTACTTTTGGGATCACGAATTTGATTTAGTATTTAGCGTAAAAAACAATGGACAGTTTTATCAGCTACTACTAAAATAGGTAAAAATCTCCCCTGAGAAGTTATTTGTTACTTTCATGTTATCAAAAGCGCAAATTTTTCCGGAAAAAGTTTCATAGAACAAATAGTTTTTCTTAAAATCCGGTAAAAACTATTGAATTTAAAAATGTTTTTGGCTATACTAAGTAGCAAGGAGGCGATACCATGATCGTTAGGCCCTACTATTTGGATATGCTGAAAACCTATCGGGATGTTCCGCTGGTGAAAATACTTGCCGGAATTCGCCGCTGCGGAAAATCGACCATTTTGGATATGTTAAAAGACGACCTGTTCGGTAACGGCATTGCAGCAGACCATGTGATCCATCTGCGCTATACCTCGGAAGATCTGGACGACAGCATGACCGCCAAGCAGATGTACCGTGACATCAAAGAGAAAATAACCGACAGCGAGCGTTACTATCTTCTGCTGGACGAAGTACAGGAAGTGGACGGCTGGGAAAAGGCAGTCAACAGTCTGCTGGAGGATTTCAACACCGACATCTATGTGACCGGTTCCAACTCTAAGCTGATGTCCAGCGAAATCTCCACCTATCTGACGGGGCGTTATATCTCCATCCCCGTCTTTACGCTATCCTTTGCCGAATATCTGGAGTTTAAGAAGGACAGCGGCCGCACGCCAAAAGAGCTTTTGAACGAGTATATCCGCATGGGCGGATTTCCCATCGTTGCGCTTGGAAACTTCGATGAGCGTTCGTCCTATCAGATCGTCGAGGGGATATACAATTCCGTTATCACGAGCGACATTACAAGACGGCATAATATTACAAACTTTGATTTGTTTAACCGTGTAGTGAAGTATGTTGTGGAAAATGTCGGCAAGACTTTTTCTGCCAACGCCATCGTAAAATTCATGAAAGGTGAAGGGCGCTCCCTTTCGGTGGAAGCGGTCTATAATTATCTGGAGTGGCTGGAAAAGGCTTTCGTGATCTATCGCTGCCAGCGGTACGATATGCAGGGCAAGACCGTCTTGAAAACGCAGGAGAAGTTCTATCTTGCGGACGCTTCTCTCAAATACTGCATGATGGGCTTTAATCCGAAATCCGTTGCCGCTATGCTGGAGAACATCGTGTACTTTGAGCTTCGCCGGAAGGGCTATGATGTGTATATCGGCAAAAACGCCACCAAGGAGATCGATTTCGTAGCCGTGCGGCGGGACGAGCGTATCTATGTGCAAGTGTGCCGCAATATGCCGGAGGAGTCTGACCGTGAGGTTGCCAACCTGCTTGAAATCAAAGACCATTACCCGAAGTATGTGGTGACGATGGACGAACTGGCCGCAGGCAATATCAACGGCGTGAAGATCGTGCATCTGGCGGACTTCCTGTTAAACAGAGACTACTAATAAAAATTAGATACGAAAGGAGTGTTGGGTATGTCCATTGTGAATAAGCAT
>ULVS01022710.1_pt1 | contig 12972 bp, 10 predicted proteins | sample 1959671 | NCBI WGS metagenome assembly ULVS01 (sample SAMEA4835792, study PRJEB28245) | human gut metagenome | biome: gut microbiome; material: fecal sample | place: Denmark | collected 2008
GAGCTCGACAGCAAGACCATCGACTGCGTCTGGAACGGCATGACGCTCACGTCCGAGGTCACAAGCGCCATGGCGTGCTCCAACGCCTACTGCAACAACGCGCAGGTCGTGATCGTCCCGGCTGATAAGGCCGCCGACTATCAGACCGTCGAATCCGTCAAGGATCTGACCTTCGCCGCCGAAGCCGGCTCCGCCGGTGAGGCTGAGCTGAACGCCCTCGGCTACAGCGTCACGCCTGTCTCCGCGCAGTCTGACGCGCTGATGGAGGTCGCCGCCGGGACGTCCGACGCCGCCGTCATCGACTCCCTCATGGCTGCCGCCATGGTCGGCGAAGGCACGGGCTACGCGAACCTCACCTACACCTGCGGCCTCAACTCCGAAGAGTACGGCGTCGGCTTCCGCAAGGGTTCCGACCTTGTCCAGAAGCTGAATGACTTCTTCAAAGCAAGCTATGCCGACGGCTCCATGCTGAAGATCGCAGAGACTTACGGCGTACAGGCTGCCGTCATCGAACAGAAGTGATTGACACAGCGCTGCTTTTCCAGTAAGATAGACAACGGTTTCCCCGGCGGAGCTGCCGCCGGGGAAACCGCCGTGTCCAGACTAACGACAGGCGGTACATACCATGACGACTTTTTCCGAACAGTTCCCCATTGTCTTTCAGGCGCTGAATATTGGCTTTGTGCAGACGCTCAAGCTGTTTTTTGTGACGCTTATCGGCGCGATCCCGCTGGGCCTGATCATTTCCTTCGGCTCTATGAGCAACTGGGCGCCGCTTGGCTTTCTGCGCCCGCTTCTTAAAAATCTGCCGAAAAACACGAAGCTGACGTGGTGGCAGCGGTTCCAGATCTGGTGCTATGTGGACTTCAAGCCCATCCGCATCATCGTCCGCTTCATCATCTGGGTCGTGCGCGGCACGCCGCTGATGCTCCAGCTGCTGGTGTTCTATTATTTTCCCGGCCTTGTGCTGGGCAAAAACATCTGGGGCGGCGGCGAAGCCGGGCGCTTCCTCGCGTCCTCCATCGCGTTCATTTTCAATTACGCGTGCTATTTCTCCGAGATCTTCCGCGGCGGCATCCAGGGCGTCCCCAAGGGCCAGCAGGAGGCCGGGCAGGTGCTCGGCATGACGAACCGGCAGATCTTCTTCAAGGTCACGCTTCTGCAGATGGTCAAGCGCATCGTGCCGCCCATGTCCAACGAGATCATCACGCTGGTCAAGGACACGTCCCTGTCCCGCATCATCGCCCTGCAGGAGATCATCTGGGCCGGTCAGGCGTTTTTGAAGGGCTCACAGGGCATTTCCGGCGCGATCTGGCCGCTGTTCTTCACGGGTATTTACTATCTGCTCTTCTCCGGCGTTTTGCAGCTGCTGCTTGACGGGCTGGAGAAGAAGCTGGACTATTTCAAGGCGTAAGGAGGCGGCGATATGTCTGTTCTGGAAGTCAGAAATCTGAAAAAAAGCTTCGGTAAGGACACCGTCGTCCTCAAGGGCGTCGATTTTTCGCTTGAAAAGGGCGAGACGGTCGCCATCATCGGCTCGTCCGGCAGCGGCAAGACGACGCTGCTGCGCTGCCTCAATTTCCTGACCGTCCCCGACGAGGGACAGATCGTGGTGAACGGCGAAACGCTCTTCGACGACGCCGACCCCAATACGCAGAAGGAGCGTGAAATTCGCCGCAAGCGGCTGCACTTCGGCCTTGTGTTCCAGAATTTCAATCTGTTCCCGCAGTATACGGCCCGGCAGAACGTCATGCTGGCAAGCGAGCTGCTGGCAAAGGAGCAGCCGGATTACAAGGCACAGAAAAAGCTGCTCCACGCGCAGATCGCCGCCCGGGCCGAGGAGCTTCTGACGCAGGTGGGGCTGAAGGAAAAGATAGATCTGTACCCGCACCAGCTCTCCGGCGGCCAGCAGCAGCGCGTGGCCATCGCGCGGGCGCTGGCCCTGCAGCCGGATATCCTCTGCTTTGACGAGCCGACCTCGGCGCTCGACCCTGAGCTGACCGGCGAGGTGCTGAAGGTCATCCGTTCGCTTTCCGAGCAGCATATGACGATGATCATCGTCACGCACGAAATGGCGTTCGCCCGCGACGTCGCCAACCGCGTGATCTTCATGGACGGCGGCGTGATCGTCGAGCAGGGCCCGGCACGCGATGTGATCGAAAACCCGCAGGCTGAGCGCACAAAGCAGTTCCTCGCCCGCTACCGGGAGAACCAGTAACCGGCACGCTATCAGGGATTTTATATGCGCAGATACCGTGAAACACAAGATGTTGTGTTTCACGGTATTATTTGTTTTCGATATCCACAAAATATAGAGACAAGCCCTTGACATCGGACACAATATCCAGTATAGTTATGACTGCGCCGCACGGGATGTGCTGCACGCAAAGCCTGTCCCCGCGCGTTTTTTTACGCGCGCACAAATAGAAAGCGAGGAACCAGCATGAAGATCATCAAGCGAAACGGCTCGGAGGCGACGTTCGATATCGTCAAGATCATCGCAGCCGTGACCAAGGCCAATAACGTCGTCTCGGAGGACGAGCGGCTGACGCCGATGCAGATCCGCCGCATCGCCGAGAGCGTGGAAAACAGCTGCCTGTCCATGAACCGCGCGCTGTCCGTCGAGGAAATTCAGGATCTGGTCGAAAATCAGATCATGGCCCACGGCGCATTCGAGGTCGCCAAGAACTACATCACCTACCGCTATACCCGCACGCTTGTGCGCAAGTCCAACACGACGGACGAGAAGATCCTGTCCCTGATCGAGTCGAACAACGAGGAGGTCAAGCAGGAGAATTCCAACAAGAACCCCACCGTCAACGCCGTCCAGCGCGACTATATGGCGGGCGAGGTGTCGAAGGACCTGACGGCCCGCGTGCTGCTGCCGCAGGACATCGTCGACGCGCACAACGAGGGCATCATCCACTTCCACGACGCGGATTATTTCGCCCAGCATATGCACAACTGCGATCTGGTCAATCTGGAGGATATGCTGCAGAACGGCACGGTCATTTCCGGCACGCTGATTGAAAAGCCGCACAGCTTCTCCACGGCCTGCAACATTGCGACCCAGATCATCGCGCAGATCGCCTCGAACCAGTATGGCGGCCAGTCCATTTCCCTGACACACCTGGCCCCGTTTGTCGATATTTCCCGGCAGAAGATCCGCCGTTCCGTGCTCGAAGAGATCAAGTCCTTCGGCGTGCAGCCCTCGGAGGAGGCCATCACCAACGTCGTCGAGACGCGTCTGCGCGACGAGATCCGCCGCGGCGTGCAGACCATCCAGTATCAGGTCGTCACGCTCATGACCACCAACGGGCAGGCCCCGTTCATCACCGTCTTCATGTATCTCGGCGAGGCGCGGAACGAGCAGGAGCGCAAAGATCTTGCCATCATCATCGAAGAAACGCTCCGCCAGCGCATCGAGGGCGTCAAGAACGAAAAGGGCGTGTGGATCACCCCGGCCTTCCCGAAGCTCATCTATGTGCTCGAAGAGGACAATATCACAGAGGACAGCCCCTATTGGGAGCTGACGAAGCTGGCCGCCCGCTGCACGGCCAAGCGGATGGTCCCGGATTATATCTCGGAGAAAAAGATGCGCGAGCTGAAGCTCTCCAAAGGCGAGACGCCGGGCCACGGCGACGTGTACACCTGCATGGGCTGCCGCAGCTTCCTGACGCCCGACCGCTCCGGCAACGGCTGGAACAACGTCGCGAACGCGGGCAACTATGAGCCGGGCAAGCCGAAGTATTACGGCCGGTTCAATCAGGGCGTCGTGACGATCAATCTGGTCGACATCGCGCTGTCGTCCGGCGGCGGACTGGATAAGTTCTGGAAGATCTTTGACGACCGGCTCGACCTGTGCTACCGCGCGCTCATGTGCCGCCACAACCGGCTCAAGGGCACGCTGTCCGACGCCGCGCCGATCCTCTGGCAGTACGGCGCGCTGGCCCGCCTCAAAAAGGGCGAGCCGATCGACAAGCTGCTCTACGGCGGATATTCGACGATTTCCCTCGGCTACGCGGGACTTTATGAGTGCGTCAAGTACATGACCGGCAAGTCCCACACCGACCCGGCCGCCACGCCGTTCGCACTCGATATCATGCACCACCTCAACGACGCGTGCGCCAAGTGGAAGGCCGAGACGGACATCGATTTCTCGCTCTACGGCACGCCGCTGGAATCCACGACGTATAAATTCGCCAAGTGCCTGCAAAAGCGCTTCGGCATCGTCCCCGGCATCACGGATAAGAACTATATCACAAATTCCTATCACATCCATGTGACCGAGCATATCAACGCCTTTGATAAGCTGGCCTTTGAGTCGCAGTTCCAGGCGCTCTCCCCCGGCGGCGCGATCAGCTATGTCGAGGTCCCGAATATGCAGCAGAACCTCGACGCCGTGCTGGAGGTCATGAAGTTCATCTATGACCACATCATGTACGCCGAGCTCAACACGAAGTCCGATTATTGTCAGGTCTGCGGCTACGACGGCGAGATCGAGATCAAGGAGGACGAGGACGGCAAGCTCATCTGGGTCTGCCCGCAGTGCGGCAACACCGACCAGTCCAAGATGAACGTCGCCCGCCGCACCTGCGGCTACATCGGCACCCAGTATTGGAACCAGGGCCGCACCCAGGAGATCCGCGACCGCGTGCTGCATCTGTAATTCTGAAATTCGATCTGCAATAAGACATTTTCGTTAAAAAACAGCCCTGCCTGGCACCTTTGCAGTGTCAAGCAGGGCTGTTTTCTGAAATATGTGTGCAGCATCGGCTGCTGTGCCGCCTCCGGGGCATCCTGTTATTTTGTCAGGTATCGGTGCAGCAGGACGGCGACCTCGGCACGGTTCGCGCCGGTCTGGGGGTTCAGCTTCGCGCCGCTTCCCTTGAGATAGCCGCAGCCGACAGCCCAGCGCATCGCATCGACAGCGTAGGCGCTGACATCGGAGGCGTCCGTATAGCTGCGCAGGCTTGCGGACACGGCGGGTTTTTCGGAAAGCCGGTAGAGAATGGAGGCCAGCTGCTCGCGCGTGACAGCCTGCTTCATGCAGAATTCCGTCTCGCTCACGCCGCCCGCAACGCCGTTTTTCCAGGCCCAGACGACCGCGTCATAGGCGTAATCCGATTCCGAAACGTCCGTGAACGGGAGGCTTCCTCCGGAAACGGCGGGAGAACCGGCGCTCCGGTACAGAATCAAAATCAGATCGCCGCGCGTCATGCTGCCGCGCCAGTTGAAGGTCGACGCGTCTGCGCCCTGAATCAGCCCGTAGCCGTTCATGAAATCAACGGCGTCCGCCGCCCATGCGCACGTCCCGGCGTTCACATCCGAGAAGACGGCGGAGGACTGCTTCGACGTGACGCGGACGGTCAGCTCACCCGTGCCGAGCTGCGTGCCGCCGCTGTCATAGGCGGTATAGACGAGCTTCAGCTGCGAGGCGCACTCCGCTGCCGGGAGGAAGTAGAGCGCGTCCAGAAGCGGCTCCGATTTCCCGTCATCCGTCAGATAGAACCGGTCCTCCGGATAGCGGACGGCGGTATACGCGCTGCCCGCCACGCTGCGGAAGCCCTTCAGCAGCCGTCCCGCGCTCGTCTCCGGCTGCTGGAAGCTGACGCAGACCGCATCCGGATATTGCTGCGCGATACGACCGGCGGCGTCCAGCGTCTTCAAGAACGCGCCGGATGCCGTGATGGTGCTGTCTCCGGAGACGGTGACGACGGCGCTGCCCTCGCAGCGCGTTCCGGCGGTGCCGACGGCGGTGAAGGGGATGCAGACGGTATACCGTGTGCGGTACGAGCCGGTCAGATACGCCGCCGTGTCGAGATCGAGCTGGGAAAAGCTCGCCTGATAATAGCACGCGTCCGTATCGGCCAGCGCCTGTCCGTCCTCCGCAGCCGTATAAAGCGCACCGAACATGGACGCGCTGCCGGAGGCGCTCAGGTCGTAGCTCCTGCCGCCCGTCTCAGCCGTCGCGCGGGACACCGCAAACAGCACGTAGTCCAGCGTTTCGCCGGGCTTGCCCCGACCGGAAAATGCCTTGCTGAAATCAGCCTCGGAAAAGCGGACGCTGCCGCCGAAGCCGGCTGCGTACTCCACGCTGAGGCCCGGCACGGAAGCCGCGGCCGGCGTGATCGTGATAAACGCACCGGAGGCGGAATATGTTTTCCCCCTGACCGTCACGCTGACGCTCAGCGGCAGCTGCACGGCAGAGCCGGTCACGCCGCCCGCTTTGGTCAGCAGCTCAAGGCTCGACGAGGAAGAGCCTGCGTTCAGCGCCGTCGTGACGGGCTTGTCCGCGTCCTCGCCCCGGAACGCGGCAACTCCCTCGCGGTACGCCTGCCACGTGATGACTGCCCCGCCGCCAAGATATTCGCTCCATTTGCCGTCCGTCTCGCTCCGGCTGTAGACCGTGGCGGAAACCGTCGCGGAGCCGCCCGCCGTTACAACGGCGGGGACGGCGCTGACGGCGATCCTGTATGTATCCGCACCGCCATCCGCCAGCGCAGCCGGAGCCAGCGCAGCCAGCACCGCGCATACCACCAGCAGCGCGGAGATCCGTTTCCAAACCCGTTTCATATCGTGACACCTCTTTCCGCAGCCGAGTGCCGCAGTGTTTGTTTTCTGCTTCCAGTTTACCGTATCTTTTCGGAATTGCAACACTTTTGTAAATAATTCAGGATTTCTTCACAACTTGCCGCCGCGCAATACGCCCCCTCCATGAACAGCGGCGCAATCGCCGTCGGACATAGAGGGGGCGTACCGCTACCGTCCCCGGTGCTTTTCCTTTCGCTTCTGCTGTCTGCGGTCAAATTTCAGCTGCTTTTCCGCGTCCCGCTGTTCGCGGGTGCGCGTTTTCCGTTCCAGCTTCTGCTCCTCCCGCTGCAGCTGCAATGCCTGCTGCGCCTTTGTCCCCACGCCGCAACCGGAGGAAGCCCTTCGGATCTCCCGCTGCATACGCTTCGGATTTGCCGCATCCTGCCTGACAGCCGCTGCGACAGCCGGACTGAATCGGAGCCGCGCGTAATTTTTCAGCACATACGAAAGCACGTCATAGTCCTTCGGTTCTGCGCCGAAGGTGATCTTGCAGACCGAGAGCGTCCCGCCCTCGAACCGCTCGAACACCCCGACCCAGAACGGCGCCTCAAAAAATACCGTCAGCCTTGTCAGATCACTGTCCATCACGAAACCCTCCTGATTGTATGGTACACAGGAACGGACGACCCGGAGGGGAGGGTTACTTACCTGCGCCGAAGTGCAGACGGCTGGGCTACCTACCAGCTCTGGCGGGTGAAGGCCCGCGTTGCGTTTTTATCCTGTGCGCGGCAGCCGCGCCTGCGCCCGCCGTCTGCATTCATATTACCAGAAAGCCGCCGGTAAATCCAGTCCCGCAAAAAATCCGCGCTGTCCGCCGCCGGAATCCATGTTTCAGAACAGATTTTACAATTTCACTTGCAGCCGTTCCCTTCTTCAGGATGCTGCACAAATTCACAAGTCCTCATTGTACAGGCCAACCCCCCGCAGGATGAATAGTCTGCGGGGGAATTTTTTGTGGAAACTGACAGTTTTAACAAACGCGTGTACTTTTTCTTGATTTCTTTTGACAGTTGTGCTACACTGTCAAATGTAAGAGGACACCAACAATCAAAAAAACGCCCGGAGTATTGAGCATGGGGACAAGCGGACAAATCGTGCCGCGTGTTTGCTGTGCTTTTTTTGCATCTGGAAAAAGCCAGAATATGGAGGGAGGCGGAATGAAATTTGGAACAACGACTTTATGAAGCCCTGCAGCGCAACCCCATTATCGCCGCTGTGCGCGACGACGAGGGGCTGGCGCAGTGCCTGCGCACCGATATCCAGACCGTATTCGTGCTTTACGGCGATATCTGCAATATCTCTGAGATCGTCCGGCAGATCAAGGACGCCGGAAAGATCGCCATCGTCCACGCCGATCTGATCAGCGGTCTGGCTGCGAAGGAGATCTCCGTCGATTTTCTCCGCCGCAGCACGCAGGCGGACGGCGTGATCTCCACCCGCGCGAACATGATCCAGCGGGCAAAGGAACTGAATATGATCGCAATCCTGCGGGTCTTTCTGATCGATTCCATGGCGCTCGATTCGGCGCTGAGCGCGAAGAATCTCAAGCCGGACGCCATCGACATCCTGCCCGGGCTGATGCCGTCGATGCTGCGCAAGGTGCGGCAGCTGACGGGGCTGCCGATCCTGACGGGCGGACTCATCACGGAAAAGAAAGAGGTCATGCAGGCGCTCGAGGCGGGCGCGCTCGCCATTTCCAGTACGGCCCCCGCCGTATGGCAGATGTGAGGAGGAACCGCATATGTGCACCGATACAAAGGGCAGGATCGCCGAGGCTGTTGAACAGATGCTGCAGACAAGGCCGGTCTGCAAGATCACGGTGCAGCGCGTGATGGAGCAGGCGCAGATGAAGCGGCAGAGCTTCTATTATCACTATCAGGATATCTACAGCGTGCTGGAATGGATCGTGGAAACGGAGCTGTGCGCCCCGCTGCAGTATGACGGCGCACAGGCCCCCGGCGAATGGTGTTTGCAGGCGCTGACGCTGCTACGGGAAAAGCAGCCGCTGCTGCGCAAGATCTCGCATGCACTCGGTCAGGAAACGATGTACCGGCTTACAGGGAAGGTCATTCGCCCGCAGCTCGCCCGGCTCCTGCCGGATCCGGCCGCGGTGGACGGCGCAACGCAGTCGCTTGCGCTGGATATGCTCTGTCAGGCCGCGTTCTGCACCGTCGACAGTCTCATCGCTCGGCGGACGCCGCTCGACGCGGAAGCGTTTATGCACCAGCTTCAGGCGCTGTTCCTGACCGTGCAGCAGATTTGATTCTTTATTTTTGAAGCCCTTCTATTCTCTGGCTTTGCGCATAGAATGTTGTGTGCATATACGCTATAAATCAATCGATAAAATTTTATTTTTTGTTGATTTTGACATTATTCCAAGCTTGTCTAATGACAGCGGCACAGGTTTCCTGTATACTGACAGTTAGAAGATACCACCATAGAGTGATTCATTTTAATCTGCAAGAAAGATAAGGAGGACGTATTCATGGCAAAATACATCATGGCCCTGGACGCCGGCACGACTTCCAATCGCTGCATTCTCTTCAATGAGAGCGGCGAAATGTGCAGCGTCTCGCAGCGCGAATTCCCCCAATACTTTCCGAAGCCCGGCTGGGTCGAGCACGACGCAAATGAGATCTGGGCTACGCAGCTTGGCGTAGCCGTCGAGGCCATGCAGAAGATCGGCGCAACTGCCGCCGACATCGCGGCCATCGGCATCACCAACCAGCGCGAAACCGCCATCGTCTGGGATAAGGTCACAGGCGAGCCCATCCACCACGCTATCGTCTGGCAGTGCCGCCGCACGAGCGAATACTGCGACAGCCTGAAGGCCAAGGGCCTGACGGACAGCTTCCGGGCCAAGACCGGCCTCGTCATCGACGCCTATTTCTCCGGCACGAAGGTGCACTGGCTGCTTGAAAACGTCCCCGGCGCACGCGAGCGCGCAGAGCGCGGCGAGCTGCTGTTCGGCACAGTCGAAACGTGGCTCATCTGGAAGCTGACGGGCGGCAAGGTCCATGTCACCGACTACTCCAACGCCTCCCGCACGATGCTCTTCAACATCAACACGTTGCAGTGGGACGATGAGATCCTGAAGGAGCTGAACATCCCCAGATGTATGCTCCCGACCCCGATGCCGTCCAGCTGCATCTACGGCGAGACGGATCCGGCGCTGCTCGGCGGCCCGATCAAGATCGCAGGCGCTGCGGGCGACCAGCAGTCGGCTCTGTTCGGCCAGGCCTGCTATCATCCCGGCGAAGCCAAGAACACCTACGGCACCGGCGCGTTCCTGCTGATGAACACCGGTGAAAAGCCCGTCTTCTCCAAGAACGGCCTCGTCACCACCATCGCGTGGGGCCTGAACGGCAAGGTCGAATACGCGCTCGAAGGCTCCGTCTTCGTTGCGGGCGCCGCGATCCAGTGGCTGCGCGACGAGCTGAAGATCATCGAATCCGCGCCTGACTCCGAATACTATGCCGGCAAGGTCAAGGACACCAACGGCTGCTATGTCGTCCCGGCGTTCACCGGCCTCGGCGCGCCGCACTGGGATCAATACGCACGCGGCACCATCGTCGGCATCACCCGCGGCGTCAACAAGAACCACATCATCCGTGCAACAATGGAATCCCTCGCCTATCAGGTCAACGACATCCTTGTCGCCATGCAGGCCGATTCCGGCATCAAGCTGGCCGCGCTGAACGTTGACGGCGGCGCGTCTGCCAACAACCTGCTGATGCAGATGCAGTCCGATATTTCCGGCGCTCCGGTCCAGCGTCCGACCTGTGTCGAGACGACCGCGATGGGCGCTGCGTATCTGGCTGGTCTTGCCGTCGGCTACTGGGCCAGCAAGGAGGACGTCGTCCGCAACCGCGCCATTGACCGTGTATTCCATCCGGAGATCACCGCAGAAGAGCGCGCAGCCAAGGTGAAGGGCTGGAGCAAAGCTGTCAAGTGCTCCTACGGCTGGGCGAAGGACGAATAAAAAGCTTTTTCAGGAGAAGAAACGGAAAACAACCAAATATTGATGTATGACAGGGAGGAGTATTCATGTTCTTAAAGTACTTATGTGAGTTCCTTGGCACAATGATGCTGATCCTGCTCGGCGACGGCGTCGTTGCAAACGTGACCCTCAACAAGTCCGGCATGAAGGGCGCAGGCTCTATCCAGATCACCATTGCATGGGGCCTTGCAGTCATGGTTCCCGCGTTCATCTTCGGCAAAGCCTCCGGTGCGAGCTTCAACCCCGCGCTGACCATCGCACTGGCAGCCGGCGGTATGTTCGACTGGGCGCTGGTTCCCGGCTACGTCATTGCGCAGATCCTCGGCGGTATCGTCGGCGGCGTTCTGGTCTACATTCTCTTCAAGGATCACTTTGACGCGACGGAAGATCCCGGCACCAAGCTCGGCGTCTTCTCCACCGGCCCGTCCATCCCCAACACTGTCCGCAACATCGTGCAGGAGGCCATTGCGACCTTCGTTCTGGTCTTCGCCATCTGCGGTCTAGGGCAGGTTCCGGAGCTCAACGACGGCGTTGGCAAGCTCCTGGTCTTCGGCATCATCGTGTCCATCGGTATGTCCCTCGGCGGTCTGACCGGCTATGCGCTGAACCCGGCGCGTGACCTTGGCCCGCGTATCGCGCACGCCATTCTCCCCATCAAGGGCAAGGGCTCCAGCAACTTCAAGTACGGCCTGATCGTCCCCATCTTTGGGCCCATCATCGGTGGTCTTCTCGCCGTCCTGCTGTACAACGTCATCCCCTGGGCTGCTGTGTAAGTACTGCCCACGCATCTGAATATACTCTGCTCTAAGTGAATGTGTCGGGCAGTCCAACCCTCCTACCGGAAGGCTTATTTGGGCTGCCCGACTTTCTTTGGCAGATGAAGGAGGAATCTTTTTGTACGACATCATCATTATCGGCGCAGGCGTTACCGGCTGCGCGGTCGCGCGGTACCTGTCCCGCTATGAGGGGCGGATGCTGGTGCTGGAAAAGGCAGAGGATGTGTGCTGCGGCACCTCCAAGGCCAACAGCGCCATTGTCCACGCAGGGTTCGACGCCGCGCACGGAAGCCTGATGGCAAAAATGAATCTCGAAGGCAATCTCATGATGCCGCAGCTTGCGAAGGATCTTGATTTTGCGTTCAAAATGAACGGCTCGCTTGTTGTGTGTATGTCCGAGGAGGACCTGCCGAAGCTGCGCGCGCTGTATGAAAACGGCGTAAAAAACGGCGTAAAGGAGCTGGAGATCGTAGACGCGAAGCGGCTGCACGAGCTGGAGCCGAACGTGTCGAAAAACGCCGTCGCTGCGCTCTGGGCGCCGACCGGCGGCATTGTCTGCCCGTTCAATCTGACCATTGCGCTGGCAGAGAATGCCTTTGACAACGGCGTGGAGTTCCAATTCAATACCGAGGTCACCGGCTTTACATGGAACGACGGCTATTGGACCATCCACACCAACCACGGCGAGTTTGAAACGCGCTATGTCATCAACGCCGCAGGCGTCTATTCGGACGTGCTGCACAACATGGTCTCGACCCGCAAGCTGCACATCACGCCGCGCCGCGGCGATTACTGCCTGCTGGACAAGAACACCGGCGATTTCGTTTCACACACCATCTTCCAGCTGCCCGGCAAGCTCGGCAAGGGCGTTCTGGTCAGCCCGACTGTCCACGGCAACACCATCGTCGGCCCGACGGCGATCGACATCGAAGACCGCGAGGGCACGAACACCACCGCCGAGGGTCTGAACGACCTCATCGAAAAGGCGGGCGCGACGGTCGAGAACCTCCCCATCCGCCAGACCATCACGAGCTTCGCGGGTCTGCGCGCGCATGAGGATCACCACGAATTCGTCATCGGCGAGGCCGAGGGCGCGCAGCAGTTCATCGACTGCGCGGGCATCGAATCGCCCGGTCTGACCTCCTCCCCCGCCATCGGCCTGCACGTGTCGGAGCTGATGCGCGATCTGATGGGCCTGCGGGAAAAGGAGCACTTCATCGCCACGCGCAGGGGCGTGCTCGACCCGAAGACGCTCTCCAAAGAGGACTATCAGAAGCTCATCCACGAAAAGCCCGCCTACGGCCAGATCATCTGCCGCTGCGAGCAGGTCACGGAGGGCGAGATCCTCGACGCCATCCACCGCCCCCTCGGTGCGAAGAGCCTCGACGGCGTCAAGCGCCGCACCCGTGCGGGCATGGGCCGCTGCCAGGCGGGCTTCTGCAGCCCGCGCGTGATGGAAATTCTGGCACGTGAGCTGCACGTTGATCAGAGTGAGATCACCAAATGCGGCGGCGCGTCCCGGCTGATCGTCGGCACAAACAAGGACAAGCTTGAGGAGGTGCAGGACAAATGAAATATGACATTGTCGTCATCGGCGGCGGG
>ULVS01050828.1_pt1 | contig 12711 bp, 9 predicted proteins | sample 1959671 | NCBI WGS metagenome assembly ULVS01 (sample SAMEA4835792, study PRJEB28245) | human gut metagenome | biome: gut microbiome; material: fecal sample | place: Denmark | collected 2008
AAGTTATTCACAGAATGCAAGGTTTACTCTGACGTTGGAAAATGTCGCATTAACAGATGTTTTTTCAACTATTCGGAAAAGTAGTGAGTTCACGTTTATCTATAATATGGATGACGTGAGAAATATTCGGGTGAAGTCAATAAACGTGCACGAGGCTACTATCCAAGAGATTCTGGATGAAGTCCTTCGAAACACGGGGTTCGTTTACCAGATTGAAGATTATGTGATCGTGATTCAACCTCAGGAAACGAAGGAAGAAAAGAAATCCCTGCGATTAAAAGGGTGGGTCCGTGATAAGAAAAAGGAACCGCTACCAGGGGTGACGGTAAGAATGGTGGGGGTGAGCTTGGGAACGGCAACCAATGCTCAAGGATGGTTTGCGATAGATTTACCTGTGACGAAAGGGGAGGTGGAGTTTTCTTTCGTGGGATATAAAAAACAGAAAATTACTTTCACAGAAAAAACAGATACACTGCAGATCGTGATGGAGGAGGATTTCCAACAGGTGGAAGAGGTGGTTGTGACAGGTATTTTCAATAAACCGAAAGAGAGTTTTACAGGGGCTGTGACAACTATATCTCAAGAAGAGATCAGAACTCATTATTCTCGGAATTTGATTCAGACATTAGCGAGTTTAGATCCTAGTTTACGAATTATACAGAATAACGCACAAGGATCTAATCCGAATGCTTTACCGGAACTACAATTGCGAGGGGCATCCACATTACTTAGTGCAGACGATATACGAGATCAAAAGAGTAATTATGAATTGAATCAACCTTTGTTTATCATGGATGGTTTCGAGGTAACGTTAGAACGAGTAATGGACTTGAATGATAATGAAATTGAAAGCATCACTATTTTGAAAGATGCGAGTGCTACAGCTCTTTATGGTTCTAGAGGGGCGAATGGGGTCATAGTGATTACTTCGTTACGTCCTAAAGCAGGAAAAATTTCGGTGACATATTCGGGAAAAGTTAAAGTCGAAATTCCAGATTTAAGTTCGTATGACAACTTAACGAATGCTAGAGAAAAATTAGAGTTAGAACGAGTGTATGGCGTGTGGGATGATTCAAGTCTTCAGGAGTTATACCAGTCTTTAAAAGATGTGGTTGATTCAGGTGTGAATTATAACTGGGCTAAAGAGCCTCTTCGTACAGGAGTTGGACAACAGCATATATTGAATATCATGGGAGGAGTTGAGGCTTGGCGTTTTCGGTTTGATCTGTTTTATGATGAAACAATTGGCGTTATGAAGGGATCTGATCGTACAAATTTCAACGGTTCGATGGAAATTGATTACGTGCATGGTAAATGGAATGTACGTCAACTTTTAACGATAGGATTGAATACAAGTGAAGATAGTCCTTATGGACAATTTTCTGATTACGTGAGGATGAACAGATATTGGGAACCTTATGATGAAAATGGAGAATTGATAGAACAATATTATCATCCTAATGCAACGACTCTTATAGATAATCCGATGTATAATAAGGAGGTTGGGTGTTGGAATGAATCAAAATACACGTCATTACGTAGCACAACGCAGGCTCGTTTTGATATTTCAGAGGCTTTTCAAATAACAGCAATGTTGGGTTTAACTAAAAAAATGGGAACACAAGATTCTTTTATCCCACCAACGCATAAATATTATGATAGTGAGGAGAATATAGAGCAAAAAGGAAGTTATGGTAGAGGAGAGAAAACGGAATCATTGTGGGAAACGAGATGGGCGTTGAATTATGCAAAAACATTTAACGAAAAACATATGCTAACAGTAGGTATTGCTGGAGAAATGTCTGAAACAAAATATGATAATGTTTCTTGGTCTGCAACAGGATTTTTAACATCGGATATTGACCATTTGGCAACTTCTTTAGGTTATCCTTCTACGGGAGGAACTTATGGTTCAGAATCAACCTCTCGTAGAGTATCATTAAGTGGTTTTTGTAATTATTATTATGATACGCGTTATTTTATAGATTTGACTTATCGTTTAGACGGAGGTTCTTCTTTTGGGAAAAATAGTCGTTTTTCTTCTTTTTATGCTTTAGGTGTTGGATGGACGCTTAGTAAGGAAGAGTTTATAATTGAACACTTACCTTTTATTTCAAATTGGCAATTCCGCTATTCGTATGGGGTTTCCGGTAATATGGCATTCTCCCCGGAACAGTCAATGGAGGTTTTTAATCGAGAAACCAATTACACTTATAATGGAGGTGTGGGAGTAAAGATGGCAACTTTCGCAAACCCGAATCTGAAACAACAGAATACATTTCAACATAATGTGGGGATGAATTTGAGTCTTTTTAAAGACCGAATAACATTTAATTTAAACTATTATAGAAAATTGACGGATAATACCTTAACTGATATATATATACCTGCATCACACGGTTTTACCACTGTAAAAGGAAATGTGGGTGAAGTGCGGAATGAAGGTTATGATGGTAGCATCTCTTTCAATGTATTGAGATCAGAAAAGTTTAATTGGAATTTAAGTGGTAGCTTTTCTCATAACAAGGAGACTTTAGTGAAGTTGGCCGAAGGTTTTAAGAATTCGTTAAAATATTATGATACTTCAATGGGATCAGCTACGACGTATTTGCGCTATAGAGAAGGGCATTCTATGACGGCTGTTTATGGTTTGCGTACGATTGGCGTGGATCCTCTTTCTGGTCAGAGGGTATTTTTAACTAAAGATGGAGAAATGACAATGTATCAGAATGGTAAAGATTTAGTTTATTTGGGAGACTCACAACCGAAGGTGAATGGTTCCATCCACACGACAATCTCGTATGGTGGACTCTCTGTATCATTGGGCTTTGGTTTACAATGGGGCGGTGTCGCTGAGAACTTCACCGAGTTGAATAAGAGAGAAAATTTAAACTTAACCTATAATGTGGATCGTCAAGTATTAAAAGATGGTTGGAAAAAAGCTGGAGATGAAGCGTTATATAAAAGGCAAGGAGCTTATGTCGTGAATACTTATGGATGTGATATGTTTATCCACAAGAATAATATATTTAATTTGAATAGTATTAATGTTCGCTATAATTTTCCACGAAAGTTGATAAAGAAGTTGGGAATGGAAATGTTATCTATTTCTACAGATTTGACAGATATTTTTTATTTTTCGACAATTCATCGAGAACGGGGAACGTCTTATCCTTACTCAATTAATCCGAATTTATCAATATCTTGTTCCTTCTAATTCAAATAGTTAATGGTATGAAAAAAAGAAAATTTTATTTATTGTTATATGTTGTATTGACATTGGTTTGTAGTGCATGTGAAGGTTGGCTGACTGTTGAGCCCGAAACTGCTATTACGGGAGAGAAATTGTATACAACGAATGAAGGTGTAAAGGAAGGACTAAACGGACTTTATCTTAACATGAGAGGATTGTATTACCCGGAAGGCCGCTTGGGCGGTGCATCAGTATTGGAATCAATGGCTTGTACACATACTTTTGCAGAAGGTACTCCTGGATATAGGTGGGCAGGACATTATTATAATGATTTATCCGGTGATTCAGATATAGCTATGATATTTGTGGGGTTGTATAATATTATTACGAATGCGAATTCTTTAATACTAGGAACAGAAACAAATAAGAACAAGTTAAAGGATGAGGTTTATAATATAGGTCGGGGGGAAGCCTTGGCAATACGGGCTTTGGTTCATTTGGATTTGATACGTTTGTTCGGGCCAGTTCCATCGAATGTGGATATGAGTGAGAAGTATTTACCTTATGTAAGGGTGAATGATATTAAAGATTACGAATATAATACATTTGAAGAGTACATGACATATTTGTTGGCGGATTTGGATGAAGCTGAAGCATTATTAGAGAAATCGGATATTGTCGTTACGGGGACCTTTGAGGAAACGGAAGTTTCAAGCGCTTCTTGGTCTTTTCGTAAAAATCATATAAATTATTATGGGGTATTAGGATTACAGGCTAGGGCTCGCTTATGGAAAGGAGAGGTGGAAGGTGCGTTGCGTTACGCTCGGCTGGTGAAAGAAGCAAAGAATGGGGATGGAACTGCCAAGGTCCGTTTGATGACACCAGATGATAATACTACAGAAGGACTTTGGAATAATAAGACTACGGATTTGACATGTTATAGTGAACATCTTTGCGGAGTGAAATGTGATAATTATGATTATACGCAGGGTACAGCTTGGCTAGCTAGGAATGTTTCGATTTTAAACTATAGTGATACATTTTTTGAGGATTTGTTTGCAGGAAACGCTGAAGATATGCGGTATCAATGGTTTTGGGCATATTATTATAACCGTTTTGGAACGAGTGGATATTATTGTCGGAAATATTTGAATTTTTATAATTCTTCTACTTCTCAAAAAAATTTCCCTATTGTGCGATTAGCAGAAATGTATTTGATTATTGCGGAGAATGCACCATTGGAAGAAGCGAATATAATTTATGAAGAGTATTGTAAAGCTCGCAATTTGACTTACGTGCCATTGACAGAAAGCGATCGAGAGGAGAGAATCTTGTTGGAATTTATCCGGGAATTTACAGGTGAAGGACAGAATTTTTATACATACAAGCGGTATAATACTAAAAATATGTTGTTTGGAGTGCGAGAGTGTACGGAAGAGCAGTATCAATTACCACTCCCGGAATCTGAATTGTTGAATGATAAATGATTTGAATTATGAAAAATTTTTTAATTATAGTGTTGTGTTGTACATTCTGGTGTATAGCTTGCACGGAAGAACGTCCTGGGTATTATGAGGGGGAGAATAATTGGGTACAGTTTTATTATTTGTGGCCTGTACAGAATCCGTATATAGCTCCGGTTCATCTACCTTATGAGGGGTATATGCCATCCTTGAATTCAACAAAGCTTCAGGATACTGTTTATTTCCGGTTGCACTTGATCGGGAGGAAGTCTAATCAGCCGAGAAAAGTGATGTTTGAATCTTATGAAACAGAGATGGAGTATAGTTATTACGAACCGGCTGTGGCTAACGTAAATTATATCGCATTCGATGATCCTTTGATGAAGCCTTATCTGACGATTCCGGGAGATTCTGCTTATGTGAATATTCCCGTGATCGTGAAATATAACCCAGCGATTTCCAGTGGTTATTTTCAGTTAGATTTTAAATTGATTGATACGGAAGATTTGGTAGTGGGTGATACTTGTTTAATGAAAGGAAGATTAAAATTTTCTCAATGGTAATAAATAATTTGGAGATGAAAAAGTTTGTATTGTTGTTTGGATGTGTGTGCTTTTGTCTGTCTGTATTTGCTCAGACCAATTTTCAAGATATAAGCTTCTCTGAAGCGTTGAAGAAAGCAAAAGAGGAAAACAAAATGGTGTTTGTGGATTGTTATACTTCTTGGTGCGGTCCTTGCAAGTATATGGCTGATAAAGTGTTTCCACAAAAAAAGTTGGGGAAGTACCTGAACGATAGGTTCGTGAGCTTGAAGATTAATGCGGAGCAGGGCGAGGGCGTGGATATCGCCAGCAAGTATAGTGTTTCTGCTTATCCCACGTTTTTGATCTTGAAGACAGACGGGACGTTAATTTACCGAATCGTTGGAGGAACAGAAGGGGCCGACGAGTTCATCTCCAAGGTGGAGGAAGGTTTCGGGGAGAAATCAGCCTTCAGGATGGAAGAACGTTACCTGAAGGGAGATAGGGAAGAGGGGTATTTATTTGATTTCCTGAAATCGTTACTGGCTTCTGGGTTAGACGAGAAGGCTCGGGAAGTTGCTGGTGAGATCTTGGCTCCACTGTCAGTAGAGAAGAGATGTACGGAGACTTACTGGCCTATTTATGATAACCCTCGTTTATCTTTAGTAGGTTCAGAGAATTTACGCTTTTTCCTGAAACACGTTGATCAATTTCGCAGGGGTGTGGGGGTAGAGAAGGTGAATGCGAAATTGACATTTTTATATGTTAGTAGATTGGAAGAGATGTTGCGAGGAAGGATGCCTGCAACCAATGCCGACCTAGACCTTGTGGAAAAAGAGTTGAAGAAACATGATTTGGAGCAGGAGGACTTGAGTAATTATATAGAGATGATGAGGGCTATTAATGCGAAAGATACGGATAAAATTTATTCTTTGTATAGGAAAGTTTACCAGAACATGAGCGAGAGTAAATTGAGTTACTTGTATTTTCGTCCAATTCTTCTTTTTCAAGGGCAGGGGAAATGGACCGAAAAGCAAAAGATCGGTTTTATAAATTTTACCAATGAATTGATTATGCGAATGGAATCACAAGTGATGCAATTGTCAATGCAAAATTTTGTGGAAGCATTGCCTAAGTTTTGAATGGTTTTATGAGGTTTATTTGAAAGAGAGAACAGAATAGTATGAAAAGATTTTTATTCATTTTTTTATTGTGTTTGCCTTTGTTCTTGGGAGCTCGGGAATTGCGAGATACCATAGAATTGAAGAAAGGAATGGTGTGTCCTAAATTTGCATTTAGAGATACATCCAAACAAGAGGTTTTTTTGCAACAATTTAAAGGAAAGTATGTGGTGATTGATGTGTGGGCCTCATGGTGCCATCCTTGTAAACAGGAATACCCAACATTGAAGAGATGGGCTGAGAAGTATAAAGATAAAAGTATAGAATTCGTGAGTATTTCTTGTGATACCCAAGAGCAGAGATGGCTCAATGAGCTTTTTTGGGGAAAAATGGTAGGGAATCAGTGGTGGATTGCAAATGATAATGCTTTTATGATAGCCTTTCGGGTGACGACAATTCCTCGTTTGATTTTGTTAGATCGGAAAGGAAAGGTGATGGATTTAAAATTACCTAAACCTTCTGATCCGGAGTTTGAAACTATTTTAAATGGATTGAATGGATTATAGAGCAAAGGGGCTTTTTAGAACCCCTTTACTCTGTAGTGATATATGAATGAGATTTTAAAATGATGTTTTTCGAATAAATAAAAGAGATAATCTTAGTACCAATTATAAATCAATTCCTTTTGAAACATAGGAATATATCTATTTTGGGGGTCTAAATGTATTGTGATTATCAGAACTTGAAATAAGTGTTATGAATATAATAGGGAATTATTATCGTTTAGTATGTATTACTATGATTATTGTGGTGATCGGGGGTGTGAATGGTCTTGCTCAAGAGGGGAAAGAGGTCGTTTATCGTGATTATACGCACATGGAGTCAGATCTGTTGGATTCTTTGAAACGGGATGAGGTAAAAACGTTATTCCGAGGGGTGCATGTGTTACGGCAGCAGGCTCAGCAGGTAAAAGAGAGTGCTCCGGTCCGGTTGGAACCTCGACGGGTAGAGAAGAAAAAATTGAGTCCACAAGATATGATCGAGAAGAGAAGGGGCAGCGTGTTGACTGTCAACAAGTATCATCGTGCGATGATGCATCCGGAAGGAGTGACAGGCTGGGCAACGGCAGTCGTGTTATCGAACGACGGGATTTGTGTCTCGAATTACCATGTGTTTTGGGAATTTCTGGACTCAACAGCTAAGTTGAATCCACGGGATAGTATTATGTTTGTTGCCACGGAAGAGGGGAGAGTATACCCGATTACCGAGATCTTGAGTTTTAATAAAGCTGCAGATGTGACTTTCTTCAAGATTGATACACGGGGAGATATGCTTACCCCGATACCATTGGGAAATGACCTCCCGGCGGGGACAGGGGTACATTTGTTAAGTCATCCGGAAGGATATCCGTATGCATACACGAACGGGGTGGTTATGCGAACAACGACTTCTAACGCTAAAGATCCCTTTGCACGCCGGATGGAACTTACGGTTGATTACGCCAAGGGGTCAAGTGGGGGACCGATCATGGATGATTGTGGAAACATGGTGGCGATGGTGTCTAGTATACGTGCGATATTTTATTCTAATCAGCCGCCTTATAGCCAGCAGATGAATGTGAAACTGACAATTCCTGTGAGTTCATTGAGAATGTTGATGCAGGGAAAGAATGAATAAAACTAGTATATATTCGAAAAAATATTTACCTTTGTCATGTATTATTGTAGGTATATCGAATGAAAGTTTTTGTGAAATATTGCGTGTTGCTTTTGGTGGCAGTAATCTATCTTGGACAAGGGATAGATTCTACTCGTTATTTAGCAAAGGCAACGGGGCAAGAGCGACTTGTTTCACATGAGAAGGATGATTTTGAACGGTTAGCCATGCTGACGGCGATGAACGGAAATGCATTACCGGTCAACACTGTTCAGGATGTAACAAATGTGCAACCGACTTTTCGTTATTTGCAAAAAAATAATATTTCTGTTTATTTAGAAGAATATAAAAGGGTTTTTACTCCTTATTTTAGGTATATTGAAAACGATTATCTCGACTCTTTTGCGTTAAAGCAGGACGTTGGATACTATGTCTTTGCGTTGCGCGAAATCATTGTATGATTTTTGGTTTATTTGTAAAAACGCTGCTCGTTAATTATTAGCGGGTAGAGTTATGTCTTGACTGAATTGTATTCGGGAACAAGAACATACGCATGAATATGTGGAAAAGATAAACTATTTAATTATACAAAAATTATAAAGTCATGAGTGATAGTAAATTTGAATATATCGATGATGTTCTCTTGAATGTAGATAAAGATAAAATAGAAAAAAAGAAAAAATCTCCTATAAAGCCTTTGGCATTGTTGATCTTGGGTGCTGCAATCCTTTGGTATGGTGCGAATTATATTAACACGGCTCAGAGTGATACGCTTTCTTCTGTTGTTATTATGATCGGTTTAGGTGTTGCAGCATGGGGAATCGTGGCATTTTTGGTAAAGAAAGAGCGTTACGTTTACAAACCAACGGGAAAGGTGTTGAAGAAACATAAAGTGTATGTGGCTGCAAATCAGTCCTCACGATTGTATGATATTTTGGAGCAAAATAGGTATGATGATTTACAATCATTGACCCGTTCCGGACAATCTAATTTAAGCTTGGAGGCTTATTGTAGTGAAGATGAACAGTATGCTTTGTTACAAGTCATGGAATTCATTCCTTACAATGACGTGCCGATGACTCCTGTCAAAGTATGTGAAGGAACTCAGGCAAAACAAGTAGCTTATTTCTTAAAATAATACTCTAAACTATTAAGTAGTCCAGAGTTTCCACGAATAATCGGCTTGCAGATAGAGCATCTGTAAGCCGTTTTTTATTCGTGCCCCTTGCTGTTCTCCACGGTGCATGAATTCGGTTATTTCCGGATTATAAATAAGGTCGAAAAGATAATGATTTGAGGAGAGAAGATGATAAGGAATGTCCGGACAATCGGTTATATGCGGCCACATCCCCACGGGGGTGGCGTTAATAATTAAAGGAGTGTTGGGTAGGTAACGGGCAACTTGGTTGTAGGAGATTTCAGAGGAAGAATGGGGGGTACGGCTAACCGTGAATACTTCTATTCCCAAAGAGGCAAGTGCATTCCGGACGGCTTTGGACGCTCCGCCAGTGCCTAAAAGTAAAGCTTGTGTAGGCGGTGTCTGGATAAATTCTAATAAAGATTCTCTGAAACCTAAGATGTCTGTGTTGTATCCAGTTAGGATGGAACCGGAAATCGTGTGTTCTACTTTCACGGAATTAACGGCTCCGATTTTTCTGGCATCCTCGCTGATATGGTCTAAATAGGGAATGATCTTCTCCTTGTAAGGGATCGTGACGGCAAATCCTTTTAGCGAGGGGGTTGTTTTAATGACTTGTAGTGTCTGTTCAATATTATCAGATTCGAAGTTCACAAATTCTGCATCTATTTTTTCTGCCTTGAACTTCTCCGTGAAGTAAGTCTTTGAAAATGAATGTCCCAAAGGAAAACCGAGTAATCCGAAAAGTTGCATGGGAGTTTATAAGGTTTGTAAGGTTTATAAGGTTTAAAAAGTTCGGAAGGCATAATTCCCTATGGAGTATTTCATCTACAACTGTTTTACGGCAGATAAAGACACGGTCATTTTATGAACCTGACGAACTTTATAAACCCTTGGTGAACTATTTTTTAAGTATTACTGCTAGTTTTTCAATACCCCATATGAGTAAAATACCAATGATACACATGAGGATTGCCTGCCATACAAGAGGATCGCTCTCGTTAACTTGCTCGAAGGTATTGGGGAGAACGTTTTTTTCAACATCAAAAGCAATCCCGTTAACCAGTTCTGTATCTGTAATTTTCCAGGGCCAGATTTTGTTGAGTGATCCGACCATGAATCCTGTTAATAGGGCTACTGTCATTCCATGATAGTTTTTCAATAACCAGGATAGCAAGTGTGAGAAAGCGACTATACCAGCCACAGCTCCAACTAAGAAGGTAAGTAGAACGGGAATGTTGAATTCGCTGACGGCGGTAATGATGTATTCGTATTTCCCTAAAAGTAACAGAATGAAGGCACCGGATATTCCCGGTAGGATCATGGCGCAAATGGCGATAGCCCCGGAAAGGAGAATAAACCACCAGTCATTCGGAGTACTGGTTGGGGAGAGAACCGTGATCGTGTACGCGATGATGGCGCCAACGATTAACGAGGTGATGGTTAGTATATCCCATTTTTTTATTTCTCTTGAAACCATGAGGGCAGAAATAATGATGAGACCAAAGAAAAAGGACCAAATGTATAACGGGTGGGTTTCTAGCAAGTATTTCATCAATTTTGCCAGTGAAAATATGGATATGGCAATACCTGCAACGACAGAAATTAAAAAGTTTCCGTTAATGTGTTTCCAAAACTCTTTTAGCTGGAAGGTTCCCAACAAACGTAATGCTTTCATGTTTATTGACCGAATCGACTCGATCAACTCTTCATAGATACCCGTGATAAATGCAATAGTACCTCCTGAAACACCCGGGATTACGTCTGCGGTACCCATGGCACATCCTCTAAGTACTAATAGTAAGTAGTTCTTTTTCTTCTCCATGAACAACAAATTAATTTCTTGATTTTAAATTTTAAATTTTAGATTTCCTTTCACGAATCAACATTTTTGATTTACGATTTATGAATCACCTGAAATCATAAATCGTAAATCTAAATTCATTTATTCTACTTTAAACACGTTACGGTGTTCAAAACGCAACAAGTCAAAGACAGTTTTTACCGGGGTGAAGGTGGATAGCGGAACTTCCACGAATATCGTGTTCCAGTTGGCCATGGCACCATTCCACAATCCGGGTAGTTCTTGAACTTTAATATCTTTCCCGCCTAGTGATTTGCTGGTGATGAATCCCTGTGTGTTATCGATGTATTTAGCCAAGTCATATTTCTTACCTTTATAGTTATAGGTACTACATACGATGTCCACGGGATTAAAGTGGGTTGATTGGGTGAATATTTTTTTCTGATTTCGATCTTTCAGGTTGACTTGAGCGCTCTCCACGATCATCAAGCGTGTTGCATGTTCGTGGTCTTCAACCCAGAACGGTCCTCCTCCCGGTTCTCCTTCATTTTTCACCATTCCGCATACACGCAATGGTCGATCAAGTAATTGTTTTAAATAAGCGACTCTTTCCTTACGGTCAGTATGAACTAATCCCTCTTTGGGTTTATAACCGAGGTGGTCGTAGATATATTGCTCGATTTCATTCAAATTTTCGTCTGTAATACTGTTTTTTTTGCTTAAGATTTTCATGTAATTGAAAATCTGGTTCTGTGTTTTTAACAAAACTCCGGCAAGGATTTTCTTGTATTTTACTGTGTCTGCCTTGCTACGATCGGGTGCCACGTTGTCAATGTTTTTGATGAAGATTAGGTCTTCTTTCAGGTCATTGAGGTTGTGAATCAATGCACCATGACCACCGGGGCGGAACACGATGTTTCCCTCGTTGTCTCTCACGAGATTACCTTCTGTATCGAGACTCACAGTATCTGTTGCTGGCGACTGGACAGAATATGTAATGTCGTATTTCAAGTTGAATTCTTTCTGGTAATTTTTGAGAACAGATTTCATGAGGGCTTTGAATTTGCCTATATGTTCTTCTGATACCGTGAAATGAATATGAGCTTCCTTACCGTCGTTGGCGTAGAGTGCCGCTTCTACCAAGTGTTCTTCTACAGCCGTGCGGATATGGTCCCTGTAAATATGGAAATCAATTAATCCCTTGGGTGTGGCATTGTAATTAAGCCCCTTGGGGGTAAGGATGTATTCTAGAATTTCAATGAGTTGATTCTTCCAGAGTAATTTGTCTAAATCAAGGCGATCTTTGTAAAGAGCCTCTTTTAGGTGTGGATAGAATGGAAATTCTTTCAATTTCTCGAAGAACGAGAATATACTTCCGGGTTCCTTGTCTTGCCGGAATTTTAAATAGTCTTCATCGCTACCCGTGTACGTGTTGAAAAACGTATTTAGCGTTTTGAACATACGTGATGCGGAACCGGAGGCCGGAACCATTTTCACGATTTTCAACGAATTCATTCTTTCCTCGAAGATGCGGATGAATTCATCGGCTTGTTCGTCATTCAAACCGTAGATTCCGTTGTTTATTGTTGCCGCATCCCGAATTTGTACAAAATCAAACCCCTGCTTGAAATTTTCAAGCTGGTTTTCAATTTGCTCGGGTTTTATTCCCCTGCGTTTAAATTGTTTGAGATCACTTTTCGTGTACATAATTTCAGGTTTGTAAGTACGTAAATAGTTTTGCAAGTTACGAATTATTGTGCAGAAAGCAAAATTTGTCTTTTGCGTTGCAGGCTGCCGGGTGAGTCTCTGACTCTG
>ULVS01050415.1_pt1 | contig 12693 bp, 8 predicted proteins | sample 1959671 | NCBI WGS metagenome assembly ULVS01 (sample SAMEA4835792, study PRJEB28245) | human gut metagenome | biome: gut microbiome; material: fecal sample | place: Denmark | collected 2008
GTTTCGGCTGCGGGAATTTTGTTTACCGCGATTGTGGCGCCCGTAACCTTGCTTACCAAGCATCTGCTTGAAAAATACGGACCGAGCGAGGAGTGATTTCGTTATGGAAAACCGGAAAGAAAAAGTGAAAAAGTCGCATAAAATGGACGCGTTTCAGATTGGTTTGTATGTCATCGTCGCGTTGTATTGCCTTTCGATGCTTTACGTGCTTTTCTTCGGATGTATCAATTCGCTGAAAGACGCAACCGACTACGAATGGAACAATCCGTTTGCGTTTCCTTCGAAAGAATTCGGCTGGCATTTCGAAAATTACGTGAAAGTGCTGGACGATTTCAACGTGTTTACGCTGGGCGGAAAAGAAGTGCATCTGCTGGAGATGTTTTTCAATTCGCTGATGTACGCGGTGTTTATGTCGCTGTTTTGCATGGCGACGCAGATTATCACCGCTTACGCCATCGCGAAGTACGATTTCAGATTCAAATCGCTGCTTTACGGGGTTGCCGTTGTGGTGATGCTGCTGCCGATCATCGGTTCGCTGGCGGCGGAAGTGCAGATGGCGGACGCGTTTCATTTCAGAAACAATCTGATCGGCGTATGTATTATGAAGTGTAAATATCCGGGCTTGTATTTTCTGGTATTTTACGCTACGTTCAAGGGACTTTCCTGGACGTACGCCGAAGCGGCGCAGATAGACGGCGCGGGGCATTTCAAGATTTTCGTCGAAATTATGCTGCCCCTGATTAAAAGTACGATTTTCGCGGTGTTCATTCTTTTGTTCATCGAATACTGGAACGATTATTATACGCCGATGGTGTTTTTGCCGGAAAATCCTACGATGTCTTACGGGTTGTTCCTGTTCCAGACGGATAACAAAGCCAGCGTTCCCGTGCAGTTATCGGCGTGTTTGCTTGCCTGTCTGCCCATTCTGGCTGTTTTCGTGGCGTTCAAAGATAAAATCATGAGCAACGTTACGATGGGCGGCATCAAGGGATAACGGAGGAAAGGGTATGAAGAACAGAAAAAGAATCGGAGCGGTGTGGATAGGAGGGCTTTGCGGCACGGCGTTGCTTTTGTGCGGCGCCGCCGCGGCGAACGAATCCGTTGCGGAACAGTCCGGCGCTTCCGTTACGATAGAAATCGATTACGGCGATTGCGACGTGCGGGAACTGCCGAAAGGACAGGCGGGGAAATCGTATCCTGTGTTCGGCTGCGTCGCGTCCGACGAAAACGGCAACAGCGTGAACGACGTGCGGATTACGGTGAAATCACCCTCCGGAAAAATCGTGCCGCAGAAAGGCGGCAGATTCGAAACGGCGGAAACGGGAGATTACGTCATCGAATATGCGGCGGTGAGCGGATTTGCAAGCGCCGTGAAAACGGTTACGATCAGCGTGGAAAAATATACCGACAGTCTGCAATATAACGCGGAAGGCGAACTTGTGCCCGGAACGGGCGTTACGGGGTACGCCGTTTTTGCGCTGTTCGGGAAGTATGCCGGCGGCGTGGGCGACCTGGTCGAAAGCACTACGCTGAAATTCGGTACGACCGAGCTTGCGTTGGAACAGACGGAAAAGGGTATGTATTTTCTTCCCGAAAAGCAGGGGGAATACGTGCTTACCTATTCGGCGAAAGATTTTATCGGCGACGAAAAACGCGTGAAAAAAACCGTGGTGGTGAAAGATTCCGCCGTACCCGTGCTGACGAAAGCTTCTCTTCCCGCTTCGGCGATTGCGGGCGAAACGCTGGATCTGCCTTTGTGCGACGGCGTGCTGTACAGGGACGGAGCGAAATATTATCTGCCCGTAAAAACGACTTTCGACGGCGCGGACGTGAGCGAATCGATGCGCGCGGAAAATCTTGCGGCGGGCAACCATACGATTACGTACGAGTGCGTAAACCCCGCCGACCGGACGCAGAAAGCGGAATATTCGTTTGCGCTTACCGTAAAGAGCAGACTGACGGACGAGCAGAAAAAAGCGGGCGCCCGGCTGTTTGACAATTATTTCGATTTCGAAAATTGCGAACCGTTTGCAGGCGCGGGAAAAGAGTATAAAGTAAAAGTACACGCGGGCACGGCTGCGGCGAAGTTTGCGTTTTCGCGGGAAATTCCCGTAAATTACCTGAATTTCGATTTATCCACATTATCCGGCGCGGCGGAATACGACGAGCTGTATTGCGTGATGACCGATTCGAAGCGGGCGGCGGACTGCATCAAAGTAAAAATCAGACGGTTGTCTTCTTACAGTCATCTGTGGATTTCATACAACGAAGAGAGCAAGTCGCTGATCAACGCGGATACGGGCGCGACGATTGCGGAAATAAGGAGCTACGACGACGGCAGAGCGTTCGAAGGGTTCGGAAGCGGAAAAGCCTATATTTCGTTCGAAGCGAAAGGCGTGAAGAAAGATATCGTATTCACGCTGAAAAAAGCGGCGTCCAACGTGATTACCACCGATTCAAACGATTACGCTTCGCCCGTATTTTTGGAAAATCCGGAATATAAAGCGATTTATGTTTCTTATGCGGGGCATTCCGTAACGTTTCCGAAAATGGAAGCGTTCGATTTGCTGGATAAAAACGTAACGGTAACGCTGAAAGTGTACGACGACGAAGGAACCGTGATTTACGAAGGCGCGGACGCCTATACGCTGCATATCGGGAAGGCGGGGGAATACACCGCCGACTACACGGTGTACGATTCGAACGGTAACCGTAAATTGCAGCAATCCACCGTATACGTAGCCGATACGGAAGCGCCGCAAATCAGGGTATCCGGAATAAAAGCCGCCGTGAAGGCGGGCGAAGAAATTACGTTGCCGACGGCGGAAATTACGGATAACGCGACGCCTGCGGAAGAAATAGCGAGCTATATTTACGTTATCAAGGGCAACAACCGCAAACAACTGGCGGGGAAAACTTATAAATTCACGGAAGCCGGCGAGTATATAATCAGATACGTGGCGTACGATTCCTATCAGAATTATACCGTGGCAGAGTTTACGATAAATTGCAAATAAGGAGGCGGATGAGATGAAAAAAGTAATAGCCGTTTTATTGTGCGCCGTAACCGTATTTGCTTCGGCGGGATGTAAACGCGACGGCGGCGCGACAAAACAGGAGAGGACGGAAATCGGCGGCGAACCGCTTGCGTTTGACGATACGAACGAATACCTTGTGAAAAACGGAAAATCGGATTATAAAATCGCGGTGAGTTCCGAAGCTTCGAAAACGGAAAAATACGCGGCGGAAGAACTGCAGTATTTCATTGAAAAATCCACGGCGGTGAAGCTGCCCATCGTTACCGACGATTCGCTTACGCACGATAACCTGGCGAAATATCTTTCGGTGGGCGAAAATAAATTGCTCGCCGCGCAAACCGACGTTACGATAGATTACAACGAGCTGGGAGAAAACGGCGTTACGGTGAACACGAAAGGCAACTGCGTGTACATGGCGGGCGCTACCGAAACGGGCACATTGTTTTCCGTGTACAGATTTCTGCACTATCAGGTGGGGTATAACGCTTACGCGTACGATTGCGTGGAAGTGGACTACCGTCAATCGTGCAAACTGAAAGATTTTACGTATAAATACGTGCCGTCTCTCGGGCTTCTTACCGCGGAGGACGCGGAACTTTCGGGCGAAACGAAGGTGAAAGAAGCGTTCAGAATGTATGCGTACGCGTCGAAAAACGGCGGCTACGATATGAACGGCAATCTTTTCAACGGACTGTGGTGCCATACGATGAATTACATCGTTACGCAAACGTTGGATCAGCCGCGCGTGGAAGCAGCCGAAAAAGCCGAAAAACAGGCGAAATTCAACGAAATCAAAGAAGAACTTCTTAAAAGTTACGGTTTGAAAATCAACGAAGCTTATAACGACGAGGCGGAAGAAAACGATTTCGACGCCTATGCCGGTTTTTATAAAATGCTGAATCCGGACGCGAAAGCGGAGGATAAAGATTCCTATAAGAACTATCGCTTTTATACGCAGTTGATTCCGGAAGATAGCCTGAACGAAGAAGGGTATCTCGGATACGCGAATTTCGTGAGAGGATTCGAAAGAGCGTGCGAGACGTTGTTTTCTTCGATGAAGAATTACAAAGACGATATTCCGGACGAAGTGCTGAACCTGTACGGCTATATTCTGGACCTTGACGATCGGATAGTTCCCCGCTACGAGAAAGTAACGGAAGAAGTGAAAGACAAGGACGGCAACGTGAAGAAAGACGAGAACGGAAACGTTATCAGACAGCCGAAACTTAAAAACGGCAACTACGTGTACGAAACGGACGAAGAGGGAAATCCGGTTCTTGAAACGGACGAAAACGGCAAGCCGTATTCCGACGTGAAAGGGTACGATAATTACATTGCGGGCAGAAACGCGGCGTATGAAAAAGGCGCGTACCATGCGGGCAGCGAATGGCAGAAAAACGTAAAGAAAATCAGACTGTGGAACAACAATCAAACGTGCTATTCGAAGCAGGAAGCGGTGGATCTTGCAGTGGAAACGCTTACGAACAAATACATTAACGTTGCGAACGGTCCCTATCTGATGCTGGGCGTTACCGACGGCAGCGGTTCGTGCGATTGCGAAGACTGCAAAGCGGCGGAAGAGATTTACGGCGGTCCCGCCGGCGTTCAGACGCGCTTTATGAACGAAGTGGCGAAAGGCGTTGAAGCGTATATGGAAAAGAACAATATCAAAAAGAACATCGTTCTTGTGGAATTCGCTTACTATACCTACCGCGAACCGCCCGTAAAGACGGAAAACGGCAAATACGTTGCCGTGCATAAAGACGCGATTCCGAAAAGCGACGGGCAGGTGCAGGTGGGCGTGCTGTACACGCCTATCGAAGCGTGCTACACCCATCCCATCACCGATGACGGCGAAACGTGCGATAAAAACGCGCGCATTGCCGAGGAAATGAAGGCATGGGCTTCGATTACGAACAATCTGATGATGTATTCCTACGGCACGAATTTTCAGGCGTACAAATATCATTTCAACAACTGGTCGCATATCGGAGATTCCATCAGGTTCTATGAAAAATGCGGCTTGAAGTACTATTTCGAACAGGCTTGCACGCAGAACGGCGTATCGCCGATGTCCTCGATGCGGGCGTATGTGAGAAGTCGCCTTGCATGGAACGCTTCGTATGACACGCAGGATTTGATAAACGAATTCATCGAACATTATTACGGCGACGGCGCCGAGGGCGTAAAACAGTATTTTTCGACGGTGATGGAAGCATACGAAAGAATTTATGCGATTACGGAAACCGAAGACCAGACGATTTATTACACGCTGACGAGAAGCGAATACTGGACGCGTCCGCTGCTGCTTGAACTGGAAAGCTGCCTTGAAAAAGCCGACTACGCGGTGGACCTCGGAAATTCGGCGTATAAAGACGTGTACAAGGAAAGGATTTTCAGAGAATACTTCCTGATGAAAGACGACGAATATATGATGTATTCCGGCTATCTCAATCGGGAGGAGTACGACAGACTGGAAGAGCTTGTGATGTACGGCAGAGAAAAATACAACGCTTATCTTAGCTCGGAGAAAACGAACAATGGTTAAAACGAAGAAATTTATCGGTTTTATCTTGGCTGTTATCGTATCGCTCGGCTTGTGCCTGTTTTCGGCTTGTTCGAATAACGGGGGAACGAAAGACGCTCCGCAGACGGTGAGTTATAACTTTTTCATCAGTTCCACGGCGTTATCGCTGGAAAAAGGACAAAGCGAAAAGCTTGAATGCCGTTACGGCGATAAACAAATCGTGTTTACAAGCTCCGATACGCAGGTAGCGCTTGTGGATCGGAACGGAACGGTTACGGCGGTTGCGGTGGGAGAAGCGTATATCACCGCGAAGGCGGAGGGCGTTTCCGGCGCGGAGAAAATCTGCAAAATTTCCGTTATCGAAAACAATTATGCCGTTACGTTCGATCGCGGGGGAGAAGTGAACGCCGTACTCGGCGGCGGGCAGGTTACGCTGGATTTCACCGCGACGGTGTATAAAAACGGCGAAAAATCCTACCTTACGGCGACGTACGAAGTTACGCCCGAAGGCTGCGTGCTGAAAACCGAAGGCAGAGCGGCAAGAATTACGTTTTCTGCGGCGGGCGAATATGTAATTACGGCAACATATAAAAACGCTTCTGCGAAGATCACGGTGAAAGTTACGGAAAATATTGCCGGATAAGGGGTGAGAGGGATGAAAAAATTTCTGGTATTTGTATTATCTCTCGTATGCGGCGCCGCAATCGCTTCGTGCGCGGGCGGAAACGGCGGCGAAACGAAAATCGCGGAGACCGTTTCCCTTACGGACAAGGAAATTACCGTGTACGTAGGCGAAACGTATCAGTTTACGCCGTCCGGAGCGGATTCTTACGCCTATACGACTTCCGACGAATCGGTGGCGAGAATCAACAAAAACGGCGTGCTTACGGGGATTTCCGACGGCACTGCGTTTATCGACGTATCTTCGGGCGAAGCCGCAACCACATGCCGCGTGAACGTTATCCGCCGCGATAATTACATACGCCTGAACGCCGGTCGGCTTACTGCGGCGGCGGGCAGCGACGTTACGCTGACGGCGGAAGTTATTCTCGGCGGAAAGCTTTCGGACGGAAAAGTGAAATTTTCCTATGAGTTTACGGAAAGTTTCACTGCGGAACGGAGCGGATATAACCGACTGACCGTTTCTCTGCATGAAACGGGAAGCTATCTTTTCGGCGTTTCTTACGGCACGATGACGGCGCAGTGCACCGTGAAATCGGTGAACGAATCCGCCGAGGAACTTGCTATGCCCGATATAACCGTGGAAGATTGCAAAACGGTTTGCTGGAACGCCGTGGAAAACGCGGATTGCTATGAATACAGCGTGAACGGCGGCGACTGGACGAAAACGGCGGATACGTTTTTCGACGCGCAGAGCGTAACGGACGCATTGAAACCGGGCGAAATCGCCGTTTTTGCAGTGAAAGCGACGTCGGGAGAAAACGATTACGATACGATTGACAGCATGCCTTCCGCCGAAGTGTTCTCTCACGATTATCAGGCGGCGGGCACTCCGGAATACACCTGCGTAAAAGCGGGGAAAGCGGACTTCGCATGCACGGTTTGCGGCAGGACGTACACGGAAGAGGGATATCTTGCGGAACATCGGTGGAAAGACGGCGCCTGCGAAGCATGCCATACTTCCCGCACGAAAAAGGTATCTTATTCTTACGATAAAGACAATGATTGTTACTACGTTGTGGGCGCGGACGCGGGGTACGATTCCGAAGATTTATATATCCGCGCCGAATACGACGACGGTGCGAACGGCAACCATGCGGTGAAATATATCGGTTACGGCGCGTTTAAATCGAACAAAACGATCCGGCGGGTGATTCTGCCCGAAAGCATGACGGAATTTGTCGACGCGGACGCTCGTTTTAATACGAATAAAATTTTGAAAGACGGAAAAAAGGTGAGCAGCCCGTTGCGCGGACAATGCTTCGACGATTGTTCGAATCTCGAATACGTTTCCATGAAGGGCATCACGGAGCTGCGCGATATTGCGCAGTCGTACTACGCTCACTGGAATTTCAGGGATTGCTACAATCTGAAACAGGTGATTGTGGGCAACGGCTTCTACAATACGGGCGCAACGTTTATGCGCTGGGATAATACGCCGAAAAGTGCGGAAAATCGTACGGATATTTACGTTTACGGCGAAAAGGTTACGGCGATCAGCGATCCGCAAAGCTATCCCGTCGGCTTCGACGTGGGGCTCGGCAACAACAGTTTGCTTACGGGCGACGTGTTTTATAAATCGGCGGTTGACGGCTGCTATAAGTGGCGTTTTGCCGATGACGGCGAAACGATCGTCACCGACGGCAAACACGATTTCAACGCGAAAGACAAGTGCAGAAAATGCGGCGCGAGAAACGGTTACGGCGTGAAATACGAATATTCCGAAAGCGCGTCGGAATATTACGTATCGGATAATCAGACGCTGAACGAAAAAGAAGTGAATATTCTTGCCGAATATACGGACGGAATTCACGGAACGCACCCCGTAACGTTTGTGAAAAACGGCGCGTTCAAAGGCAATTCCGTGATTGAAAAAATAACGTTTCCCGAAAGCGTAACGGCGCTGGACGGCGACGTATTCAACGGTTGTTCCTCGCTGGTTTACGTATCGATGCCGGGCATTACGAAGCTGCCTGCGGTCAATCTGAAAAACACGGGCATTTATACCGACGGGGCGGACGTTGTTACCGGCAATAATTTTATCAACTGCATTAAATTGAAAACGCTTGTGGTGAATGCGGATTTCAGTTTGTACGACGATCATGGCGAGGCGCAGCAGCAGTTTATCGACTGGCGGTTCGATAGCGACGGGCAACGGATTACGCCCGCGCCGTGCGTGGATATTTATTCTTTGGGCACGTTTGAAAAAAGCAACGTAAAAGCCGTGCCGAGCGATAAAAACATTCTGCTTACGGGCGTTATCTACTACAAAGGCGATTTAAGCACGTGCAGAAGATGGCGGCAGGACGAGGACGGAGAAATCGAATCTTCGGCGAGAAATCACAGTTACGACGAAAACGGCGTGTGTACGGTTTGCGGGGACAGAGAAACGCAGGGCGTAACGTATGCCTTCGACGGCACGCAATATTATGTTGCCGGGTATACGGGCGAGGCGGAAACGGTGAAAGTGTTTGCAACGTACAACGACGGCAAGAACGGCGAACACGCGGTGAAATACGTTGGCGCGAGAGCGTTTGAAAACAAGACGACTCTGAAAAAAGTAATTCTTCCCGCCTGTGTGGACAGTCTGGAAGGCTGGGTGTTTGCGGGATGCGCGAATCTCGAATACGTATCGGCGGAGGGCGTAAAAAATCTCGACTATGCGTCAAGCCCTTACGGCGGCACGGGGAGAGATCATAATTTCAGGAACTGCGTTAAGCTGAAAGTCGTCATTGTCGGCGAAGGGTTTACGTCCAACGTATCGCAGTTCGGCGCCGCGGACGCGCCCGCCGTGCCCGTGCTGGATTTGTATGTAAAGGGCGCCGACGGCGCAACGCAGATTCAGGCGGACAATATGCTTACCGGAAACGTGTATTATTACAGCGAAACGGAAAAAGCGGGTTGCTGGCATTATACGGATGAAAACGCTGTGCCGTGGAACCGATAAAACGGATTTGAAAAATTATATAAGGAGATAAATGCTATGAGGGAAAAGAGGTTTGCGTTTGTGCTTGCCGCCGTTTTGTGCGCCGTATCGGTCGGCGCGCTTGCGGGGTGTTCGGGCGGCACCGGCGGCAATTCCGGCGAAACGCCCGGAGGAACGGCGGAAACGAAAGAATACACCGTTACGTTCGATTCCGCGGGAGGAACGGCGGTGCAAAGCGTTACCGTACAAGAGGGCGCCACGCTGAAAGCGCCGGAAGCGCCCGTAAAGGCGACGTTTTCCGCCCGCTACGATTTTACGGGCTGGTACTACGAAGGCAGATTGTGGGTGTTTGATGCGGACGTTGTTGACGGAGACATTACGCTTACGGCAAACTGGGAACTTGCGGAAGAATACACAAACGTGTATCCGCCGAAGTCATAAAAAAATCGGGGAGGGAAAAAATGAAAAAGAAAAAGTATGCATCGCCCGAAGTTCTGTATGTACTCTCGTCTGTAGACTGTTTAACAACGTCGGGGTACGATAACGTAATCGAGGACGTAGACTGGGATAATTTCAACCGGGAAACGACGCTTTAAAGGGGAAACGAAACATGAAAAAATTATGCGAAAAAAACAAAAAACTGGTGCTGGCGGCTTCCGCCGTATCGCTCGGCATGCTGGCGGGCGGCGTTGCGCTGATGAATCACGGCTACATTGCAAGCGCGGAAAGCGCTTTCCCCGGCGACGGAACGATACAAGTGCTTGACGGTACGTCGCTGAAACTCAATGCCGGGGGCGGGTTGCGGTTTATCGTGAAAATGAATGCCGCCGCGAAAAATTACATAAAGGACGACGACGCGAACGACGAAGTGAAACTGGTGGTACGCGTGGGCGCGGTGAAATATTTCGGCGAAAAGTGGCTGGACTGCGAGGTGGACGAAGAGAAGCTGTATCGGGTGGACGGCGACGAAGCCTGGTATGCCAACGTGTGCCTTACCAAGGTGCTGGAACAGAACCGCAAGCTGGATTATACCGCGCAGGCGTATATTTACAGCGGCAAGACGGAAGCGAAGGTTTCCGTTTACAACGAAAACGCGCGCGGAAATTTTTACGACGTGGCTACGGCGGCTTTGCTGGATACCAAACAGGAATACACGCAACAGATTTTAAGCCTTGAAAATTATTCGTGGCTGGGGGCGGACGAAACGTTCCCGCTGTATATCGACAGTCTGGATTTATACAACGGGCTGGTTACGAAAATCAACGAGGGCGCCGATTTTTCGAAGAAGTACGTTGCCGTCAGAAGCAATGTGGACGTAACAAACGGTACGGATTTGAACGAGGGAAAACAGCTGCCCGAAAACAATTACAAGCTGAGTCTTGTTACGTTTAAAGACGGCGAAAAAGAGTTGGGATCGGTGATGGTGAAAAACGGCGGGGCGGCGACGTTCGAACCGCCTGCCGATCGCATCGACGGCGCCGACAAACTTGTGTTTGAAAAATGGGTAACGGAAAACGGAGGCGACGCCGAAGCGGATTTAAGCGCGATTTCGGGCGACGTCGTGGTATACGCGAAATTCAGAAGAGTGTTTGCCAATGCGATTACGGCGTTTGATACCGCGGATATCGTGTACGGCGCAACGCCTGTGTTTACGGCAACGGCGAAATACGGCGAAGCCGCAATTACGTTTGCGAAAGAAAAAGACGGCGAATACAAGGCGTGGGATAAGCTTGAAAATCACAACGTAGGTACTTATTACGTGAAAGCGAGCGTAGCGGCAACCGACGAATACGACGGCGCAGAAGAAACGAAATCGTTTGAAGTGAAGAAAGCGACGAATGCGATGCAGTTGAAGATGGCGGCAACGATTAAATGTACCGATACGCCCGAACCTGCGGCGACGGCGCAGCACGGAGAGGTAAAGTATACGTACGGAAAAGACATCGATACCGTGCAGAACTGGGATTTTGCTACCGCCGGATACAAGGATGCGGCGGGCAACGAAATTATCGATGCTCGTCTCGGCTATAAAGTAAAAGCAACGGTAGAGGGTACGGAAAATTACGACGGCGCCGAGGCAACGGCGGAATTTATCGTAATTCACGATTTTGACGAGAACGGCTTGTGCAAGCATTGCCGGAAAGGGCAGAGCTGTATTTCCTATGCCGAGGACGGCGAAAAAGCGTACATCAGCGGATATATCGAAGGAAATAATCCGTCGGGCGAAGTTTATCCGCTTGCAAAGTATAACAACAAAGATGTTGCTTATGTAGCGGCAAATTGCGGCTGGACGGGTATGGTTACTAAAATAGTTCTTCCGAAGAGCGTAACTGACTTTAAGGGGAATTCTTTTGAGGCTGCCGTTAATCTTGAATATATTTCGATGACCGGCGTTGAGCATATTACTACAGGCAACAATTTCATTAACTGTTCGAAAATCAAAACGGTTATTGTGAACAAGGCGTTTAATCTTGATAATCAGCAGTTTAAAAAACACGGTATGACGGCTGAGGCTCAAGGAATTATCTATGTAGACGGAACGGCGAGCGAAAGCACGTTCAGTTTCACGGCTCCGAATTTGAACGAGTTTATTACGGGCAAAGTATTCTATAAAGGCAACGCAACGAAATGTCTGCAGTGGAATTTCGACGAAAACGGCGAAATTATTCACGGCGCAAGCGAACACAATTATGTTGACGGCAAATGTACGCGTTGCGGTGAGTATAACGGAATGGGCGTATCTTATAAATACGACGAAATTTCGGGAACTTACTATGTTGCAGGCTATACGGGTACAAGCGAAACGGTAACCGTTTTAGGAATGTGGAATGATGGAACGAACGGAGAGAAAAAGGTTACTTTCATTAAATATCTTGCGTTTGATGGGAATCAAAATATAAAAAGGGTATTCCTTCACGAAAATATAACTTCGTTGGATGGAGGTGTATTTGCAAACTGTCCGAATCTCGAATATGTTTCAATGACGGGCATAACCGATTTAAAGGTAACTACTTTGCAAGAACAGCCTCATAAGAACATTTACGGAACAAAGAACGATTTTACTAATCACAATTTTATGAACTGTCCGAAACTTACGACGGTAGTGGTCGGTAAAAACTTCACTGTTGGCGATGCTATGTTTATGAGTACTAATGGCAGTCCTGCATGCGTTAATATCTATACGCTTGCTACCGGCGAATCGGACGGTACAATAACTTTAAACACTGCTAATAACGCTCTTTTGATGGGAACTATCTACTACTACAGCGAAACGCAGAAAGCCGGTTGCTGGCATTACGATGTTAACGGCAACGCGGAACTCTGGGCGTAAACAGAAAAAATTCATCGCGGCTTAGCGGTTGCGATACCATAAGGCAAACCTTGTACGCTTTCCGCCTCAAAATTTTATGATTTTCGGCGGAAAGCGTAGATTCTATCCTGCATTTTTTCATATACATTATGCTTACAAACATCAAACACGGAAAAATCGATTTATCCTGTATTGCGGACGGCGGTTTCAA
>ULVS01010120.1_pt1 | contig 12668 bp, 13 predicted proteins | sample 1959671 | NCBI WGS metagenome assembly ULVS01 (sample SAMEA4835792, study PRJEB28245) | human gut metagenome | biome: gut microbiome; material: fecal sample | place: Denmark | collected 2008
TTAATTCGTATATTTCGTTATATATTTCTTCGTATTGTTTATCTGTAAATTCTGTATCAAAGACACATTCTAAAACATTTATAGAGAAAGGTATTTCTACTTTTGGATCAGCGCCTTTTCTTACTTCTTTAAGGCATCTGTTTATTACTCTCATTGCGTTTTCAAGTTCAAGTGTATAGTTATCTATCATTGTTTAATATCTCCTTTATTATTTGTTTATTATGTTCAACTGCTTTATTAGGTTTATTTTCTTTTTGATCTATTGCTTCTTGTATTCTGTACAATGGATGTATATGTACTTGTGCTTGTGGTTCGTGTGTTTGTGCTGGAACCATATTTAATGTTACTAATATTGCTAATAAGTATTTCATTATGCGACCGCCTCCATTTTGCTATTATATTGAATCTTAAATTCTTCAAGTTGTTCATGTGATACGCGAGGACCATAAGTTCTATGTAGTTCTAAGTGTACATCTGCTGATAGTGTAACTGGTTTAGCGTATAGATTATGTCTGCGTATTACTTCATTCTTTAGAAGTATCAAATCTGTTGTTGAATAATTTTCTGTATACTCACCGCTGTATTTAATACCTAAAGCTTTAAATGAATCTTCTACTATTTGGCCAAAACTCATTCCGTCGTGATGTAGTTCTAACTTTCCAGTAGATCCAGTAATATAACATCTTTTTGATTTCTTGTACCAAGTGCTTTTGCTCACTTCCTTTCTAAGAAATTTATTTAGTTTGTGTAATTTACAATTGTTTGTTCTAAGTTGTTTCATTAAAATCATCCACCTTCGTAATATTTTTTATCTTTCTTTACTTATGTATTACGGGCGGATGACTCTCTAATTTTGATTAATTAAAAAATTTTTTTATTTATTTTAATCATCTTTTTCTACTCGGTAATTATACATTGCATCATATAATACTTCTGGGATTTGGTATTGATACTCGTCTGCTGTTGATTGGATTACATTTTCTTTGAATTGCTTGTATGCTTGAAATGCTTCTTCTAATGTATCAAAATAACCAATATGTCTTTTTTGACTATTTACTTTACATCTAGCTACATATTTTCTTCTTTGCTTATCATAATATACTCCTATTGGAAGATCGCCTCTTATTGCATTAGATTTAACAAATAATAAATTTATATTTTGAGGTACAAAAACGCATGTATCTGGACCATATATTTTATTGCCCTTTATTAATATATCTTTATCTAAACATATCTTTTGATCTTCTATCTCATAATAATTATCTTCATACCATGCTGCGAAGTTTTGAAAGTTATGCCATTCTTCTACTACTTTACAACCTATGTAAGTAGGATATTTTTCATGAAGTTTAGAGTCATAACATCTTTTCAACATATTCTTCCAAGCTTCATACTCTTTAGTTATTTTTCCATTCTCGCGTGATTTATATGGACCCAAGCCTATATATCCTACACCGCATACTGTTGGCTTGCATGGATTTGTTATATTACCTTTTTTGAAGTCGTCATAAGATACATGAGTTATTATTATGTGACATTCTGGAAGATGAACATCTATGTCATCATCATTTCTATAATTTACTATTCTCATTAAATCCTTGTCTTTATTTAATTTACATTCGCCATATTTATTCATTTAACCCATCTCCTTAATTATTTATGCTGCAACGTATACAAAGCTTCCTGATTTAACTTTTTCAGGTATTGAATACATGTTTCTAGTAGACTTGTTTACTCTTGTTCTCTTTATAACTCCCTCTTTAATTAAACGTGGTATATAGACTTGAACCAATTTATCTATTTTCTTTGCTCCTAATCTTCTTTGTGGATCGTATGATCTACGTATGTCTTTTTCTGTTACGTAATCTGATATTTGAAGTGCTTTTTCTGCTGCTAATTTCATTTTGTCATATGTCTTATCTGTGCTTTCTGATATGCTTGATATATCGGCTTGAACATTTATTTCTTGAGTTCTCTCTGCTCCAAATGTATTTATTCTTGTTACTATATTATTTGCTTCTGCTTTAACTGCTAGATCTTTTCTAGTTTGAATGTGTTCTTCTGCTTGTGCTATTACGTTTTCTGATAATGGTACAAGCTCGTATAGACTAACACGATTACCGATAGATACAGTTTTATGAGCATTAAAGTTATCTAGTACAGACTTCTTTATTTCTGCATCTGGTATTGCTCTAACTATTCCTAATTCTTTTAATGCTTGCATCTTTTTATCTACTGTATTATATCCAGTTCTTTGATGGTATTCCATTTGTTCTGCTATCATTTCTTCACTAGCGTAGAATGTAACTACTCTTTTATCTTTTGTCATAGGGAATTGTGATATATTATTTTGAGCTATACTTATTAATTCATCATATATACCGTTAAGGTTTCTTAGCTTCATATATTTACCTAATACTGAATCAACAGGAACCATTTTATTTAAGTTTCTTCTTAATAATGTGAAGCTTACTATTGCATCTCTTTGGTATTCATTAAATATTTCAAGTCCTAATGATTCTATAATATCTATTGCTATCTGATGTTTGCTCATATCTGGGAACATTTTACCTAATAAATCTATAAGTGTTAGGTTTTGATCGCATGAATGACACATATATAATTGTATTTCATTATTATCTGCATTACTTGTAGTTATCCATGCTGATGGATTATGGTCGTTATGTATCACACATTTAAATGTTTCGTTAAGTTCTACATCTAATAATTCATTCATTGGAACATTCTTATTGATCCAATCAAAATCATTTGATAAGTCTACTTGTTTTGTATCGTCTATATCTAATTCTAAAGCTGATGCTCTTTGTAATAGTTCTTCATATGTCATACGTTTATTTCCATATGATACTTTAGTTTCTGTCTTATTATTTTTACTACTAGGAAATGATACAGTAAGTAAATCTGATAATAATATTGCATCAGGAGTTTTATTTATATGATCATTTAATAGTCTTATCTCTTTGCCGCCGAATAATATCTTTCCTGGTCCAACTGATTTATCTATATCTACATCTTTATATTGTACTTGCACTTCTTTATATAAGTTCTCAGCTTCACTATATGTCATTATTGTTCTGTCGAATGCATATATTGCTCTAAATCTTTCGCAGCTATTTGTAGAACTATAAGTAGTATATATTAAGCATGGTTTGTATATTGAGTCTATGCTTAAAAATTCATCTATTGAAGTATAACTGTTCTTATTATCTATATCTAATGCTACTAATGAAGTAGATACAAATGAATCATTAGAAGTATCAGATAATACTGAAGCTTTAAAGCTATGTCCACTTACTGCTAAGTTAGCTATTTGTTCTATTGATAATGATTGTGGATTATGTGGTAATCTCTTTGTTATTTCTGCTATTTGTTTTCCTTGTGGTTTACTATCATAAGATACAGTGTCTATTAATACATCATGTTTTTCTGCTTCGTCTAGGCTATCAAAGTAAGCCATAGCTTCTTCATATTCAGATTCAGCTATTTTTAGTTTTATTGCTGATTCCATAGCTATTCTTTCTTTGTTTTGTCTGCATCTTGCATCCAATTCTTCATCTTTACTTCTTTCGTATTCTATTATTTCGCTTAATAAATTCATCATATTTAACATTCAAATCATCCTTCCTTTTTGTTTCTTTATCTTTACATTACGTGTTTTTTGTTCTTTATTTTTGATTCATGAAAAAAATTTTTATTTTTTATTAATGCATCGATCACACCATTAGTAGCTACCAATCTTATTTCGTCCAATGTAAATGTAATTTCATTGATTGGCTTATGCATTGTTAGTGAGTCATTATTAATTACAGTGTCTAATATAGCTTCTACTAAAGTCTCAGCTTCATCTTGTGATAGATGTGTGCATTCTGTTATTATGTCAACTATTTCTTCTACAGTGCGATATTGTGCAGCCTCGCGAATGGCATTTATTAAATTCTCTCTCATATTCCAAACCCTCCAATTATTTATATACAGATCCAAGAGAAAAGGCTGTGCAATCAGATTCATAATTGAATATTGATCGTGCGATAAAGACTTACGGCTTTATATGATAAGTTATACTAATTACTTGTGGTCCCTGCGTGCGTGCTGCCTTCTTCACTTTCAACTTATACCTTGCTCGGCTCAAACATCTGGATCATTTGCTTATGTCTAACTGATCCTTCGCTCTTGCTTTTGATCTGTTTCTAATTATTAATATACACTGGAGTATAAAATATATAGACTGTAGTGAAATATTTTTTGCGCATATCTTATTGTTCATATATGAATGATATGTAGTGCGCATTATATAACGCTTATCTAATACTTAATATAGTCTAAAGTGCGCATAGTATAAACAAGCAATATCAATTGATTCGTACTGCGCTTTCTCTATACCTTATTATTACATATATATAAGCTGCTATTTTGATACATATAGAAAATAGTTCTGTGATATGATAAATGATTAGTTAGTGCTATATCGATCTGTAAAGCATTAGAATTGTACTTTAGATATGCGAGTGATTAATTAGACGCTATGTATTGTAAATAATAAATCTGAGCTTCTGTGTTGTAGATTCATATAAATAATGTGAGTATACGATAATTAATTGGCCGCAATCTATTTATTGTACTTATTATGTATTATAAATACTTGTGCCGATATATTGTTTTATACTTCAATATGGATCTGTACAGTATCTATTTTGAACTATACAGCATGATGTGATTAAACACTCATACGTGTTATTAATTGTTAATATAGACAATATGAGAGCGTCCTTACTGTAATAATTACGCAAAAATGTATTATCCTAAATAGACTGTGTTGTAGTGATTGCAAGCGTTTGAATTGTATTTAACCAAGGCATAAAGTGAATAAAGATTATATCTTTATTATAGGTCCCTATTGTACAGATATATATATAAATATATAATCTTTATTTACTATACGGGGCGTATTTAAAGGCTGAGACCCTTGGAACAACTAACATTCAACCGATTTGTGAACACAAAATTGCGCACCACACTTATTTATGCCCCGTAATAGTATTAAACTGATACAATAAAAAAGAGGAGCCGATGCTCCTCTGTGTATTATAAGTTTTCTAGTATTGTATGTCCCTTCACCATATTTATTATGTCGCTGTCTTTCATACCTCTCAGATAGATCTCAGTAATACTTATACTCTGATGACCCAATAGCTTTGATACAAGATATATATCATTCGTATTCTTTAGCATGTTAACAGCAAATGTGTGTCTAAAGTTATGTGGATATGCTTTACGTGGCGCTATATTGCATTGTTTACATGCTGCCTTTACTACATTGCCAACATTAGGATTACACAATTTGCCGCCTGTTCTACTACAGAAATAATATTGTGTATCATTAGGATATCGTTTAAGTCTTTCTCTATCATATCTCAACATGAGCTTCTTTAATTGTAGTGAATACGGCACCACTCTTGATTTGTATCCTTTCGTTACTTTAAAGTAAACATAGCCATCTTGTATATCGGCAGGAGTCAATGATGATAATTCATTATTTCTACATCCAGTCTCTAATAAGAAGTTAATTATTAGATTGTCTCTTACTTCGAGAAATTTACTTTTTTGTATATTTGTATCGCGCTTATATCCAGTCAATTTTTTTATCTCGTCCTTCGTAAAGATTTCTATATCCTTAACGTCTCTAGGACGCGATGATTTAATAGAATAAGCTGGGTTCTTGCCACTTATCACTTCCTCTTCTATTAAGTAGTCAAAAAACTTTCTGAGAGACGATACATACATATTAAGTGTCTTTTGTTTTAAGCCACGCTCTTTATTAAATTTTTGAAATACTTTAATATGTGAACTCTTTACGTCTTCTATTTCTGTGATAGATAGTACATCCTCCATATAATTGCTGAATATCTTCAGTGCATTAATATATACTCTTGATGTCTCCTTACTGAAATTACTTATTTCTAGGTCGATTTTAAATTCTTTTATTAATTCGTTTATCTCCATAAAAAACGCCTCCTCATGTTTTCTAGAACGAAAAATTTATTACACACAATCTTTCGTTCTTTCTAACACAAAAAGGCATTATTATTAATTATAATACGCGAATTAAGCGTACATCTCTTTTAATTTCTTTTGTATATCTTTATTTTCAAGATAATCTTCTAGTGTTGTCTTTCTATCCATGATTCCACCAGGTGTTATCTCAATGATTCTATTTGCAAGGGTTTGAATCATTTCATGGTCGTGAGAAGAGAATAGAATTACACCGTCAAACTTCTCAAGTCCTTTATTTACTGATGTTATAGATTCAAGATCAAGATGATTTGTTGGGTCGTCTAAAACTAATACGTTAGCGTTTGAAAGCATTAGTTTTACATTCACGTTACCTTTTTGTGTTGCTTATTATACTACAACTTATCATCTATATTGTCAAGATTAATTATCGTTTTTATTATTCATTAACTGGCGCAAATTTTTTTGTAGTATCGCCTATTGTAACTATTAGATTACCGTCTGTGTCGAATGACATATTATCTTCACTTATTACCTTTTTAGCATTTTCACCTACGTATACATTACCAAGGAACCAGCCGTTGCCATCCCAGTCTAATGTATGTATATTTTTTCTGCTTGCTTCATTTGTACCGTTACCAACTATGTGCGCATATTTATTACTTTTATCCTCTTTGTTGTACTTGCCTTGAACGTGCTGATATGAAGAACTTGCGATGGTTCCGCAGCCTTCAGAATGCGCACCGTATACAGTGGCTTGTGTTCTCTCTCCTTCAGCATGTGATACATTACCAGTAGCTTTACATGCATTACCTTCAGCATGTGAGTACCATCCTTCAGATATTGTACAATAACCTTCAGCGAATGAATACATACCACTGGCTGTATTTTCACAGCCTACTGCAAAACTGTTTAATCCTATAGTTGTGCCTTCTTTTCTATCCATAGAAATTGAGCCAACAAATTCTGGATTAGTCTTTAATGCATATGAAGAAAAGAATGTGCCATCTCCTAACTGTATGTCGTTTATTAGCTCATTTACGTATGAAGTGGTAGCATACTTGTTTAAATCTTTTTCAGTTAAATATTGATCGTGTGTGTGATCTACTAAAGCATAGTTTTCTATTGTTTTACTAAATAGATTCATAGGCACATATGAAGTTGTGTCTATTGTCTTTAATTGTTCAGCTACATATTCTTCAGTAGCATAAGCTTCAAGTCCATTAATATTTATATCTTTTAATTGATCAACTAGACGTTCAAATAAAGGATAATCTGGGTCGCCCTCGATTACGCCGTCAAGCTCACTCATTATAGATTTCTTTACTGTATATGTAAAGCTATTAGTAGTAGATCTTTCTAGTCTATCATTAATAGTACAGTCTATAAAGCATTCACATTTATAAGTCCCTACTACGTCTTTATAATCATCTGGTAGGTCTACATAATATAAGAAGCTTGCCGCATCCAAAATCTTAAAGTCTATGTATTTAGGCTCATTATTTGGTTTAGCTATTCTTAATGTAATAATATAGTCTTCAGCATTTTCATTTGGCGCAAAATTATTGATTAATGAATTATTTGATTCATTAAATACTAGCTGACAGAAAATATTAGATGTATTTTTATCTGTAACGCAGAATTCAATATTACCTGCTGTTACTACTGAAGTTTTTACGTTTAAAGTGATTGAATAATCTTTATTTGTGTTACGCATTATCTTATTCTTCCTTTCTGTGTATTATAAAAGGCTGATACAAAGATCAGCCTATATTTGTTTCCAGCCTGCTGGATAAGCCGCAGGACTCCATACATTATTATCAATTAAGCTTTCGTAAGTTTTACCCTCAAACATTACTTTATCACCTTTCATATATGGATTAGTAGATGACGGCTGCTTCCATTCTAATATTGTTTCACCAGTAGGATCAGTTAACACTTCAGCAAATAGTGAAGGCGCATTCTCTGGTGTCCAATTTGATTGTACTGTATGAGCTTGTAATACTTTATACAGCTTATCGTTATATTGTATATATTCGCCGACTGTTAAATCTCGTCCTATTTGTGCATCATATTCTTTATATAGATATTTAACCTCAAGAGCTTCTGTATCATTAGTAATATTACGCGCTTGTTTTACTGCGAGTCTTATTATTTGTCTTAATTGTTGTTCGTTCATTTATGAATTCACCTCTTCCTTTAATATATCTTGTATCATGATAGTTAATGAATCAGTGTTTTCATCTTGTGGGCCTATGTATGTTAAATCAAATGCAGCCGCAGCTTCTTCGATATTATTGTATTCAGTCCATCCTACGTTCTTACCTTGTGGAGTCATAACATTAACCGCTTCCATTATATCGTATAATGAGCCATCACTTGCTTTATATGCGCCCATTTTACTCTCTACTTTTTTATATACCATACTTAATCACCTCTTTAATATGTAGTATTAGCTACTGTCCAGCCTTTATCAGTGGCTACTTTTACTTGTTCAGCTGTTAATGTATTAGTCTTAGGAAGTGTTAATACTATCTTATCTGTAGCTGTAAGTCCTTTATCATTAATTAAGTCTGGAAGCTCGTTGATTATATATACTAGGCATTCATCTTTAACGGCTGTATCACTTAAATCAATAGACCATTTACTAGCATTAGTCATTGTGCAATTCTTATATATATTCTTTAAATATAGTGTTTCAAGAGCAGAACAGCCATAAACTGGATTACTATATGCTCCAGGGTAGAAACCATTTGTTAAATTTGATAAATCAAGCTCACCAGTTATAGTAGTAAGTTTTGAAGAATAAGAAAACATATTATTCATATTAGTTGCTGCACTAGTATCACAACCAGTCATATCTATAAAAATTAATTCAGTAGCTTGACTAACAAAATTTGAAAAATTTTGTACAGTACTGGTATTACAATTTGACATATTTACTTCTTTTATTTCAGAATGATAAAACGCATAAGAACAAGATCCAATATACCAAGGTAATGACGAAAGATCCCAGCCTGATATGTTAAGGTAATCTAATTTACAATAATCAAATATATGCACAATACTTGTAAATTTGCTAGTATCCCATTTAGTAAGATCTAGATTATTTATAGCATTAGCAGGACAATATCCATTATCGTTATTACCAAAATTACAGAACATATAATCAACATATTTCATTCTAGATACGTCTAAATTTTCTATTAAATTCTTGGTATTTTCGTCTTTGATATACATGTGAGCAAATAAATATACACCAGTTTCATAGTATGAAGTATCAGAATTAAGGGCTACACCTTTAAGCGTTCTCGCTTCAAAGAAATCTGGCCAATAACTACTTGTAGTCTCTTCGCCACTTCCAGTTTGTATATTATCAATTAATGCTGGATAACCATCCAATTTAGTATTCTCTGGTACAGTAACGCCTTTATTCTCGATTGATGTTTTAATACTAGCTTTAGCATTTTGTAATCTTGTTATTTGATCTGTTATTGACAATTAGACCACCTCCTTAAATATTGCTTAAAAGGCTTTCTATGTTGCCTAATGCTGTATTAAATGATTCAGTAGTTACATAGCTGCTTAAATCAGATGTTTTTGCATAGCTGCTTAATGATGCAGTAGTAGCATAATTATTTAAATCTGTTGTTTTAGCGTAACCACCTAATGAATCAGAAGTAATAAAGCCGCTTAAATCAGTTGTTTTAGCATAATCAGATAATGTTGTAGTTAATGAATTAGTAGTTACATAGCTGCTTAAATCAGATGTTTTAGCATATTTAGATAGTGAATCAGTAGTGACACAATATGTTGTTTCAGTATGCTCCCATATTCCATAGCGCTTAACGAATGTATACACAGCATTATCTATTGAAGTAATAATGATAACATCATTAGGATGTTTATATACATGAACGATATTATTATTTAACCCCACAGGTAGCGCTAGCGCTGTAGAATCAGTTACTAAATAAGTACATCCGCCAGTAGGTAAATTATCGAAAGCTGCGCTAGTATCGAAAGCTATGGTTTGTACATTACTACCAGAACCAGATGCATTAGTTATAGCATCATTAACAAATGATTCTGTAGCATAATTCTTTGATTCAAGTACAGCATTAGTTATATAATCACTATGAGTATGATTTTTATCGGCTTTACTAGCTAATTTAGTATCTAATGTTGTGTTTGTAACAAAATCTTCAGTTGCCTGTTTTATTTCATTATCTACTTCGCTTCGAATAGGGAAAAACTCATCAAATGAAAGTGATAATGTTCCATCTTCCTGTTCACTAAATTCAATAAGACTATTGCTAGTATAAATAGTAAATGTTCTATATCTTACATCATTTACTGTTCTATTTGCGCTACATCTTATATGTACAGCTTCATTATCAAATTGTTTTGACATAGTTGTTCCCTTTGATACATAATTAACCTTCACTTTATTTAAATAATAATATCTATTTGTATCTATTGGAATATCATCAAAAGTTAGTATATGCCAATCTGTACCATCGCCTATAGTTGCTACTAATCCATCATGTGTATGGTTTATATCTGCTTTACTTGCTAATGCTGTGTTTACTGATTCATTAGTAGCAAACTGAGACGGATCTACAGTTTTTAATTGTTTTACTATTTCATCTACTAATGGATAGTCTGGGTCGCCCTCTATAACTTCATCTAAATCATTCATTATACTAGGCTTAACTGTGTAGTTAAAAGATGAAGTTGTTATTCTTTCAAGCTCGCCATTAACCATACAATCAACAAATAACTCACATTTATAAATACCTGTATAATCTTTATATTCATCTGGCAAATCTACCATGAAGAAAGCGTCACGTTGATTTAGTAATGTAAATTCAAGTTCTTTAGGTTCATTATTAGGTTTGATAACTCGTAGTGTTATTTTGTAATCTGACGAATTTTCGATAGGTGCATATTTATTGATTAATTCATTCTTTGATTCATTAACAACAAGTTGGCAAAATATATTGCTTGTTTTCTTATCTGTAACATAAAAAGCCATAGAAGAACTGTATTTAACAGTGGTTTTTTTTACATCGACTGTAATTATGTACTCTTTATTTGTATTTGACAAAACTATCATTTCCTTTCTGTGTATTATAAAAGACGTGATTTAATTCACGTCTTCACTATCATTTCTATATTCTCCAAAATACTCAATTTCTGCATTTTTTCTTGCTTGTATAGCTTCTTCTTTTGTATTGAAAGACCCTAAATGTATCTTTCTACCATTATATGTTATATATGCCATCCATTTATTTTTTTGTCTGTCAAACGATACTCCTATTATTCCACTTGTGTTATTATTACGAATGCCCTGGTTCATATTATTTTGATGTTGTGTACATATTCTAAGATTAGATTTGCGATTATCTAATCTATTATGATTTATATGGTCGATAACCATACCATCTGGACAATTCATTATGAATCTATGTAAACGTTGTTTGTTTTGCTTATTTAATACATATCCATGTGACGTATACCATTTCATGTCCTTAACCTTATCTACATCTTCTAAATCTATTAATGCTCTAGCTACTTCTTTACAGTTTTTATCGTAAATAATAATTTCAGCGTAATCTCCATATTCTATTATATCGTTTGGATCAAACATTGTTCTTTCTGATATTTGACCATGTCTTCTTACTTGCATATAATGTTTGCTACAATATCCTTTCGCTAATTGTTCGTTATTACACCCACATACTTGACATTTTTTCATGTTATCATCTCCTTATATAATAAGGTACAAAGGAGATGATATTTTATAGAATGCATTATACGTATCTTACGAAATCAGTAAATTTTTTATTTATATAATATCCTGATTTAGTCTTTAACCAAGTGCCGCCATCTTTAGCTTTGTATTCTCCTACTATAGTGACAGCTGTACCTTTAGTAATCACACATGCAACGCTATACTCTGAGCCAGGTCCAGTTCTGCCATTAAGTGACTCTACTGTGCATCTTACTATGTATTGTTTAAATGCTGTTTGTTCTTTTGTTGCTGTATCTCCTACTATTGATGCGCCTTTCTTATTAGTACAATTACGTATATTAGCTTCAGTCAATTTGCCTTTCATATAGTTATAACAATCAAGTTTAAACTGTTTCCATTTATCTTCATGATCTACAAAATATTTAGGACATATCTTATAAGCTCTACCAACAACATCTGTATGTCTTATAAAATCTTTGCGTGGATCTAATCCGTAATATTGAGCAAGCCATGCTCCTAATTTAACCATTGATACATATTCTTTATCTGAATAGTGGTCATTAGTTCCAGTAGTAGCACATTCTATACCTATACTGTAATAATTTGCACTATTAGTTGTCCATGCTATTCTTTTCATTGGTACATATTCGTATATAGTACCATCTAAGTCCATAACAAAATGAGCTGAAGCGTATCTATTCCCTTGTTCGCCTCTGTTTATTGAGTTGAACCAATTATTGATAGTGTTAATACCTTTAACATCATGTAGACCTGTATAATGCCAGGCTATCTTAGTTGTTCTAGATCTTATACCACCAGCGATATATTTACTAATTCTAGCTGGTGTTTTATTAACCATAGTTGGTTTCTTAACTGTCAT
>ULVS01056969.1_pt1 | contig 12513 bp, 7 predicted proteins | sample 1959671 | NCBI WGS metagenome assembly ULVS01 (sample SAMEA4835792, study PRJEB28245) | human gut metagenome | biome: gut microbiome; material: fecal sample | place: Denmark | collected 2008
ACCATTTACCAGCGTGGTTTTTACCGTTCCTTTCCGATAGGTATCTACATTAAATTCCGTCCCATATACTTTAACTTCCATACCTTCATCCGTGGCAACAATAAAAGGATGTACCGAATCCCGTGCTACCTCAAAATAAGCCTCTCCGGTCAGATACACCTTCCGTTCCTCTCCGGCAAAAGTTACTGGGAAACGAAGTTGCGTGAGTGAATTCAGCCAGACCTTTGTTCCATCGGCCAATTTCAATTGATAAAATCCTCCCACCGGAATTTGCATCGTGTTATACACGATCTCTTCACCAATTTCTTTCCCCTGAATCTTTGCACCCACGTAATTCAATCCTGCCAAGGAATCATTTCGAATTCCGGATTCTTTCATTCCCTCTATAAACTCACTCCTTTGCGCCAAACACACCCTTTCGCCCGTGGACAAGATTAATTCGGCCTTCACCCCCGGAACAATTCTTTCCGTTTGAGCAATCCCTTGATCAGCTTTCATCTGGCTCCACTCGTTGAGTGCAAATCCCACAAACACCCCCACCAACAAAACGACAGATGCTGCCACAGGCCAATAATGTATTATTCTCCGTTTCCGAACTTTACCCGCATATGACTGATGAATAGATTTCAGGAAACGCTCCTTCTCCCGTTGTTTACGAGAAACAGACAGGGTCGGACCATTTGTCATGTTCCATATTTTCTTCCATTGGCGAAAATATTCCCGGTTGCTCTCTTTCTCTTCTATCCAACCTTTCAACTCACGAATCTCCCCTTCTGACGCTTTCCCGTCAAGCACCCGCCAAATTAATTGATCTATTTCATTCGTCATAGTTTTTCCTGTTTATACTCCTATGACAACTTGAAAAGAAAAAACCCCTACGCTATATTCAAAAATTTACAAAGAAAATTAAACTCAACAACCATTCTAACTCTTTCCGTAAACGAGACAATGCTTTTGTCATCTGAACTTCAACCGTTTTTACAGATATATTCAAACGTTCAGCAATCTCTTTATTGGATAATTCTTCCATTTTACTCAACACAAACACCTCTCGACAACGCTCCGGTAATTTATCAATTGCCTCCCGCAAAGCATTATTTATATTCTCACCCAACAATGCCAATTCCGCTTCAGGCGTTTGTACTATTTCAGAAAAATAAAAATCCAATAGTTCCCGATCAATATGGTTATTGACCACTTTCCGATGCTTAATCTCGTTCAAACAACTATTATAAACAGATTTATAAAGATAAGATTTTATAGACAAATGAATATTCAAATTCGCATGATCCTCGTACAACTTACAAAACGTCTCCTGTACCAGATCATAAGCCAACTCGGTCTCCCGAACAATACGCCCCGCATAATTCAATAACCCTTCGTAATATCTGTCAAAAAGATACTCAAAGGCCTTCTCTTCCCCTTTTCGCAGGGCTTCCAACAATACGTCATGATTATCAAAAGGATGCATACTCATTTCCATAAATTTCACAAATCTAAGAAAAAACAGAATATGCAGAGATTATTTTCTCTCAAGAATTTACACAGTATATATAATTACACAAATTTTCTTCTTAAAAGGAGTAAAATATTCCAACGAAAAGAGGAGTTATCCCTATATTCTAAGATAACTCCCCCACACCAACAATTAAAACTATTTTTTACTATACTTCTCCAGTAACGGAATGATCACATCTTTTTGAGAAGGACGAGGCGCAGAAGCAGAAATAATCTTGAAATTTTCATCAATCAACAGAAAACGAGGAATACCCGTAATATCCCATTTCATCCGAACGAAAGGGTCTGTTGCAAATAATTCCAATACATTCCCATGTTCAGTATCTTTTTTCATACTCTTTAACCAAGATTTCATCGTATCATCTACAGCAACTCCAACAAATTGGATATTGGGATATTTTTTACTCAACTCTATAAAATGAGGCATCTCCCCCCAACAAGGACCACACCAAGTTGCCCAAAAATCAACAAACATCACTTTACCTTTATAATCACTTAACTTCCTCTCTTTTCCATCCATATCTAGCACAATAAAATCAATGGCCGAACGTCCCTCCATTAATTTTGCCCGTTCCTCTAGTCGACCCAAAAATGCTTGTTTAAAATCAGCCTGTTTTAATTTTGCCCCCCAAGTATACAATTCATCGTAAAGAGACGGTATCATCTCTTCTTCCATACGTTCTCCCATCGTGCAAACGCACTCAAATTCCCTTAGCCGTTTTGATTTCGGAAAATCAAAAACATCCATATCATAGCACATCAACAATACAAACCTCACAACTGCAATATCCAAATACTTATCTTTAGCCGAGATCTCCTTCAATAGAGGATTCATATACTCCCGAATTGAATTGTGAAACTCACTAATAACTTTTGCTTTCTCTTCCTTTGTCTTTTTATCCCTTAAAAGGCTAGAGTACCATAAATACATCATATAGCTATTAGCAACATCCGCCTTTATACGCATCATCTCCAACTCTATGAATTCTTTACTCACATTCTGTAAAGCTTTCAATTCTTTTTCTCGCTGAGCCGCCAACTCTTCAATACATTTTCTCGTTTGCTCAAAATCATCCTTCACATTATCTCCTCCCCTTAAAAAAGATCCCTCATGTGGAAACAAACGTCCTTTCATGTAATTATTCACGTCAGCACCTTTTCCCTTAAACCAACTTTGTGGCTGAGATGTTCCTAAATACACTTCCATGTCATCCCCCGGAGTCAAATACAACGTATTCCTTCCCACAGAATAATATCCCGGCTTTTTCAAATCAAAAGAAAAATCAAAACGACCATCTTCATTTACTACAATTTTTTGACTTCTTGCTTTAGAAACATCTCCTACAGCCCCGTCAAAGTCCATGATAACCACACTTTTCCCAAACTCTTTCAAAGAACCATGTAAACGCACATTCTTTCCCTCACCGTGGTTAACAACACCAACCACGAATAAAAAAAACAATAAAATATTTTTCATACTATACTAATTTTACAAAATAGAATACTTAATTTTCAAACAAGATTTTCAATTTTTCATTCAACCATCCTCCGCGAGCATTCGTACTAAGCACGTTCCCCTCTTTATCAATCAATACGCACGAAGGCACACCACTAACACCGAACAACTTCATACATTCTTTGGTGTAACTTTTCCCATTCGCCCCATAGACTTGAATCCAAGGCATTTCTTCCTCCTTCACCGCTTTTAACCATGCCTCCTTGTCATCATCTATTGAAATACTAATCATTTCAAAACCTTTCTCATGATAACGTTGATAAGTTTCTTTCAAATGAGGGATATCCGCCCGACAAGGTCCACACCAAGACGCCCATAACTCAACCAACGTGTAATGTCCCTTTTTCAAGAAAGTTGACAATTTCACCGTTTGTAAATCCGTGTTCAACACATCAAAATCAGGTAACATGTCCCCCACATAAAGCGGTTGTTCCAATAAAGCTTTTACTGCTTGCTGCCCTTCCGATGTTGCTTTAACCGTCTCAGGTAAAAGTCCTGCAACCTGTTTTGCCTTTGCCCTACTATAAGCCCTCACCCGCAAATTTTTTGCGATATACAACGCTACTGGAGATGCTTGGTATTGACGAATAAATTCAACACCAATGGCGAACGTACTGTCCCGTATAGCATCCATTTCTCTCACGTAACGAAAAACATCATCTTCCGTCCCCTTTTTACGATAATAAGCCTGACGATAAGCCTCAAACAAACTATCATATTTCAAGGTAAAAGGAATCACACGTTCCTTATATTTCGCATACAAATCATGAGAGGAAGAACCTTCCACTCGTAAATTTTCCGGAACACTTTTTTCCGCTTTTGAAGGCAATTCCGAAAAAGGTAAAGTAATTCTAATCGTTGAATTTTCCACAAAAACGGGCACTACCATAATGTTACTCCAGCCATACAACCTTTGTGCCGGATTTTTAAAAAAAGTAATACAACGTAGTTCCGGATGATCAATCTTCCCTCGGAATTCAAACTGTCCGCCCTTCAGTTGTACACTGTCATAATATACTTTTTGTCCTAAATCCGTTAAAAACACCCACTCGTTTTCCGGAGCTCCCTCAAACATACCTTTTATCACATACCCCTTAGGTTTACTTTGACAAGCACCTAAAAGCAAGAAAAAACAGCATATAATTATGAATGATTTCATCTTATGCTTCATTTAAATAAATACAAAGTCTACGATCTCTCCGAAATCCGGATACACTTGTAAAGCCGGATAATCCTCACTATCTGCACCGACACTACCTGTTGATGATAAATTTAAAATAACGAAATCACTCGTTCCATTACCCATATCAAAAGATACTCCCAAACTTTGCTTCATATCAAATTGATAAGCTGTAAAATCGAAGTCTTTCGGTGGGTAAGGATCTATTCTCTTAGCAAACTTCATTTTGGAAACTTTTCCTCCCGGATGCGTGTATATCACTTTAGCTTTTCCCCCTGATTGTTTAAAATCCAAACGATAGACTTTATTCCCGGATGCATAAAAAATAATACCGCTATAAGGAGGAGATGAAACAACATGACTATTTTCATCCAAATCTTGAGGCAATTCAAACTGATAATAGCCATTAAATGAGGCATACGTGGGATCTGTAAATCCTTTGGAATTAAACTCATAAACACAACATTTATCCTCACTCTTAGCCAAAGCATAACCATACATTTGAGTTCTGTCTTGATCGTACTGGTATCCCACGCCAACATACAATACCTTCTGATCAGGAGATAATTTATTGGGATTCACGACTGATACATTTCCATCCCGAATAGGAATCTCTTGGATTAGGTCAACATTTTCCTCCCCTTCACTAAAATACAATGGATCGTATTTCTTCACACCATACCCATCACTTGTATTATAGTAAAAAGCAAAACGATGTCCTGCCTCATCATACAATAAAGCTGTATTACTCACTTTAGAAGCTAACGTTATTTTCATTTCTCCCTCTAACTTCGTTCCCGGTTTATACACCTTACCAGCCCTCGGAATCTGGTAAAGAACATTATTCGATAATAGCAATGCACTCGCAGAACCATCACCATCCAGCAACTTAATATTTTGGAAATCAAAACTAGAACGAGCCATTGGAGCTACCATTCGTGAAAGACTATCTTTCTTTTCAAATCCTTTCCATTGACAATAAACCCCGGCTTCTGTGGGAACATCCGTAATCACGTAAAACATATTCCAACTACTCCCATATCCATAATATTTCGACGAGGTTGTATATTGCCCCAAACAAAGAGGTTTTCCGGCAAATCGTTTTCCAGTTTCGTTATAGAAAGCCTCTTTTCTCACCTGAATATCTCCATCAATATATTCGACAGCTCCCAATTTCGTCTGCCCATCTTTAGCATGCAACACCATCCATGCTCCGTTATACGGCTTAATTAATTTTATAATTGTATTTGCCGGATATTCAATTCCAGTTATTTCATCATAAACGTTCAACCGAAAATAATGCTCATATTTCAAATTTTTCTCATTAGGATCAATATGAAATCGTAAGTTTACTTCCGTACCGACAGTATCTAAATCTTTATTATAACTCAACGCTTCTGCATAAAACATCTCGTTAATCGTAGAATGCAACCAAGCATATTTCAAATTTTCCGTATTTTCCTGCAAAGATTGTGATAGCTGAGGAATTATAGTAACAGTGGTATCTTTCCCTAAACGAACCGCATACACTTCATTCAAAGAAACATCCACTGTGTTGATTTCTTTATAATCATAATTTCCCTTATCCTCATAACAAGAGGCCAGCAACAAGACAACTAGTATATAAATTAATGTTTTCATCATTTCTTATTTTTTATTAGTACTTCGGGATACTAATCCATTCACCCGTATTTTCATCAATCAAAGGTTTATTAGCAGGATTTGCCTTATAAGCCTCAAGATCCTTGTAAAAAACATTCGTAATCCACTGAGTTATAAATGTATCTGTCGCAGCCCACTCGTTCAATTTTGTACACCCATATTTTGTAATCAGATAACGAGCTTTTGTCTCACTATAAGGCCCAAAGAAAATAGAATAATAATCGTCCCACTCTTCCTTATAAGTTCCCCATAGTTCCATGTTCACGGTATTCTGAACCTTCAATTTGAATACTTGCCGTTCCGCTGTTCCCGCCTTAAAATCTGATTTTTCATAATCAAAAGTCAAATCGGCAGTATATTCGACATTTCGAATTTCCGGACGTTTTAAAAGAATTCGAAACTGGGCTATCCCCGTATCTGCGGGGACATAGTACTCATCCGGATATATCACCTCCAACGCATTTTGTTCCGGAACCTTTGTTGTAAAAACAATCTTTCGAGGATAATCCGCATATATCCCACTAATTTTCACCCCGATAAGTAACGTGTCCATCAACAAGGAATCCCCCAAAGGATTAATCCCAAAATTAACTTCATAATGTAACTTCTCAACATCATCTCTCCACGAAGGCTTAGAGTTTTGCCCCAAATAGTAATCACTCATAAAATTAATCTCTCCACCTTCCCCGTATTCTATCATTTCGTATTCCTCACATCCTTGAAGAAATACACATAACACAAAAAAATGTAATATGATCGTTATTATTTTCATAATTCATTCATTTTTCAACGTTTAAATCTATCAATTGGTTTTACCAAACAAACTCTCATTATCCGGCCACGAGAACATGTAATTACTTTCAGCCAAATGATTCACCGGGCAATGTAAGAATGACTTGTAAGCATGACGTTTATAAAAGAAAAACAATTGTCCTTCTCCATAAAACTCTTTCCGGTATTCTTTTTCGATCTCATCCAAACAATTTAATTCCGTACAAACAACAGGATCAACACCCCGCATATCCCGAACTTTATTTAGGAAAACAGCTGCCTCCTCCGGAGTTGCAGCGCATTCTGCCAAAATATAATACATCTCGGCTAAACGAATGAGCACGATCGTACCCTTTGTGGAAGGCCACAATGACTCTTGTTTATACTTCCGCATAATAATCCCATCAGCTCCATAATCAAACGCCACTCCTTCCCGCACTCTCAAATCATTAGTACCGTCATGAACCACGTCAAATATTTCATATAAAAAGTTTTCATTATCTACATAATATTCCTTCTCTGTAGTTATATCCTCTGCCACTTGTAGATCAAACTTATCCACATAAATAGAAAAAAGAATCTCTTTTGAACGTAAAATATCTGTAGCGTCATTTATCAGTTCAAAATGCTTACTTTCAATTACCTGATTAGCATAATTCGCAGCTTCAGTCTTATTTCCGGCATATAAATACACCCTTGCCAACATTGCTTTCACCGCATATAAATTCATTCGCATATGCCGATATACCAAAAAAGCATCATTAACATCCATTCTTTTCTCTTCATTTTCCGTTTTCGGGAACTCAAACTTTAATGTGTCAGACCCTTTCAACAACATTTCAGCCTTCTTTAGATCAGCGATAATACTATCCACAACTACATTCGAAGGTTGCATTTCTTTCGGCTCCCGGTTAAACTCCGTCCGGTAAACAATACGCTTAGCCGTTGAATTATCTTTATATATCGGCCCAAACATTCTCAACAAATCAAAATGAAGAAATGCTCGTAATCCCAATGCTTCTCCCTTGATAATCTCGTAATAATGTTCAGTAGTGAATACATGCTTATTCTTATCACAATAGTACAGCAAATTATTCACATTGGCGATTACATTATACATTTCAGACCAAATCTTATCCGTATACTCTTGAGTTTTCGTTGATGGAAATGTATACCACAACTCATCTTCATAATTCAATTTATCATTTATGTGATAACGTTGCCCTAAAATATCCAAAAAACCATAACTCAGATTTCTCGCATACAAATCGGTAGAAGTCATTTTTATATAAATCCCGGTCAGAGACTCCTTGAAACCAAGCTCCCGACTAAACACCTCTTCTTCTTCCACCGTTGTCTTCGGTTCCACGTCTAACCAATTGGAACAAGAAGCAAACAAAAGCATACTCAAGCAAATGCTAACTATATATTTTCTCATATCTTATGATTTTAGAACGTTACGTTTAAAGACATTGACACTTGACGAGAGAACGGGTAATCTATACCTCGTTCCATTTTAACCGTCGAGAAACGACAAATATCTTCCAAATACACACCAATAGTAGCAGCACTAATACCTAGTTTTTGCAACCAAGCATATTTCTTCCCCTCAACACGATAAGACAGATTTGCCGAGGAAAAATAAAATTCATTATCATCCATCACAAAACGCGAACTTTCTTTTGTCAAGGTTGATGACTGTATAGCTGTAAAGAACGTCCGATCCCCAGGTTTTGCCCAACGATCATACAAAGCCCGCCGATCAACATTTTTATCCAAATTGGCATTCTCAATTTTATCAACCAATGTTTGATTAAAAATTTGTCCTCCCCAATGATATTGTCCAACAAGAGTTAAACTTAATCCCTTATAAGTAAACGTTGTCGAAATAGATCCCTGAAATTTAGGCTCCGTATCCCCAACAGGAACTTGATTAATAGACGAATAATCATTTGTCAGTTGTCCATCACGTGTATAAAATACTTCCCGTCCCGTCATAGGATCTATACCCTTTGAACGGACAGCCCAAATAGTAGTCTGGGAATAACCATTTTCGTAACGAGGTAACGGGCGAATTTTCCGCATTTTATCCAGATCATCTGGGTCCTTATTTCCATCTGCAATGGCCATCTGTTTTTCATTCATTACCTTCAAAGCATTGGAAATTTCCTCAATACGAGATTCATTATGTGATCCGGTAAAAATAATATTCCAATAGGCCTGTTTATTGGGATTACTATATGGCATCAAACGTAAAATCACCTCGTACCCCTTGTTGGATATCTTTCCCAAATTCTCTTTCATCGTGGCAAAACCGACAGAAGGAGCCATCGTGTAATCCAACAACGTATTTTTCGTGTATTTCTCGTAATATTCAAATTTGGCACTCACCACATTACGAAACACCGTGAAATCCAATGAAACATTATAATTCTCCGTTTGTTGCCACTTCAAATCAGGATTCCCTAAATTGTAAATCTCCGTCCCCACCACATCTGAAGCTTTATACGTCTTCATCAAATTTTTATACGTATACATCTGTAAAGACTGGTAAGGGGTAAATCCTTGTGAACCAGTAATTCCATAAGTTCCACGTAAAACCAATTCATCAAAAAAGCCTAGATTCTTAATAAAATTTTCCTTATCAATATTCCAGCGTAAACCGGCAGACCAGAATGGTGCATAACGATTGTTTTTCCCAAATTCAGAGGATGCATTGATACTCATACTGTAATCAACAGCATAACGTTGTTTATAAGAATAATTTAATGTCATAACCATAGCTAAAGACCGGGCAACACTCTCACTTCCCGACGTATTTTTATGCTCGGTACCCATGTACACTTCACTTAATTTATCATTGGGGAAGCCTAACATTGACAACTTTGTCGTTTTAGAAGAATTTTCATTAATACTATACCGGGCAAAAGCAGCCAATAAATGATCACCAAACGATTTAGTATAGGCTGCCGACAGACTCAAACGGAATTTATTCCCTTCTGTTTTCGTCCATTCGTACAATCCTTTTTTAGCCGGATCTTTTTCCTCGTAGAAAGCATTGTCTTGTGCACTATTAAATATTTCAACCGTACCATCACTCTTGTTCAAGGTAAAATCCAAACTTAAACGCAAACTTTCAATTGGCAAATACTCCACTTTCAACGCTTCCCGAAGTTCAAAACTTCGACTATCATTCTTGGATTCGAATTGAGTATCCCACAAAGGATTCAAGACTGGATTTCCATAAGAAGTTCCAGGTACATTCAACTCTCGTCGAATATTTCCATTTTCATCCCTTCTGCGATAGTAAGGATTCAAACTTGCATATTCTTGTAAACTTCCATAAGGAGATACCCGCCTACCATCCGAATAATCCACAGATAGTTGATTATTAATTAATAACTTATGATTTCGATAACTCAAATCTATTTTTCCGGTTTTGGTATTCAAGTCCGTTTCCTTCATCACCCCCGGTGCCCATTTAGCCCCTAAATAAATTTTATAACGTAATGTTGGATCTCCTCCCTCTACGGTCAATCCATGACGATGGGTAAAAGCCGTTTTAACCGGCTCTGCTAACCAATAAGTATTCACCCCTCTCATCACTTCTTGACGAAGTTTATTATAATCAGACATAATATCTACATAATCCTTATAATCATAGAAACCGGCTAATTCCTCTATTTTCAACTTTTCTTCCGCATCCATCAAATCATACACACTTAAATCCGGCCATTCCAAACTATAATTACCATTATAAGTAAAACGTAATTTACCCATTTGTGGGGCTTTAGTTTCCACTACGACCACCCCATTGGCGGCCTCGGAACCATAAATAACCGTAGCTGCCGCATCTTTCAATAAAGTAATTGACGCCACCTGTTCTGGATCAAGATCCATAATCGTGGTCGCATCCACCCCGATCACCCCATCCAAAACAAATAAAGGCTGATTCGGACGCGTATTCACATCTCCTCTCAAAACCACCACATCATCACTCTGGTAATTCCCCATACTTGCTTGCCCGCGCATCTGAAAATCCGGTACAGCATTCGGATTTGAACCCGCCAAATTACTGGAATTCATCCTGAAACTGGGATCTAACATTTCCAATGCTTTCAACACATTGCCAGAAGTCATCCGTTTAATATCATCTCCGGACACATGCGTTGTCGAACCCGTGAAACCTTCCTTTTTCCGGGTAAAAATTCCTGTCACCACAACTTCTTCCATTGATTCTACGGCTTCTTTCAGTACCACATCAACCTTACTTTGTCCCGTGTACTTTACTTCTTGAGTTTCCATTCCTATAAATGAAAACACAAAAACGATATCGTCAACCTTGGTGAAATTCAACGCATATTTCCCATCGATATCGGTAGCTGCACCCAACGTAAGACCTTTCAACATAACAGTTACCCCCGGTAACGGATTTCCTTCAACATCCTTCACGGTTCCCGTTATTGTCACGACCTCACCCTCATCCTGTTGGGACTTTTCCTTACGTTTAATCAATATCGCACCCATTTCAAAACGATACTCAAAAGAAGTACCCTCAAACAACCTTTGTAAAGCAACATCAACAGTCACATTCTGTACATTCAACGTCACCTTAGACATCGAAGCCAACTGATCTGGATCATACACGAAATTCAATTTCGTTTGCTCTTTAATTTGTCTAAAAACCACAGAAACATCCACCTGTTTCACGTCAATTGAAACCTTTTGCTGTTGAGCTACACCAAACAAAGGACAACCCAAAAACATAATCAGCAGGAACAATTGTAGTCCCCGAAAAAGTTCTGATCTTTTTCGTTCGAAAAAACCAGAAAAAACAAACCTAATCTTGTTTTTTTTCATAAATTTGTGAATTAACTATTAGAATTTACGGATGCGCAAACATCCTATATCAAACCGTAAGCGTGTTGACGCACCTTACGGTTTTTATTAAACATCATAATTATTGACCTCCTTGTACTGTAACTACGTTACCTTTTATCTCGAAATGTAATGTTGCCGGTCCCTCGATTAAATGAAGAACCTGTTCTATATCCTTATAGCGACTAATCGCCCCAGTAAATCGTTTCTGTTTCAACGATTCATCCGAATAAAAAACCTTCACATCATACCATCTGCTTAATCGTTCCATGATCTCTTCTATCGTCTCCCGTTCAAAAACAAACTCTCCATCCTTCCAGGCTACATACTTATAAGGATCAACATTTTCAACTTGAATTTCTCCTGTTTTTTCCCGGTACACAGCCATCTGCTCAGGAGCCAACACCACTTCTTTACCGAGAACACCACCTCGGACTCCGACTTTTCCTTTTACAAGCACGGTCTGTACAACACCTTTCTCGTACGTGTTCATATTAAATTCTGTCCCGTACACCTTTACTTCCATTCCGTCCGGAGTCTCTACAATAAATGGATGCACCGAATCGTGAGTCACCTCAAAATAAGCCTCTCCTGTCAAATAAACTTTTCGCTGTTCCCCCGTAAAAGTCACCGGGAAACGAAGTTCCGTCATCGAATTCAACCACACTTTACTCCCGTCAGACAAAGCCAACTGATAAAATCCTCCCACCGGGATTCGCATGGTGTTATACATGATCTCTTTCCCCTCCACTTTCGCCGTCGCATAATCCAACCCGGTCACGGAATCATTTCGAATCCCCATCTCGTTCAAACCCTCTATTGCTACATTCTTTCGATCCAAAACGACCCGTTCTCCAGTACTCAAAATCAACTCAGCTTTAGCACCCGGCACGTTTCTTTCCGTTTTTGCCAGTACACGAGCATCATCCAAATCCCTCCATTCGGTCACCGTACGTCCCACAAATAAACCAACCAACAAAATTATAGA
>ULVS01036997.1_pt1 | contig 12146 bp, 8 predicted proteins | sample 1959671 | NCBI WGS metagenome assembly ULVS01 (sample SAMEA4835792, study PRJEB28245) | human gut metagenome | biome: gut microbiome; material: fecal sample | place: Denmark | collected 2008
ACGGATATCTACAAAGCGATCAGACGGACAGGACGGACAGATGTTCGATATAATATATGCCGTTGGCAGTTTCCGGGCACTTGGGCTACCCAGTTGGCAGGTTCCTGGCGAATCCATACAGACATCAATCCACGATTCACAACAATCGACCGAATCATTGAAAGAAATCTCTACTTAGCACCTTACGCAAGCCCGGGGCACTATAATGACATGGATATGCTTGAAGTAGGAAGAGGGCTCACGGAAGACGAAGAAAAAACTCATTTTGGAATATGGTCTATCTTGTCCTCCCCGTTAATGATCGGATGCGATCTTCGTACAATTCCTGAAAAAACTTTATCGATCATTACCAATAAGGAAGTGATCGCATTAAATCAGGATTCATTAGGTCTGCAGGCTGAAGCCATTGAACGGGGAAAAGACTATCTGATTTTATCAAAAGCCATTCAGAAACGTGAAGGCAAACTACGTGCAGTAGCACTATATAACAGAAGCAATACAGATCAGCAGATCAGAGTCGATTTCGATAAGCTCTATTTATCAGGGGATGTACGAGTGAGAGATCTATGGAACCATCAAGAAATGGGAACATTCACCGATTACTATGAAACGCTAGTTCCTGCACATGGAACAGCTTTAATAAGACTTGAAGGTAGCAAACGTCACGACCGGACATGTTATGAAGCTGAATATGCTTTCATGCAAGAATTTCTGCCAGACAACAAACAGGCAGCTCATTTTACACCAAAATCAGGAGCCTCAGGAGAATATATTATGAAAAATCTTGGAAATTCACCTTCCAATTGGGCAGAATTCAGAAACGTGTATATTAGCAAAGGAGGAGATTATCAACTTAAGTTAACTTATTATTCAGGTGATAAACGCGATATCCAAATAGCTGTAAACGGAACAGAATATAAACAGTCTAACCTTTATTCCGGTACATGGGATCAAGCAGCTACAACAACTATCAAGGTTAAACTTCGCAAAGGCTATAACACGATACGTCTGTATAATTCGTACGGGTGGGCACCCGATATTGATAAAATGGAAATCATCAAAGGTCGTTAACAATAGGTAAACATATAATCCATACGAGTGTTACAGACTTCCGTAGCACCCGTATGGTCTTTATGATTACTTTGTTATTCCAAGAACACAGCCGTCCCACTAGCAGTTACCATCAACATACTGCCACTTCCCCCAACTGTTTCGTAATCCAAATCAACTCCGATCACAGCATTAGCGCCCATTTGGCGAGCCTGTTCAGACATTTCTTTCAAAGCAGTATCTTTTGCCTCACGAAGCACTTCTTCGTATGAACCGGAGCGTCCGCCTACTATATCACGAATACTGGCAAAAAAGTCACGGAAGACATTGGCACCTATAATAGTTTCTCCGGACACAATGCCATAATAAGTGGTTATTCGTTTTCCTTCGATGATTGGAGTGGTTGCTAATAACATAATTCTTGTTTCATTTAGAGGTTTATATTAATATTAGACGATAAAGAAAGAAAAAGGTTGCAGGAATCCTTCATTTATTATCTATTTATACGGATCGGTCGTTGGAAGTAATACTGTACGGTACTTGCTCCGCCTTCCCTTGGTTGACGGAGGAAAAACAGACCTCCTCCCCAAAAAAGTTAAAGACAGAGCCCTAAAGTCATTCAACACATTTCAGCAAGCCCCTATCAAACATAAAAAAATGTCGCAAAAGCAACAACTTTCACGACACTTCAATATCTGTCAGAATACACATGCCTCAGAACATCTTACTGACCCGTTCGATACCAGCTACAAGAGCATCAACTTCCTCTTTTGTATTATACACGGCAAATGAGGCGCGAACCGTACCTTCAATGCCTAAACGACGCATTAACGGTTCTGCACAATGGTGTCCCGTACGGACAGCAATGCCCAATCGATCAAGCAAGGTACCCAGATCCAAATGGTGTATATCGCCTACCAAGAATGAAATTACACTGCTTTTATGCTCAGCCTCACCAAAAATACGCATATTCGGAATTTCTTTCAGCCGTTGCATAGCATAAACTGTAAGCTCATGTTCATGTAATGCTATTGGGTCTAAGCCAATACCTGTGACATAGTCCAGCGCTTTGGCAAGCCCGGTAGTGGCAATATAGTCTGGGGTTCCAGCCTCGAATTTAAATGGTAATTCACCGAAGACAGTCTTTTCAAATGAGACAGACTGAATCATTTCTCCTCCACCCTGATAAGGCGGAAGACGTTCGAGCCAATCTTCCTTTCCATATAAGACGCCTATTCCGGTAGGCCCATATATTTTATGACCTGAGAAAACAAAGAAGTCAGCATCCAAATCCTGTACATCCACCTTCATGTGAGGAATGGATTGAGCACCGTCAATCATAACAGGTACTCCATGAGCATGTGCCGTGGCAATCATCTCTTTCACCGGATTGATTGTTCCCAGTACATTGGACACTTGGGTTACGCTGACAATCTTAGTACGTTCAGAAAAAAGATTTTCGTACTCTTCAAGTAACAGCTCACCTTTATCATTCATCGGAATGACTTTAATCGCAATCCCTTTACGGGCCGCCAACAACTGCCAAGGTACGATATTACTGTGGTGTTCCATCACTGAAACAATCACCTCATCACCCTCTTGCATGAACTCTTCACCAAAACTGGAGACAATTAAATTAATGCTCTCCGTTGTCCCGCGAGTGAAAATGACCTCACGAGTACTACGGGCATTAATGAACTGACGTACAGTCTCACGTGAAGCCTCATGCAGCTCCGTCGCCTGCTGAGACAAGAAATGAACTCCCCGATGTACATTCGCATTGACCGAATAATATTCGTCTACAATCGAATCGATCACCAGGCGAGGCTTCTGAGTAGTCGCACCGTTATCTAAATAAACCAAAGGCTTGCCATATACCGTACGGCTAAGTATGGGAAAGTCCTCACGTATCTTATGAATATTCATTTTATCACTGATTATTTGCAAATAGAACATCCCTGGCACTTATTCAGTTCACCGCGGAAACGTTTTTCAACCAACAAATGCAGACGATCTTTCAACGCCTCCAGACGAATGGTATCAATCACCTCGTTGACAAATGCAAACATCAGCAACAGACGGGCCTCCTTTTCGGCGATACCACGAGCACGCATATAGAAAAGAGCGTTTTCATCCAGTTGACCTACAGTAGCTCCATGAGAGCATTTTACATCGTCGGCATATATCTCCAGTTGCGGCTGAGTATACATACGGGCATCACGAGTAGCACAGAGGTTACGGTTTGTCTGCTGAGAACTGGTATGTTGCGCATCAGGACGTACCAGTACCAAACCGGCAAAAGCTCCCACAGACTGATCGTCAAGAACATATTTAAACAACTCATTGCTGGTACAATTCGGCACGGCATGATCTATCGAGGTATTATTGTCCACGTGTTGGTTTTTATCAGCAATGGCCATACCACAAAGATTGATCTCGGCACCTTCACCGGCAAGGGTAACTTCTGTCGTATTACGGGTTGTCCCGTTATGAAGTGTCATTCCATTAAGCAATACATTGCTGTTTGCTCCCTGTTTCACATACAAATTACTGAAACGCACTGTACTGGTATGAGTCTCTTCCAATTCATAAAGATCGAAAACGGAGTTCTCTTCTGCAAACACTTCAATAACTTGAGTTGCCAAGAAGTTTACATTATCCATTGCATGATCGCAAATAAGCAAACGGGCCTGAGCCCCTTCTTCAAGGATAATCAACACACGGCGGTTTACCATGAAATTAACATCCGCACGAAGTATATTGACCAGTTGAATAGGTCTATCGACGATCACATTCTTCGGAACATACATCAATACTCCATCCTGTGCAAAAGCTGTATTAAAAGCCGTAACCGCATCTTTCGAAGTATCAGCCAACTTACCATAATACTTCTTCACAAGTTCCGGATGCTGTTCAGCCATATTTCTCAAACTACCGAAGATAACTCCTTCAGGCAATCCGGACTTAGGAAGCGCCTGATTGTAGAATGCATCGTTCACTACAAAAAACAATGAAGTGCTCATGTTCGGAACATCACATTTAAACACTTCATAAGGGTTCACCGGAATGGGCAGCCGGTTCAAGTTCAACCCATAATCCGGCTCAAAGAATTTACTGACATCCGTATATTTGTATTTCTCTTGTTTCCGTGTAGGAAACCCCTGACGTTCGAAATCAGCAAAAGCTGTTGCCCGGGGGGCATTCAACGCCTCAGCGCTATGACGACAGATCATCGCCTCACACTGAGAAAAGAGATCTATATATTGCTGTTCTACATTCATAATTAAACTCATTCTCCTAATTCCTTCTTAATCCAATCATATCCCTTCTCTTCCAACTCAAGAGCGAGTTCCGGACCGGCAGTCTTTACAATACGTCCTTTGTAAAGAACATGTACAATGTCCGGCTTTATATAGTCCAGCAGACGCTGATAGTGAGTGATGACAATACAACTGGTATCGGGAGTTTTCAGTTTATTTACTCCTTCGGCTACAATACGAAGCGCATCGATATCGAGTCCGGAATCAGTCTCGTCTAAGATACTGAGACGGGGTTCGAGCATAGCCATCTGAAAAATCTCATTCCGTTTTTTCTCTCCACCCGAGAAACCTTCATTTACCGAACGATTGGCCAATTTATTATCCAACTCGACCACTGCACGCTTTTCACGCATCAATTTCAAGAACTCACTGGCTGTCAAAGCGGGTAATCCTTTGTACTTACGCTGTTCATTGACAGCAGCACGCATAAAGTTCACCATGCTCACGCCCGGGATCTCCACCGGATACTGAAAACTAAGAAAAATACCTTCGTGACTGCGATCTTCAGGGCTCAATTCCAAAAGATTTTTACCATAAAACGTGATGCTTCCTTTCGTCACTTCGAAAGCAGGATTACCTACCAGAACAGACGAAAGCGTACTTTTACCCGAACCGTTAGGTCCCATAATGGCATGTACTTCGCCCGGCTTCACCGTCAGGTTAATGCCTTTCAATATCTCTTTGCCGTTAATGCTGGCATGCAGGTCTTTTATCTCTAACATGATCTTATCAATTATTTCATTATCTATTCTTTTCCAAAAATAACCTCGTCCAACCATTGTAATATGGAATTTCCGTCCGTCTGCGTAATAGTAAAAGGGAAGTTAACCTTTACCCCTACACTTACGGTCTGCCGCATCCCATTGCTACGTACAAATCCGGTTCCACGAGAATTGGTCTTCTCTATCTCTCCACTTATCTTTCCGGCAATGCCCATCCGGAAATTATATTCCAAGGTGAGAGCAAGACAAGAAAGAAAATATATATCAGCTCCCACCACAGGAGAAACTGTGAATAATGGTTCTTTAATTCGGTATCGATAATCGTAATCTTTACGAAACTCTTGCCTTGAAGGATCGTAATAACTGCTACTGCCCATCCCCTCCTGCCTTCGTGGAGAGAGGTTCCATCCAGTAGAAAGTCCCCCATAAGGTTGGATTGCAAACCGTTGTGGTAAGAAATAATACCGCCCTCCTATTTCCAGATTACTCATTGAGGCAGAAATACCTGGATTCAAACCTATTTCTTCACCTGTATATCCTCCTTTCAGAGAGAAACGGGTATAAGGAATATAATACTCCAACATTAAAGTATGTATATGTCCTGCAGAAACAGCTTTTCCCGAAAGTGTATTCTTTGTGACTATCGGCCAATTTCCTCCCCAAGAGCCACTGATCGCCCACCTCCTTTCTTGATCGTCAAGGTTTTGTGCCAGTACTACACCAACATAGGACAGGAATATCAATAGCCAACCAACACGTTTCGTCTTCATTATCCTACACTGCCTTCAAGAGAGATCGTAAGTAGTTTCTGAGCTTCTACGGCAAATTCCATTGGAAGTTTATTAAGTACCTCCTTAGCATAGCCGTTTACGATCAATCCAATGGCATCTTCTGTAGAAATACCACGCTGATTACAATAAAATATCTGATCCTCACTAATCTTACTGGTAGTCGCTTCATGCTCTACAACTGCCGTTTCATTATGGATATCCATGTAGGGAAAAGTATGTGCACCACACTTATCACCCAACAGCAATGAGTCACACTGGCTATAATTACGGGCATTATCAGCCTTTTCGGCTACACGGACCAACCCACGGTAAGAGTTCTCGCTCTTCCCGGCAGATATACCCTTGCTGACAATCGTACTACGGGTGTTCTTACCTAAATGGATCATTTTAGTACCTGTATCTGCCTGCTGATAATTATTCGTCACAGCTACAGAATAAAACTCTGCAGTAGAATTATCCCCGGAAAGAATACAAGACGGATATTTCCATGTAATAGCCGAACCTGTCTCAACCTGGGTCCATGAAAGTTTACTGTCTACTCCTTTGCAATTGCCACGTTTTGTCACAAAATTATAAACTCCACCTTTGCCTTCGGCATCGCCCGGATACCAATTCTGCACGGTGCTATATTTCACTTCCGCACGATCATGTACCATGATTTCGACAATAGCAGCGTGTAATTGATTCTCATCTCTCATTGGAGCTGTACACCCCTCCAGATAGGAAACATAGCTATCGTCATCAGCCACAATCAATGTACGTTCAAACTGACCGGTATTGGCAGCATTGATACGGAAATAAGTAGAGAGTTCCATAGGACAACGTACCCCCTTGGGGATATAGACAAAAGAACCGTCTGAGAATACAGCCGAGTTTAATGCCGCGAAGAAGTTGTCTCTATACCCAACAACAGATCCGAGATACTTTTTCACCAAGTCGGGATGTTCACGCACAGCTTCACTGAATGAGCAAAAAATAATACCTTTCTCCATCAGTGTTTCCTTAAAGGTCGTTTTCACTGACACAGAGTCCATCACTGCATCCACAGCCATACCACTCAATGCCATCTGCTCCTCCAGTGGAATGCCGAGTTTATTGAATGTTTTTATCAATTCCGGATCAACTTCATCCATACTCTTCGGACCCTCCTTCTTTTTCGTAGGATCGGCATAATATGAGATTGCCTGATAGTCAATTTCCGGTATACGCAAATGTGCCCAAGTAGGCATCTCCAGCGTTAACCAATGACGATAAGCTTTCAGACGGAACTCCAGCAACCACTCCGGCTCGTTCTTTTTAGCCGAGATCAAACGTACCACGTCTTCATTGAGTCCCTTCTCTATGATATCTGTATGTACCTCCGTAGTGAAGCCGTATTTGTACTTCTCCTGCGTGAGTTCTTTTACATATTTATTGGGTTCTTCTTGTTGCATCATTTTTATTTGAATATATATTGTTGTGTAACCTCTTTTGCTGCGGGAAAGAAGATCCCCGCAAAGCTTTCCATAGGATAATATAACAAGGACTGCTCCTTCTTTGTTTGGCTAATCAACTGACTATCGGAGTCTATAAACTGAATGACACAGATAACCAAGCTCACCAATAAAAGATATTTCAAAGCTCCGAGCCCGGCTCCAAGCATGCGATTCAGCCAGCCAAGTGAAACCGCCTCCAATGCCTTGGTTAATACTGAAGCCACCAATGTAAAGATTAGCGGTACAGCGATCCAGATAATGACAAATGCCAGTATCTGCGCCACAGTCATGGAGTCGGTCACCGTAGGGCATAACTTCACAGCCAGTGAGGTGTACAAAGCTTTTGCTGCCAATAGCCCCACAATTAATCCGAGAATGGAAGCAAGCTGCCGGATAAAGCCCTTCATAAATCCGACAATAACACCGGCTCCAAGAGCAATCAGTATGATAATATCTATGGTCGTCATTCTATGTAAAACAAAAACGGAGACACGGAGTTGTAATCACTCTGTGCCTCCGTATATTTTCAGTTTCGTGAGAATTATAAAGTTTGCTTCACTTCTACTTCTTCGTAAGTTTCAATCATATCACCTACCTTCAAATCGTTGTAGTTAACAAGACTGATACCACATTCGAAGTTTGTACCTACTTCCTTCACGTCATCTTTAAAGCGCTTCAAAGCATTGATGGAACCTGAGAAGATTACTATACCATCACGGATCAGGCGAGCCTTATCCGAACGTTTCACCTTGCCCTCTTTCACAACAGCACCGGCTACTGTACCCACCTTAGTAATGTGGAATACCTCACGCACTTCGATAGTAGCAGTTACTACCTCTTTCACTTCCGGAGCAAGCATACCTTCCATAGCAGCCTTCACCTCTTCGATAGCGGCATAGATAACAGAGTACAAACGTATGTCCACACCTTCCTGTTCGGCAAACTTACGTGCGGAAGCCGATGGACGTACCTGGAATCCAATAATAATGGCATCCGAAGCAGCTGCTAATGTCACATCCGATTCCGAAATCTGACCTACAGCCTTATGGATCACATTTACCTGGATCTGTTCGGTAGACAGCTTGATTAACGAATCACTCAAGGCCTCGATAGAGCCATCCACGTCACCTTTCACAATTACGTTCAGTTCCTGGAAGTTACCTAGCGCAATACGACGTCCCACTTCATCCAGTGTCAACAGTTTCTGAGTACGCAGACCCTGTTCACGCTGTAACTGTTCACGTTTATTGGCAATCTCACGGGCTTCCTGATCAGTCTCAATCACATGGAAAGTATCACCTGCAGCAGGAGCACCATTCAAACCCAGAATCAATACCGGTTCCGATGGCCCTGCCTGAGCTACACGCTGGTTACGTTCATTGAACATGGCTTTTACACGGCCGTAGCTTGTTCCGGCAAGTACAATATCACCCACCTTCAGCGTACCGTTAGAGACCAATACAGTCGCAACATATCCACGTCCCTTATCCAAAGTTGATTCGATGATAGAACCCGTAGCATTACGATTCGGATTTGCCTTTAAGTCGAGCATTTCTGCTTCAAGAAGTACTTTCTCCATCAGTTCAGGAACTCCGAGACCCTTCTTAGCCGAGATATCCTGTGACTGATATTTACCACCCCACTCTTCTACGAGATAATTCATCTGAGCCAATGTCTCTTTAATTTTCTCGGGATTAGCATGAGGCTTATCTATTTTATTAATAGCAAATACGATAGGAACACCTGCCGCTGCTGCATGATTAATGGCTTCTTTGGTCTGGGGCATTACATCATCATCGGCAGCTACAATAATAATTGCGATATCGGTCACCTTTGCACCACGGGCACGCATTGCAGTAAATGCCTCATGTCCCGGAGTATCGAGGAACGTAATCTTACGTCCATCTTCCAATGTAACATGATATGCACCAATATGCTGTGTGATACCTCCGGCTTCACCTGCAATTACATTTGCTTTACGAATGTAGTCAAGCAATGAAGTTTTACCATGGTCTACGTGTCCCATGACTGTAACAATCGGAGCACGATGTTCCAGATCTTCCGGCGCATCTTCCTCTTCAACAATGGCTTGGGCTACTTCTGCACTGACATATTCAGTCTTAAATCCAAATTCTTCAGCCACAAGATTAATCGTTTCTGCATCCAGACGCTGATTGATAGAAACCATCATACCAATGCTCATACAAGTTCCGATAACCTGATTTACAGATACGTTCATCATGCTTGCCAATTCATTAGCAGTCACAAATTCTGTCAGTTTCAGTACCTTGCTTTCTGCCATTTCCTGATCTTCCAGTTCCTGCATACGGTTGGACGCCATGTCACGTTTTTCTTTACGATATTTGGCACCTTTGTTCTTACCTTTGCTTGTCAGACGAGCCAACGTTTCTTTAACCTGCTTTGCTACATCTTCTTCGCTTACTTCCTGCTTTACTACAGGCTTTTTGAAGCGGTCTTTATTATTGTTATTACGGTTTCTATTCTGTCCGCCGCCACCCTGTTGATTTCCTCCACGGTTATTATTCGTACGCTCACTGTTTGGAGTAGGGTGTGCAAAATTAGAAGCAACATTGTTCACATCTACTTTTTCTTTATTATTGTTGATGCGATTACGTTTCTTCTTACCGTTAGGATCAAGGTTTTCCTTACCAACGACCTTAGCTTGTTTACTATCTTCTTTACGGATTTCCTTGATGATGGCTTCCTTCATCTGTTTCTTCTGATCCTGACGAAGCTTTTCCTTCTCTTCACGCTCTTTCCGCTTTTCCTCTTTCGATTTCTTCTTCGGACGTGTCGACTGATTTAATGCAGCCAAGTCAATCTGCCCGATAACATTAATCTTAGATACAAACTCAGTCGGACGGATCTTAAATACGCCCTCCTCTTCCTTCTCTACTGGAGTAACCGGTGCTTCTGCTACCGGTTTCTCTTCTTTCTTCTCTGTTTTTTCTGGAGACACCACGACTTTTGGTTCTTCTTTCTTGACTTCCTCAACCACTTTCTTTTCTGTTTCAACAGGCTTTTCAACCACCACCGGTTTCGGTTCTTCTTTCACCGGTTTCGGTTCCGAAGTAGCAGGAGTCACAGTGACTTCTTCTTTTTTCACTTCGTTTACAACAGGCTTAACCTCTTCCGCTACTTTCTTTTCCTCAGCAGCTACAGGTTGTGGTTTTGGCTCTTCTTTCACCGGTGCTTTCTCAACCTTCCGGTTCAGTTTATCTAAATCAATTTTTCCGACAGGTTTAAACTTCGGACGCACATCTTCCGGAATGACCGTCTTAATCACATCGTCAGCAACAGTCTTCTCCGGTTCCTTCTTATCATAACCATCGATAGAAACAGATGCCTTGTTGCGATCTTTGTTTTGACGTTCCTGAATGAAACGTTCCGATTCAAGTCTAAGGTTCTTATCTGTGCTGAACTCTTTCACGAGCATAGCATACTGCTCCTCGGTAATTTTCGTATTCGGGTTTGCCTCAACGGTATACCCCTTCTTTTGCAAGAACTCAACTACCGTCGCGATTCCTACATTTAAATCTCTTGTAACTTTGTTTAACCTTATCGTCATATTTTAATTTAAAGAATAATGGAGAAAGAATAATTTGATAATCGTTCAATATGCCAATGTGCCAATTCCTATACGCCCTTTCTTTTTATTGGCATATCGGCACATCATCGCATTGATCTATTATTCATTATCTTCAAACTCCGATTTCAAAATGCGTAATACCTCGTCCACCGTTTCTTCTTCAAGATCCGTTTTTTCAATCAGCATTTCGCGAGGTGCATTCAATACAGACTTAGCCGTATCAATGCCAATAGCCTTGATAGCATCGATCACCCATCCGTCGATTTCATCTCTGAACTCGTCCAAATAAATATCTTCATCCTGCGCGTTTTCATCCAACTCACGGAACACATCAATGGTGTACTCAGTCAACATACTGGCCAGTTTAATATTCAAACCGCCTTTACCAATAGCCAACGATACTTCTTCCGGTTTCAAGAATACTTCTGCTTTACGTTCTTCTTCATTCAGACGAATAGAAGAAATCTTAGCCGGGCTTAAAGCACGCTGGATAAACAATGAAATATTAGATGTATAATTAATCACATCAATGTTTTCATTGCGAAGTTCACGTACGATGCCATGAATACGACTTCCCTTTACACCTACGCAGGCTCCTACAGGGTCAATTCTGTCATCATAAGATTCTACCGCAATCTTGGCACGTTCACCGGGAATACGGGCAATCTTTTTGATGGTAATCAGGCCATCATTTATTTCAGGCACTTCCATCTCGAACAAGCGCTGCAGGAAAACCGGAGAAGTACGCGAGAGGATAATTTTCGGATTGTTGTTTTTGTTGTCCACGCGTGCCACCACTGCACGGGCAGTTTCTCCTTTACGATAAAAATCGCTTGGTATCTGCTCTGTTTTCGGCAACAATAACTCGTTTCCTTCATCGTCAAGCAACAACATCTCTTTTTTCCAGATCTGGTATACTTCTGCGTTGATGATAGTACCTACTTTATCAATGTATTTATTATAAATACTGTCCTTTTCAAGCTCAAGAATTTTAGAAGCCAGTGTCTGACGAAGATTCAAAATAGCACGGCGACCGAACTTAGCGAAAATCACTTCATCGGTTACTTCTTCACCCACTTCGTAAGAAGCATCGATTTTTTGTGCTTCAGTCAACGAAATTTGCATATTCGGGTTAGTCAAATCCTCGTCTGCCACTACCTCACGGTTACGCCATATTT
>ULVS01035588.1_pt1 | contig 11909 bp, 10 predicted proteins | sample 1959671 | NCBI WGS metagenome assembly ULVS01 (sample SAMEA4835792, study PRJEB28245) | human gut metagenome | biome: gut microbiome; material: fecal sample | place: Denmark | collected 2008
CCTCATGTGCCGGATACCCTTGTACGTTGCCCGGCGGACGACTTTCCCGTTTGCGCCATATCGAAAGCGCACCTTAACGAATGTAAAGCCGCGCGTGAGCTTGATAATCTGCGTCTTTTTCGGATTGAGGCGGATACCGTGCTCGGCGCATAGCCGCCGGAGTTCCCGGAGGCATAGCTCGAGCTTTTCCTTTGACTCGCTGATGATACACCCGTCGTCCATATAGCGAGCGTAATACTTCATGCCGAGCACGTCCTTGATATAGTGGTCTATCCTGTTCGGCAAAGCGAGCGCGGCAATCTGCGAGACTTGGCTCCCGAGGCCGAGCCCCACGTCGCCGAAGTTCTGAATAAAATATTTCGAGAGCGCGACGAGGCGGTCGTCGATGCCGCTCCGCTCGAACTCTCGAAAAACGGGCTCATGCTGTGCCGTATCGAAATACTTTGAAAAATCGAATACGAGGACGTAGCCCTCCCGTCCGTGTTTTCTGTAATGCTCCACGAGAAAGTGCGTCACCCGGGATACGGCGAAATCGTACCCCTTGCCGCGCAAGCTCGCTCCGTTGTCGTAAATGAACGACCGGGAGAGCATCGGCACGAGGCAATAGTCACACAAGCACCGTTGCACGACTCTTTCGGAGATATGGACGCTCCGAATATGCCTCGGCTTTCCCCGCTCCACAATATCGAACTCGTAAAAGCCCTTGGAGCGGTATCTCCCGGCTATCAATTCCTCGTGTGTCTTTGTGACGTTGGCAAGCGAGGCGGCTTTGTATCGCTGTGTGCTCGCTTTCCATCCAACGCCACGGACGGAGGCGCGGTAGCTCTCATAGAGCCGCTCGAATGAGAAAACCGTCTCGAAATCTCCGTACTCCCGGAGCGCGGCGGCTTTCTTTTCCATCCGTGCGGCCTTTCGACGCTGATACCGCGCCTCGCGTCTTTCTGCGCTGTTCATAAAATAAAAATACCTCGTACATTTCTTTCTCGGCGTGTTGTCTAAAATGCGTAACGGCAAGCCATGAAAGCACGGAAAACACGCACTCCGCGCCCATGCAAGGAGCGTCCGGCTAACCGTATCGCGGTATATGTTTGTCCGACGGCGCGAGGCCGTCAGAGATGTTATATTCCCCTTTTATATGGGGACTGCTTTCGCTCCGTGAGGAGTTATTCTGTCTGCCCCATGTTGATATAAAATCCGGGCGCGACACCATTCGAATTACTCGCGTTGTTGTTGTTGACCGTGCCGTCGTTGTTCACATTCACGAAGTTCGAGGAGTTGCTCGCATTCGGGGAACGGAGCCACCAATTGACGGCGAAGCGGAATATAACCTAATCACTCGGAGAATTAAGCTCGCGCCTTATCGCTCCGTTTGATTTTAGAGATTTGCGAGAGCTCGTCCGTAATGAGCTTTACCCACTCTTTGAGGACGTTCGGCGGTATCTTCTCGTGGTTGACGGTCATATACGCGAGGTCGAGCACGTCGAGCATAGAGTTATAATAGCCCTGTGCCGTCTCGTAATACTCTTTCCGCCGCTGGATGTTCCGGCGGCGTATCTCCTCGGGCGCTTTCTCGTCAACGTAAATGAGGTTTGCCGTCTTTATCATGCGATAAGCCTCTCGCGCCGCGTTGTAGAGCGGCAGAGAGAAATAAAACGTGTAGCTTTTCGGCAGGATGCGGACGCGGTTATATGTGAATACATAAATCTCGCGGGCGAGGTTGATATACTCCGCCGGGCTTTCGCCGCGTCTCGATTTTGGTACGGACATTTTCTTTCCTCCTCGCCGACTATGCGCCCATTGAGGGCGCAAGTCTCGATTTCCGAATTATACGCAAAAGCCGGGCGCGACACCAATCGAAAAACTCGCGTCGGCGTAGTTGACCGTGCCGTCGCTGCCCACACGCACGAAGTTCGAGGAGTAGCTCGCATTCGGGGAACGGAGCCACCAAAGGACGGCGGTACTCGTCGCGCTATGGTTGTATTTAACCTTGCTGTTTCCGGCGGAATAATAGGCGTATTGCGCCTGCTTGCTTTTTTCATTTGCGTTTGCGTATGAAATGCTGCCGAAAACCTCGTATTCCGAGAGAAGAAAAACATAATCCGTTGTCGCCGTGACCGCGCTCTCCGATGAACTGTTTCCCGTGTTATTTGTGTACTTTGTAACGGACTTGAGCACGGCACGGAGCGCCGCCGGTAGAACGCCGATAAACGTCCCGGAATAGCTCGAGAGGCTCGTCCCTAAAATCGTTTTTCTCATGTACGAGTTATTCCAGCCGCCCGAGTTCGTGTTGCTGGTGTTCATGTAGAAATCGGAGTCGTTGTCGTATCCGCTTACGAGGCAAACATCCGTACCGCCGGAAAGCGCCGTTTTCCCGATTTGGAAATGAATACGGTTAGAGCCCTCTACGCTCGCGTTATGGTTAAACCCGATAATGAAAGCGTATGTCGTGAAGTTGGATAGCGTTAGCTTGCTCATTGTTCCGTTTAGCGTTACCGCCTTTCGGTCGCCGATGCTCCAATAGTTCGCGCCCTGTCCCGCGTCGGAAACGGACTTGATAACGCTCCACTCGTTATTGTTGAGCGTAGAGCTTACGAAAGAGAGCGTCAGCGCATAGGAGGTCGTGCCGGAAACGACATTGACGGAGCCGCTCGTCGTCTGCCCGTTCTTTGTCGCCGTGACCGTGTACGCCCCCGTCTCCGTGACGGTGAAAACTGCCGTCCCATTGCTCGTCTTTGTTGCGATAGTCGTCGAGCCCTTTTTCAGCGTGACGGACGCGCCGGAGTCTACGTTGACGGTAATCGTCGCAGAAAAGAACGTCAGCGCCACCGCGTAGCTATCGACGACGGAGACGCTTTTCGTATCGGACGTTTGCCCGTTGAGTGTGGCCTTGACGCTCCATGTACCGGCCTCCGGCAGAGAGAGGACGCACGAGCCGCCCGCCGCCGTACCGTTTACCGTTTTCGAGCCCTTTGTCGCCGTGACCGCCGCGCCACTCGTAACGGATACCACGATGGAGAGCTCGACTCCGGGCTTGCTGACTGCGTTTGTTCTACCAATCATTTTTAACTCACCGCCTTAATACAAGTAATGCTCTGCACCGTGATAGCCGCCGTCGGCTTTGTCGCGGCGTAGATTTTGACCGTCCCGCTCCCGGATAGAGCGACCGGCGCAAAGTTCCCGCTCGCGGCCTCCGCCGCGCCGAACACGACCTCGGGGACGTGGCTCGCCGTCACGCCGGAGCAAGCGATAGAGGCGGCATAGGGATACGCCGCGTATGTGCTGTCGCTCACCCATGCGGAGGCGGCGACGGACACGGCGGAGAAAATCTTTACCTCTGCGTATCCCGCGTGAGCGTGGGAGGCGGCGGCGAAGTCACCCGGCTTTTTCCCGCTATCGGTGAGGTTGCCGGAGGAGTCAAGCCCGGCGAAGTTGCCCGCCGTGGCGCTCTTTACCTTGTCCGCCTTGTCCGTGTGGGTATGGTTCGCGGCGGCAAAATCGCCCGGCTTTTTGCCGGAGTCGGTCAGATTGCCGGAGGAGTCAAGCCCGGCGAAGTTGCCCGCCGTGGCGCTCTTTACTTTGTCCGCCTTGCCTGTGTGGGTATGGCTCGCGGCGGCAAAGTCGCCCGGCTTTTTGCCGGAGTCGGTCGGATTGCCGCTTGCATCGAGCCCGGCAAAGTTGCCCGCCGTCGGGGAGGCGGCTTTCTCGGCCTTGCCCTCGTTGAGCTTCTTAATATTTTCCTGCATGGCGGTTTGGTCTGCCGCCGTGAAATATCGGGCGATAACGTCGCCCGCCGACCATGCCCGGGCGGTCGTGCCGTTCTGCGCTCGCGTGACGGTGAGCACGTTCCCGTTCTTTGCGGTCATAAGCACCGTTTCCGCCGTGGAGCCGTCCGCTCCAATCGTGAGCAAGTTCGGAGCCTCCGGCAGTACGGAGCCGTCAACGACGTTTACGGTCGTACCCGCCGCCGTCAGCGCGCCGGATAGCGAAGTCTCCGGGGAGTTGGCTTGCGCCGGGTACATTGTCACTAATTCGGACATATTCTTTCCTCCTTTTAGTAGTCCCCGCCGCCGCGAGAATTACAGAATGTTTGAGCGAATACCGCGCCCACGATACGACTCATGTTATCGGGGAGTATCTCTATCGAGTGCCACGAGTTACGGCGTATCTTCCCGCTCGAGTCCGTGGCGAGATACTTCACAATGTCGATATTGCTATACGAGGACGGCGCGGGTATCTCTTTGCCGTCTACCTTGATAGTCGCTTTCGAGGCTCGTTGTCCCTCGTAGATGCCGAACTCGATAGCGTGGGTATGGTCTTTTACGGTGTGGGTATGGTCTTTCACCGTATGCGTGTGCGCCCTTACCGTGTGCGTATGGTCGTAGACCTCGTGTGTATGTGCGGAAATCCTGTGCGTGTGCGACGGATGCGTATGCGCGCCCGACCAAATGAACGTCTCGTATCCGTCAACGGTTTTCCCGTCGCTGGTCGTTGCAAGGCGGGCGTGTTGAGAAATGCCGTGGTTATGCACGGCCTGTCCGTTCGTCTCACTCGGGAGCACGTTCGAGGACTCGAGCGCCGTTCCGCCGGAGGTCTGCCCGCCGCCGGAGGAGGTCGTAGAGCCGCCGCCGGAGCTCGTTGTCTGTCCGCCGCCGGAGCTCGTTGTCTGTCCGCCGCCGGAGGAGGTCGTTTGTCCACCGCCGCCGCCGATAGCTTTCTCATACGCCCGGAACGCCTCGAACTCGATATTGAGGAGCATTTTGTTAATGCGTACCACCGAGTCGGAGATATAGAGTTGCAGTTTCGCCGGATGCGTTGCGTCTGCGTTATCCGAGAAATTATAGATTTGTTGGTTGGTCGCGCCTTGTGCGTATGTCTCGGAAATGAGGGCGCGGCTCTGCAAGTCGGAAATACTGCCCGCTATATCCTGCGTCTTGTTGGCAATCGTTACCGTGACGTTTCCCGGGTCGCCCTCTGCATCCGCTTTCTCAACGCGGACGATGCGGGTACGGAGGTTAATTCCGTCGGCCTCGTCCACGACGCGGACGATTTCGCCCGGGCGGAACTTTGAGAACTTGTCGCCGGTCAGCCGGTGGAGGTCGATAGCGCCGATTTCATAGCTCACATACGGCTCCTTGAGCCCGGCGAGTATCTGCTCGGCGTATGCCTTGAGGTTTTCCGCCACTTGATACCGCGCGTCTACGAGGATAGTCGAACACAAGCCGTATCGCTCGATGCTTAAAGCGTCCTCGACGTATGGAACGCCGCCGTTCGCCGACTCTATCGTCAGTTGGTTTACACCCTCGCCGTATCCGAGCGCATAGACGCGGTTTGCGATACTGGTCGCGTCCGTCGTCTTTTTAATATTCGTCATATTCTTTGCGTATCGGATTTCGCTTTTGAGCGCCTCCGTCGGCACGGTGAGCGAGAGCGTCCACGGATAGACGGTCGTATCCCACGACCAAAGGTATTCACTATCGAAGCACTCCGGCACGGCAAAGAGCGCCGCGAGGAGCGTCGAGTTTTCCCAATTATATTCAAAATAGCGTTTGAAATCGCAAGCCCCGAGTTTCCAGTTTTGCCGGGTCTGCCGGGCGAGAATGTAATTGAGAACGTCGGCAGTCTTTACGCCGGAGCCGCCGCATTGATGATACTGAAAGAGAACGTCGGAGAGGAGCGTAGCGAGGACGTGCTCGCAATCATAATAGCGAGTCGCGCCGTTGCTCCGCTCCATATCCTCCCCGATGATGCGGAAAAGGTCGATACGCTCGTCTCCGTCGAAAATCTCGACGAAGTTCAGCGGCGTACAATAGGCGTTTTTCGGGTCGTCCGCCGGGAGCGTAAAGGTCGCCGTCCATAGGGAATTAGTCTCGAGGCCGTAGCCGACGGCGAGCGCGTTGTCGAGGTAGGCGAGCCGCTTCATATCGCGGTTGAAAATCTGCGGCTTTGCCATTATAACCACCTATCTTTCCACAAGATTTTAACGTCTGCGGTCGTGCCGCCCTCGACGATAATATCGTTCTCGCCCGGTTGGAGCTTGAAAAATGCGCTATCGTCGCTCACGCGGTCGATGATGTTCGCGCCGTTGAGTGTTACGGTCATGTGCTCCGTGTCGATAATAAGCTCGTCTCCGGCGACCATGTTCACGCCCTCAATTACCATAGTGACGGAGCCGTAGGTCGAAACGCCCGTACCGCTCGCCGTTGCTACGGCCTCCGCAAGCGCGGAGAAAAAGAGAGTGCGGATATAGTCGCCAACGCTCCCGGCCTCCGCCTCCGCAAGTGCGGAGGGGAGGAGGACGCGGACGAACACGCCGGACGCGGTAGCGACCGCCGCCGCCGAGCCGTCGAGGTATCGAATGATTTTCAGCGTCGCCGAGGTATCCGTCTCCGCGTTCGCCGTGGCGAGCCACTCGAACACAATGGACGTTGTTCGGTTGTACGTCGTCTTATTGTACGGAGTGCGGTTATACATTTGCTCGCCTCCTCGTTATGCCAGAGTGCAAACGATAGCCCCCGCCGATACCGTGATAGCGTCGCCGTTGAGTACGTTCTTGCTCCGGGTAAAGGAGCCGTACCAAAGCAAATTGCCCGCCGTCAGCGCGTCATAGATGCCCCAATAGGCCACCGTGCCGAGGTCTGCCGTCAGAGTGCCGAAGTCAACGGGCGCGGAGTTGGAAACCTGTTCTTTGCCGGACACGAGGGACGGCGCGCTAAAGTTGATAATCTTTCTCGCGTATCCGCCGCCGGATACCTCCGTACCCGTTCCGCTCGCCGTCGGGTCGGTGAGGAAAAGAGCGAGATAGTACGTCCCGCTCCGCAAGGACGTATTCAAGAGAGTGGATGCGTGGACGTTAGATAATGCGCTCATAGTAGAAACCTCCTAATTTTTTAATTTACCTTGAGCCGTGTTATCGTCAGCGTTTGGATATTACCGCGCGCCGTGATATAGATTAAGCCGTCCGTTTCCTGCGTCCCTCGGACGTTGACCGCCTCCGTGTGAGGCAGAGAGACGGATTTCACGTCCTGCTGATTGTAGCGCAAGGACTCGGCGAACGGCTTACACAAGAAACGTACCTCGCACGTCCCCGTAACGGCGATTTGCTCGATAGAGATACCGCCGACGACCTTTGCGGAGTACGCCTTTTCGGGCTCGTCGTCAAATACGAGCAAGCCCTCGCCGGAGAGCCATTCCGCCACGGCGCGCGCTCGCGTTCTCACGCCCGCGTAATGGTAGCCCTCGCCGACGAAAGCGACCGTGCATACGATTTCGCGGTTTTCGTAACCGTCCTCTATGTCGTATGTGCCGCTCTTGCCGGGTATCGTGTATTGCGTTACCCGTTTCGCGGGGAGGAGTGTTCGGTCTGTGGATTTGAACACGACTCCCATATCCCCGCTATGCTTGTTGTCGAAAATAAAACCCATGCTCACGCCATAGATACCCCCTTGCTCCGCGATTTCGATTTCTGCATATTGTAGAGCTCGCGGGAAATCTTCTTTACGTCCGCCTCCTCACGGACGACGAGCTCCGCGATATGAAAATGATTTACGACGTTTGTATCTCCGCCGCCGGAGGTCGTCGCACCGCCGCCGCGACCGGTCAAGTCCGCCGGGACGGATGCGGAGACGGCCTCGACGGTCGCCTTTGCGGAAAAGCCCGTTTCGATTTCCCCGATAGAGCTTTTGAGCTTGTCGTTTACCGCCGCGAGCCCGGAGTCTACCTCGGCGAGCATTTCCTCGCCCATAGTTCCATAGGCTTTTACGGCCTTGCTCTTGTTCTTCTCGATGCCGACGACTGCGCCCTCGACGTTCATTTCGGACACCCACGCCATTTTTGTGCTCGGAGAGTGGATGCCGAAAAAGTCCGTAATGCCGTCCCAAATGGAGGAAATCCACCCGGACACTTTATCCCATAGCCACCCGGCGAGCGACTGGATGCCCTGCCACAAGCCCCGGACGAGGTTTGCGCCGACCTCCGCGACCTGCGACACGCCCTCGCCGAGCGCGCTCACGATGCCGGTAATAATCTGCGGCATAGCGCGGACGATTTCGGCGATAATCTGCGGGAGGTTGGTAATGAGGGCAGTCAAGAGCTTTACGCCCGTCTCGATGATTTTCGGGATATTGTTCACGAGGGCGTTAATTACCGCCGTGATAATTTGCGGGAGCGCCTGTACTATCGTCAAAATGATTTGCGGGAGGTTGGTAATAAGCGCCGTCAAGAGCTTTACGCCCGCCTCTACGATTTCCGGCAAATGGTCGAGGAGCGTCGAGATAGTGCTCTCGATGATTTGCGGCAAAACCTCGCATATCGTCGTAATGATTTCCGGGAGGTTTTCCACAAGGGCAGTTAAAAGCTCGACTCCCGTCTCGATGATTTGCGGGATAGCGTCGAGGAGCGTCGTTACGAGGCTCTCGATAAGCTCCGGCAAAGCCTCGAGGAGCACCGGGATAGCCTCGAGAACGCCCTCCGCGAGCCCCTGCATGAGTTGGAGCGCCGCGTCGATAAGCAAGGGTATATTCTCGATAAGCGTCGATACAATGGTCGTCACCGTCTCCACCGCCGCCGGAATGAGCGTCGGTAGTGCCTCCGCGATACCCTGCACGAGCGTTGTAATGAACTGTGCCGCCGCCTCTACGACGAGCGGCAAATCCTCGATAATGCCTTGTACGAGCGTTGTTACGAGCGAGGCCGCCGTGTTCATAAGTTCCGGGAGCACCGATGTAAACCCGCTCAAGAGCGCCTCAAAGAGCCCGACTCCCATTTCGAGGAGTTCCGGCAGGAGAGGCGCGATAGCGTCGAGGATGCCCTCTAATGCGTTCGGGACGGTTTTTGCGAGGTTTCTAACGACCGGCGTAATGTTCTTGACGACGGAATTAAAGGAGTTTACGACGTTATCGCATAGCTTGTCTATGTCTGCGTCTGCGTCGCCGAGGCCGGTAATGAGGTTTTGAAACGAGGATTTCAGCATCCCGATAGAGCCGGAGATAGTCGCCTCCGCCTCTTTCGCCGTCGTCCCCGTAATGTCCATTTCCGTCTGGATAACGTGAATAGCGTCGATAATGTCCGAGTAGCTCGAAATATCGTACTTTACGCCGGAGAGCTTCTCCGCGTCCTCGAGGAGCCTTTGCATTTCCTCTTTCGTACCGCCATACCCGAGCTTGAGGTTATCGAGCATTGTATAGTTCTGCTTTGCAAAGCCGGAGTATGCGTTCTGAATGGAGGCCATGTCCGAGCCCATTTTGTTGGCGTTATCGGACATATCCGTAATTGCCATGTTCGCATACTCGGCGGCTTTCTCCGTGTCTCCGCCGAGGGAGGAAATGAGGCTCGCAGAAAAGCCCGTCACGGTTTCCATGTACTCATTTGCGGAAAGCCCGGCGGTCTTGTATGCGTCGTTCGCATACTCCATTACCTTACCGGAGCTATCCTTAAAGAGCGTCTCAACGCCGCCGACTAACTGCTCATAATCAGCGTATGCGCTGATAACCTCTTTCCCGAGCTTTATTGCCGCCGCCGCGAGTGCCGCCGTTGCCGCCGCCGCCGCTGTTCCGAGTGCGGTCGCGGCAGTCTTTACCTTGTCGAACTTCTTCCCGGCCTCCTCGGAGTCCTCTCCGGCCTTTTTGACCTCTTTCCCGTATTCGTCGATAGACTCGGCGCACCCGTCGGAGGATTTCGCGGCCTCGTCCATATAGGAGGCGTTTTTATCGAGTTCCGAGCCGAGCTTGTTAAGCTCCGTCTCGGCGTTATTTACCTGTGTTTGATAGGAATTGACGGAGCGAGTCGTAGACTCGTATCCTTTTTCAGCGGCGGAGAGCTCTCCCTTTGCCTTTTCGAGTTCCGCCGTGAGCTTGGCTTGCTCCTCGGTCGTGTCGCCCGTCTCGTCGCCGAGCGCGGCGAGAGCGGCCTCGCAACGCGAAATCTCGGATTGCGCGGAGGAGACTTTTTCGGCGTAGTCCGATTGAGCTTTTTTTGCTTTCTCGAGCTGTTCCGCCGCCGCCTTGACCTTTTCTTTCTGTTGGTCGTACATACGGGAGAGTACGTCGCCTTTCGCGCTCAAAGCCGCGTAGCTGTTCGCCTGTCCCGCGTATTGACTCTCTACGAGCTTTAATTCCGATTTAAGCGTTCCGAGGGCGGAGTTTATGTTTTTGAGAGACTCCTTGTATTCTTTTTCGCCGTCGATAGCGACTTTCGTTTTTATCTCACGGTTTGCCATTACACGCCCTCCTCGCCTCTGTTCTTACCGTGTGCGGATAGGTATAGCTCCCAAAGGTCGAAAACCTCTCCGGGAGCCATAAAAAGAGCCTCCGCCGGGGAGACTCCGCAAAGAACGGCGATACGGTAGTATTCCGCCCGCCTTATCTTGTTTTTTTTTGATTAAGTTCCGCGAGCCCCTCGTCGATTTCGTCGTCCGCCGGGCTCGTTACCTCTCGACCATAGCCGAGCTCGATAGCCGTCATAATTGCGCGCTTGAGCGTCACGATTTCAAACGGCCTCACCATGAGGAGAAAATCGTCCTTTTCCGGGATAGCGCCCGGGTCGTATCCGAGCCGCCGACGGAGGAGCTCTCCGCGCTCTGCCAGTACCGCCGCGATAGCACACGTCGCCGCGAAGCTCTCGCGGGTATCCTGCTCTATTGCCTCGAGTGCGAGTTGTGTCCCGCCGAAATCGTCCCGGAGTGTAAACATAGCCTCGCCGTCAAATGCGAGGTAATACGTCGCGTCCGCGAGCGTCACTTTTGCCGTTTTCATGCCTTTACCCTCCAATTACCAAAGCGGGAGGCGAGCCGTTCTCGCTCGCCTCCCGTCCGTGCTGATATTAGCCTCCCACTTTGCCGAGCTTGGTATCGCACCACGCGATACACTCGCTTTCCGTCGTGAACTCTTTCGTGATGCGCCATGCGCCAGAGTTGCAACGGAACACGGTAAATGTCGTCGCGCTCGTGCCGAACGTGATAGAGGAGCCCTTTGTCGCCGCGCTGTCGTTGCCGAGAATGGCCTTGACAAGCGGATGAAACACGCCCTTGAAATAGCGGACTCCGCCGCGAATAATGACCTTGTAATAGCAAAGGCCACCGCGAGGAGCTACGTCTCCGTCGGAGTCCGTGACCTCGCTCGACTGCGTATCCTTGGTCGCGCCGTGAATAGCGGCGTGTACCTCGTCCGTCTTGTCGTCCGTTTCCAGCGCAAGAGAGCCGGAGGCGAACATATCGACCTTTTCGGCGAGCGCGTCGTCGGCGTAGAGCTCGCCGGATGCGTTCGTAACGGTGAGGTCAGCCTTGACGAGCTTACCCACGGTTACGACTTTCTCGTAATCGTAGGTAGGGAGCGCGCCCTCCGGCGTGGTTTTCGTCGGGGCGAAGATAGGACGCTTTGCGCCAAACTGTGCCATAATAAAACCTCCTAAAAGTTTTTCGATTTGAGAAAGTCGTCGTACACTCGAGCCGCCGCGTCGATTGCCCGGTCCGCCGCTTTCTCGTTTGCTGTTTGGATGAATGGGCGGGCGGGCTGTCCGTGTTTTCCGAACTCGTCCACGAAAGCGACCTCGGCGGCGCGGCGCTTGTTGCCGTGTCGCCGAGTGCCTTTCGGGTAAACGTAGATTGCTCGCCCGTCCGCTGTTTTCTTGAGCTTTTTATCGTAGGAAATGCTTTGCGCTGTCTCGCCGGTGCTGTACTCGCCGGAGAGCATAGCGCGCGCCTCGGCCTCCTGCGCTGGGGCGATAACTTCCGCCTCCGCGACGAGCATTTCGAGGACTACCTCGTCCGGGAGTTCTGCGATAGCGTCGAAGCCGCCGACGAGCTCCTCGAGCCCGCTCGTGGATAGATTAGCCATCGTCAACGCCTCCCGCGATTTCGCACTCAAAGGCGTAATGCTGTCCGTTTTTATCGGAGGCCGGAGTCACCGTCGGGCGGG
>ULVS01036876.1_pt1 | contig 11874 bp, 10 predicted proteins | sample 1959671 | NCBI WGS metagenome assembly ULVS01 (sample SAMEA4835792, study PRJEB28245) | human gut metagenome | biome: gut microbiome; material: fecal sample | place: Denmark | collected 2008
TATTATTCCATCACAGGGCTAATAAAATTACAATCAAAGCACAGACCATTTTGGTCTGTGCTTTTTACTATGAAAAAACAGAAAACGGCTTGACGATAATTTTCAGAAAACTTATAATAGATATAGAATATATTATTAGATAATGATTATCGAAAAAATGGAGGTTGAGGAGAAATGGCAAAATATAAATGCAGTGTCTGCGGTTATATTTATGACGAAGAAAAAGAGGGGCAGCCACTGCTTGACAGTAAATGCCCGGTCTGTGGAATGACGATGGTATTAATGGAGGAAAACGACAGCGAAGCTGCTGCTTCTACTGCTCTGGAAGCAGATGCAGCTCCGGAGGAGCTGGCTTATGATCCGGCATACGCCCGTTGTGACGCCAGTTGCCGTTATATGGACGATATCCATGAAATGGCTGTAACAGGTAAGTCGATCATCGGTGCTATGGGTACGCCGATGCCGATGCCTGGCTGGGACGATATCCTGCTGCTGGGTAATCAGCTGAATCCGCCGCCGCTCAATGATCATGACGCGGTTGATACGACGACTGTGATTGGTAAAAATGCCAAAAAGCCGTTGATTTTGACTAATCCGATTTTTGTTTCACATATGTCTTTCGGAGCTTTGTCAAAAGAGACTAAAGTGGCTTTAGCCAGGGGCAGCGCTTTGGCAGGTGCGGCGATGTGCAGTGGTGAAGGCGGTATTCTGCCGGAAGAAATGGCAGCGGCGCATAAATATATTTTTGAATATATCCCCAATTTATACAGTGTGACACGGGAAAATCTGCGTAATGCCGATGCGATCGAGATCAAGATCGGCCAGGGTACGAAGCCCGGTATGGGCGGGCATCTTCCCGGCAGCAAAGTGACACCGGAAATCGCGGCGATCAGGAATAAACCTTTGGGTGAAGATGTTATCAGCCCGTCCAAGTTTCCTGATATCAATACGAAAGAGGATTTGAAAGCATTGGTGACGAAGCTGCGCGAGGAATCTGACGGCAGGCCTATAGGTATCAAGATCGCAGCCGGTAAGCTAGAACGTGATTTGGAGTTTTGCGTTTTTGCAGAGCCTGATTTTATTACGATCGACGGACGCGGCGGCGCTACAGGCGCCAGCCCGAAGCTGGTTCGTGATGCGACCAGTGTTCCGACCGTTTATGCTTTGTATCGTGCCCGCAAGTATCTTGATGCTGTGGGAGCTGATGATATTGCGCTGGTGATCACCGGCGGGCTGCGGGTATCGTCTGATTTCGCCAAGGCTTTGGCTATGGGTGCGGATGCTGTGGCAGTAGCATCGGCTGCTTTGATTGCGGCAGCCTGCCAGCAGTATCGTATCTGTGGTACGGGTAAATGTCCTGTAGGTATCGCTACGCAGGATCAGGAGCTGCGCTCCAGATTTAAGATCGAAGCATCGGCGCAGAGGGTAGCAAACTTTTTGAACTGTTCTCTGGCAGAGCTGAAAACATATGCCCGTATCACTGGTCATAAGAATCTGCATGATTTGAATGCAGGTGATTTGTGTACGATCAATCGTGAGATTTCTGACTATACCAATATTCCTCATGCCTGATATTTAAATATGTTGTGGAAGCTTCCCCCGTATGCATTGGCATGCGGGGTTTCTTTTTGGCATCAATGCTGAAATTTATAATATGAACTTTTTGCAAACTTTAACTGTAAATGCTTGACTTAAAGTTGACTCTAGCCTGTAAAATCGAATTAAAGGCAAAGGCGTTATGGTAAAATACCAAACGCTGCTTTGGGTAAAATAAAAGATGAGGAGGTATAGTATGAAAAAAATTGTTGTGGTGCTGATGTCGATGCTGGCAATGCTGGTGGCGGCTTGCGGCGGCAGTAATGCCGAAGCTATTTCTACTGATAATGGAGGGAAAATTATGCAGAGTGAAAATAAAACTAACAGCAGTAAGGCTTTGGTCGTGTATTATTCGCGGTCAGGTAATACCGAGGCTCTTGCCAGAATGATCGGTAATGAAACAGGTGCGGATATGTTCAGGGTGACTACTGTCACGCCATATCCTGAAGCTTATAGGGAAACTACTGAAGTTGCCAGAGCCGAACGTGATAATAACGCGCGTCCTGCAATTAACGGACGTGTAGAAAATATGGCGGATTACGATGTCGTTTATATCGGCGTGCCTAACTGGTGGAGCACGATGCCGATGCCGATGTTCACTTTTTTAGAGCAGTATGATTTGTCCGGCAAAACTATCGTACCGTTCGTTACTCATGGCGGCGGTGGCGTAGCTAATTGTGTCAGCGATCTAAAGAAAGCTGTTCCCGGAGCTACAGTGCTGGATGCATTGGTAGTCAGCGGCGGCAGCGCGCAAAATGCCCAGAGCGATGTCAGTGCCTGGCTGAAACGCTTGGGTTTAGTAAAATAAAATATCATTTCCTGACAGTAAAAACAGAGAGTGCTTTTTGAGCCCTCTCTGTTTTGTTATATCCATATTTAAATATATTCTTTTTTCAGGTATTCTAAAAATTTTTCAGAGGCTTTGGAAAAGGTTTGATATTTTTTCCAGACAATATCAAGCCCAACTTCAAGTGTTGGTTCTAATGGGCGAAAGCAAAGCGGGCTGTCGTCATATGATTTGATGATTCTGTCGATGCTTAATGCATAGCCGACCCCTTCTTCTACCATAAGGGAAGCGTTATATAAAAGATTATAGGTAGCGACGATATTCAGATTGTCGTAATTTCCTCCCATCCAGCCGGCTATCTCATTTTTGACCATGGCCTGGTTGGAAATAATCAGCGGCAGGCCCAGCAAATCATGAGGCTTGATAGTTTTATTTTCAGCTAAAGGGCTGGCTTTGGTCATCCATAAACCCCAGATATCAGTGATCGGTAATTTTATAAAATCGTATTTCTTAAGGTCAGCCGGTTCGATAAACAAGCCAAAATCAAGCAGTCCGCTGTCCAGACGTTCGGAAACGTCTTCGGCCTGGCCGCTGAAGATATGAAAATGTATATGGTCATATTCTTGGCGTATTTTACTGATTATTTTAGCCAGCATCCGCATACCTTCAGTTTCTGCACAGCCAATATAAATATCACCTGTAATGTTTTCAGCAGAGGCGTTGATTTCAGCTTTGGTTTTTTCCATTAGAGCAACGATTTCTTCTGCTCTTTTGCGCAGGATCATACCATCTTCCGTCAGCGTTATTTTGCGGTTCCCGCGGATAAAAAGCTGTTTGCCAAGCTCTGCTTCCAGTTCTTTGAGCTGCCTTGAAAGCGGTGGCTGTGTCATATGTAAAAATTCGGCTGCACCGCTGATACTTTCTTCGCGGGCTACGGCAAGGAAATACTGCAGGGTTCTGATATCCATAAAATTTCACCTCCGATATAAGTATTATAATAGTTTTTGATATACCTTTCAAGTATGGCAAAGTATTTAATATATGTATTTGATATTCTTGGATTCTGTTTTTATAATTAAGACAAAGGAGCCGGGTAAGCAGAATTATCATTGAAGCTGAAAGGCTCTGTTTTGAAACTTATTGTAAATGGATCAATGATTTTAAGGAGTTGAGAAGTATGAAAAAGAAAGTTTTGGCTGACCGTTATTTGAAAATGTTTAAGAGTATCGCTTTAGGGGTGATTTTATCGACGGCTGGTACAAGCGCTGTATTTGCTGCTGACAGGCCTGCTGATGCTGATAATTTTTACAGGAGTGATAAGGTGGAGGTCCAGAAAGTCACTTTTAAAAATCAGTACAAGATGAATATTGCCGGTAATTTGTATCTGCCGAAAGATATGGACAAAAGTAAAAAACATGCTGCTATCATAGTAGGGCATCCAATGGGGGCAGTAAAAGAGCAAAGCGCTGATCTTTACGCTGTTAAGATGGCAGAACGCGGTTTTGTAACTATGTCTGTCGATCTGGCGTTTTGGGGCGGCAGTGACGGCCAGCCACGCAATGCCGTTGCGCCTGAGCTTTATGCTGAAACCTTCAGCGCGGCGGTAGATTACCTGGGTACAGGGCCTTTTGCTGATCGAGAAAAGATTGGCGCGATCGGGATCTGCGGCAGCGGCAGTTTTGCTATCAGCGCCGCTAAAATCGATCCCCGCCTGAAAGCCGTTGCAACTATTAGTATGTATGATATGGGTGCAGCTAACCGCAATGGACTTAATCATTCTCTGACGCTTGCACAAAGAAAACAGATCATTGCTGATGCGGCGGAGCAGCGTTATGTGGAATTCCAGGGTGGCGCAACTAAATACACAAGCGGGACCGTACATGAGATCACGGAAAAGTCCAATCCTATTGAACGCGAATTCTATGATTTTTACCGTACGCCAAGAGGAGAATTTACTCCTGCAGGTTCTTCGCCGCTTTTAACGACACATCCGACGCTTTCCAGTAATACTAAATTTATGAATTTTTATCCCTTCAATGATATTGAAACAATTTCTCCGCGTCCGCTGCTCTTTATTACCGGTGATCAGGCACATTCCAAAGAGTTTAGCGAAGATGCATATAAACGTGCGGCTGAACCGAAAGAACTGTATTATGTTGCCGGTGCAGGCCACGTAGATCTTTATGACAGGGTAGAGCTTATTCCGTTTGATAAGCTCGAAAGCTTCTTCAAGGCTAATTTAAAATAATTTACTGCAGCAAAAGCTGCAGATCTGATTTTCTGAAAGTTTTGTTTTTGTGGATTCTCGGGATGCTGGGGGTCCACATTTTTGTTAACAGGAGAGGTTATGAAAGAAAAAAATAATTTGCTGATCTTTATTTTGACGATAGGTGTTTTTGGTATCATCAATACAGAAATGGGTGTGCTGGGTATTTTGCCGCTTCTGGCAGAAAAATTTAGTATCAGTATTGCACAGGCCGGTTTGCTGGTCAGTTTGTTTGCTTTGGCAGTGGCTGCAGCCGGTCCGGGGATGCCGCTGCTTTTTGCGGGCATCGACAGGAAGCGGGTGATGCTTCTGGTATTGAGCGTATTTGTTTTGGGTAATCTTATTTCTGTCTTTACTGATAATTTCGCAGTTATGCTGCTGGCAAGAGTTGTGCCGGCGATTTTCCATCCGGTTTATTGTTCGCTTGCTTTTTCTGTTGCGGCTGCTTCAGTCAGCCCGGAAGCAGCTCCCCGGGCTGTTGCTAAGGTCATTGTGGGAGTATCGGCCGGGATGGTACTGGGAGTACCGGTCAGCAGCTTTATTGCCGGCAGTTTTTCGTTAACGGCTGCTATGGCGGGTTTTACCGTAGTCAATACAGCGGCGTTGATTGCGACCTGGTTGTATATACCATCGCTGCCTGTGGCAGCAAGGCTTTCGTATGGGCAGCAGCTGCGTGTTTTAAAGAAGCCGGTATTATGGTTTTCTATTGCAGCCGTTGTGTTTATGAATGGAGCTGTCTTTGGAGTTTTTGGATATTTTTCAGGCTATCTGACCAATATCACTGCTTTTTCGTGGAATACGGTAAGCCTGATTTTACTTGTTTATGGTTTGATGAATATCGTCGGGAATTTTATTGCCGGCCGTATGCTTAGTGCAGGCGCGTCTGCCGATAAGCTGGTCATAATATTTCCGGTCACATTGGGGATTGTCTATGCTGCATTCTTCTGGAGCGGTACCTCGGCGCCGGCTATGGCTTTGATCACGCTGCTTTGGGGAGTTTTGGGAGGTATGAATGCGAATATCAACCAGTATTGGATTACTACTGCGGCCCCGGAGGCACCTGATTTTGCCAACGGTCTTTTTTTGACTGCCGCTAATTTGGGGACTGCTTTAGGGTCGGCAGTCTGCGGGATGGTGATTGCACATATGGGAATGCAGTATATGATGTGGGGCGGCATCGTATTTCTTATTTTATGTTTGGCAATGATTATCCCCAGAGTATATAGATCAGATGAGTATGTTTGCCTGGGAGAAAGCAAATAGTTGTGCTGTAAAAATAAAAAGCCGGCATTCTTCGCAGGAAAGTTCAAACTTTTTGTAAATTTATCCATTCAGGGACTAAAATAGCAGCTTTACCACTTGACTTGGAGCGGACTTTAACCTGTATAATAAAGCATAGAAGTTTTCCAGGCTATGAATAATATTTAGTATAAAAACTGAGCTTCGGGAGGAGACTGTTCTTTTGAGTGTAATTCTGTTTATTTCCTTGATCGATTTTGTTTTGAGTTCTTTGGCGTGGGTTTATTACAGTCATGCATTTTCTTTTATGAGGTCGGCGCCGTTTATCGCTTTATATGTGCTGCTGATGCTTAATACTGTTGGCAGCCGTGTTTTGCCTGAAAGTTTGCCATTGCCGCTGTTAAAGCTTTCGGCCTGGCTGAGCGGTTATTGGATCGCGTTTTTGTACTATTCGCTGCTGTTGATGGTTGTGCATGGTATCGTATATGCAGTTTTGCGTATTTTTTCATTCAAGCTGCCGTTTATGCAGTTTGCCGCTGCGGGCGCAATAGTTCTGGCAATTTTTGTTGCCTGGGGCAGCTGGCGTGCGTTTAGCCCTGTTGTACGTACGGAAACCGTTGTTACCGATAAGCTGTCGTCTGATAAGCAGTATAAAATAGTGCTTGTCAGCGATATCCATTTGGGACGCGAGCTTGGCTATGATTACAGTAAGGGCTTAGTAGAGCTGGTCAATGCGCAGAAGCCCGATTTAGTACTGATTGCCGGTGACATTATGGATGAGCGGCTGCAATATATCATCGAGGAGGATTCACTGGCCCCGTTAAAGGAGCTTCAGGCACCATTAGGGGTATATGGAGCTTATGGAAACCATGATTATCTTGATCGGCCTGACGAGCTGAGAGCTTTGCTGGCAGGCAATAATATCAGTATACTGACTGATGAGAGTACAGTGGTTGATGATAAATTGAAAATTACCGGTTTGCATGATTATCGTGTTTCAACAAGTATTGTTCCGTTGCAGGCTCTGAGCGTCGATAACGATAAGTATTATAGTATCCTGATCGATCATCAGCCGCGGCGGATGGATGCTGCCGCTGAGGCCGGTTATGATATGTATCTGGCTGGGCATACCCATACAGGGCAGATGTTCCCGAACAGGCTGGTTACGCAGCGGATGTATAAGCTGGATTATGGTTTGGCCCGATTTGGTGACCTGACTGCTGTTGTCAGCAATGGCTACGGATTTTGGGGACCGCCGGTGCGGACGGAGCTGAAACCGGAAATAGTTGTTATAAATTTACAGGGGAAATAAATAAAAAACCTTCGGCACAGCCGAAGGTTTTTTTGTTTGTTTTTAAAGGATTTCTTCACGTACTAATTGATTGATCATTTTTTGCTTGCCTAAGACCCAAAGCAGGTCGCCTTTTTCAAAAACAAGCGAAACATTAGGATTGGTCATAGTGTAACTGCCGCGTTCCAGGCCGATGACAAGGCAGTGCCAGTCATCACGGATATTGGTGTCCTTAAGCGATTTACCAAGGATAGGCGAGTGCTTGTCGATAGTGATAGCGCACGATAAGAATACCGAAACGTTTTCTTTATCGTTGTCTTCACGCAGCATAAATTCGCGCATCGTGATAGGTTCTTCCACCAGAGTCATACACAGACGCTGAGTATTGATGGCGGTGTCGAACAGTTTGAATTGAGAATCAGTACCGATCATCAACAAAGTAGAATCCTTTTGCAGAATGTGATGCCCCCCGGGCATATCAATGACTTCTTCAGGAGTTGAAACCTGCAGGATGTTGCAGCCATAAAGCTCACGGAATGCAAGCTGGGTCAGCGTTTGACCTATCATAGGTGAGTCTTCGCAGATTTTATAGCGTGCAAGCTGTAATTCTTCATCGAACCAGCCGTAAAGATGTTCTTCGCCAGCTTCAGCAAGAGCTTCACGATGTTTGAGCATATGGCGCTCGTTCAGATTGACAAGAAAACGTGATTCCATACGCAGATATTCGCCCATCAGCCAGTCGGATGAGGAGATGAAATAAGCAGCGCCTGCTGTTGCCAGCGCAGCCAGCAGTGACTGCAGACCAAGTAGTTTGGCAAAAACAAAGTAGAGGAATGCTGCTGCGATCAGGATTTTTAAAAATAACAGCAGTGTTAAAGGGATGTGATTAGAACGTTTCTTAAACCATAAAGTTGAGAAAAGCTCAGGATGGTTGGTTTTATTGACAAGAACTGCCCGCAGGAACGGCGCCATAACGACCAGAGTCAGCAGCGCTGTCAGCAGATTGCTGTAGGGAGCTGACATTTTTCCTGACAGGTAAGGCTGCAGATAATAATAAGAGCCTAAAGCGACAGCTGAGAGCATAGTCGTAAAAATCAAAATGCGGATAAAATACTCACGCAGAAAATCGCGCCAGTCACTGTCTTTACCGTCGTTATCAGGATTTTCTTCCGTATAGCGGTCAAGCCATTCCAGAGTTCTTTGCGGCAATAGTTTTTTAGTGAACTGATAAGCAGGTTCTGCTGCCATAACGAAAAACGGGGTAGTAAAGGTTGTCATTACAGAAACAGCAACAATTATTGGATATAAAAAGTCGCTGATAACTCCGAGGCTCATGCCCAGAGATGCGATGATAAAGGAAAATTCACCGATCTGAGCAAGGCTGAAACCGCAGTGCATAGAAGTATTGAGGTTTTGGCCTGAAAGCAGTACACCGGCGCCTGAAAGCAGCAGCTTGCCGACTAAGGTAACAATAACGAGTACGATGATAGGTACCGCGTATTCCAGCAGTAAAGCAGGGTCAACAAGCATACCTACTGATACAAAGAAGACAGCTCCAAACAGATCTTTGACCGGTTTGACGAGATGTTCTATTTTTTCGGCACTTGGTGCTTCGGCGATAAGAGAACCCATAATAAAAGCGCCTAAGGCTGCCGAGAAGCCCATGTGGGTAGCAAGTACTACCATACCAAGGCAAAGGCCGATAGAAGCAACCAGCAGAGTTTCATCGTTCATCAGGCGCTCAGCCCGTTTAAAGAAGGACGGGACCAGATACATACCAAGAACGAACCATAAGACCAGGAAGAACAGCAGGCGCATGACGCTTTCGATCAGCTCGAGCGTGGAAATGTCGGCGCTGGCAGCGGCTAAAGTTGAAAGCAATACCATCATAATGATGCCGACGATGTCCTCAACTATCAGAATACCAAAAACCATTTCTGTAAAGCGCTGACCTTTGAGCTTGAGGTCTTCAAAGGCTTTGATGATGATGGTAGTTGACGACATGGCCAGCATACCGCCTAAGAACAGGCTGTCCATATGATCCCAGCCCAGCATATGGCCTGTGAAATAGCCAACGATCAGCATCCCGCCTATTTCAACGAAGGTAGCTATAAAAGCTGTGCTGCCTACGCTTTTCAGCTTATAAAAGCTGAATTCGAGACCCAGTGCAAATAAAAGAAAAATAACGCCTATTTCAGACCAGGCGTTGATATTAGCGGTGTCTGATACAGTGGGGAAAAAGTTGAAATGCGGTCCGGTAATAAAACCGGCAATAATATAACCAAGTACTAAAGGTTGATTGAGTTTTTTGAACAGGATCGTCGTAATACCTGCAACTAAGAGGATCATCGCTAAATCAGCGACTATCGGCGGTAAATGAGCCATAGGCAGTCACCTTCTTTCATAAATTTATTATACGGATACCATTTTATTCAAAGCTTTGCGGACAAATTTAACAAAATGTTGTATAATATTAAAGCTGTTATATTACACAGCTCTTTCTATATTATACAATATTTCCGGTGACAAAAAAGTGAATTTTAATACAAAATTTGCATATGGAGGTTTTAATTATGTACAAAAATCTAGTTCTTGTAGATGGTGAAATCATGCCGGCAGAAGAGGCGGCAGTTTCGGTACACGACAGGGGGCACCAGTTTGGCGACGGTGTATTTGAGATAGTGCCTGTTTATAATGGCCGTTGTTTTGCTTTATTACCTCATATGGATAATTTATTCGAATCTGTTATTAAGGTGAAAATACCTGCCGTTTACACGATTGAAGAATTGATTGAATTCCATGAAGCGCTGATAGCTGAAAGTGGTATTGAAAATGGAGAGATCTATACTCAAATTACTCGCGGGACTGCCGATTATGGGCTGGCGTTTCCGGAAATGTCGGTGCCGCAGCTGACAATGACGATCGTGGAAACTGATCGGGAAGTATTGGCGGCAAAACGTGAGAGCGGCGTCAATATTATCACGACTGAGGATAATCGCTGGCAGTTCTGTAACGTTAATACCTTAAACAGGCTGCCTGAAGTTCTGGCACGTCAAAAAGCACGTGAAAGCAACGCTTTTGACACTCTTTTTATTCGTGAGAACGGTAAGATCACTGAAAGCACTGAAAGCAGCTTTATGGTGATCAAAGATGAAATGATTTGGACACATCCTGATAATAACCTGGTTCATAAAAATATTACCCGCAGGCTGATCAAGGAACGTCTGGCACCTGATATTGATATGCAGGTTATCGAAAAAGCTTTTGATATGGAGTTTGTCCTGAAAGCAGAAGAAGCATTTTTATGCGGCCCTCGCTGCGAGATTATGCCGGTTACTAAAATAGACCGCAAATTCATCGGCAGCGGTGTAGGTAAGGTCGTGCCGCAGCTGCAGGCTGCGTTTAAAGCTTTTGTAGAACGTGAATGTCCGGCAAAATAGGAGAATAGAATGAAAAATAATAACTGGGTAAGAGGGGCGATGCTGCTGGCCGTAGGTCTGGTCCTGCAGGCATTGCGTTTAGTGATCCCTATGCCGCCTATGTGGACTGTTTTTGTCGTCGGTACATTGGTGAATATGGTTTTGGTGCTGGCGGCCCGTACCGTTGGTTTATGGCCGTCTGTAATGATCGCGGTGCTGTTGCCGGTAATGGCGTATTTTCAAGGGCAGCTGCCGCTTCCGTTTTTGATACCGGTAGTGGCTGTAGGCAACTTGGTGATGGTATATCTGTGTGCCCGCTTCTGGGGAAAGGGGATCATCATCGCCGCGCCTCTTTTTAAAACATTTATTTTATATTGCAGCAGTTTGTTCGTTTTGTGGCTGGTTGCAGTACCTGAAAAGCTGGCGTTATTCATTTTGTTTATTATGGGCTGGCCGCAGATGATCACAGGCATTTTAGGGCTTGTACTTGCATATAAGCTGCATAAACGTATTTTCCCCGACACTGCCGAATAGAATCAGCTTGTGGCTTGCTGAAGTTAATGTTTTAAAGCATTTAAAAATCGATTTTAAGAAGCGGCAAAATGCAGCTGGTTGTTTACTAAAAAAGTTTGAATAAATGCTTGACAATTATATATAGATACGGTATTATTGTTATTGTTCCGTTACGGAACATTGAGTCGCCGAAGTGGCGGAATTGGCAGACGCACTTGACTCAAAATCAAGCGTGGTTACCCCACGTGCCGGTTCGAGTCCGGCCTTCGGCACCATATTACAAAAAAGAAACACTCTAGTTTAAACTAGAGTGTTATTTTTTTGCGTGGATATTTTTAATACAAAGCAGACTCAATGTATTTGGAAGATAATTGAATAGCTATCAAGAATAGCTTAGTTTAGAGGCAATGCCAAGGCAAATAAGAAAAGCAATGAAATAGATGATCGCTGCTTTACGCCTTGTTTTGGGTTCAAGTACGCTGAGAGGTAATACCCAATGTGGTTTTATAAGGCCAATACCCAATAAAACTAAAGATAACACTGTGAATGCGAAAAAGATTGTATCCATGTCATCAGCTCCTTCTTGAAAATAAATGCTGCTGTGGAAAATCTATCGTTATAATAACAAAGATGCAAAAGGCTTCATCGTATAATAAAGAAGCAGAGCGAGTAGTGGCATCATCTTCTACTATTAGAATATCACGTTCATCTTTGACAGACAAGGGGGATATAATATAAGCTGCTATATTTTTATAAAAGGGAT
>ULVS01040997.1_pt1 | contig 11872 bp, 8 predicted proteins | sample 1959671 | NCBI WGS metagenome assembly ULVS01 (sample SAMEA4835792, study PRJEB28245) | human gut metagenome | biome: gut microbiome; material: fecal sample | place: Denmark | collected 2008
CCTCCTTCCACACGTACCAGATTTAGCGTATAAAGATAGTTTCTTTTAAATGCCAACTTTTCTCCTTTACTGTTTTTCAGACTCGCGCGATAATAACGAACCGGTCCGTTATCAAACTTACCGGCAAGAATAACATCCGAACGGTCAGCCGGGCCACCTGCCGTTTCATATACATAAACAGGATAGTCTTCACTTCCCATACCTGCGGTTGTATGCCCGGCGAATCCTGTTGAAGAGGCTATAATCGGATTGTCCAACCGGGAAGCACTACCCGATTTATGACCATAATCGGTAAATTGAGCCGTAATAGGTAAAGTTTCATTCGCATTTCCATATTCAAAAGCAAGTGCTCCTTGTACCGGTACGTTAATAACAGATACTCCTGTCAAAATAAAACCATCGGAAGCATGTGCACCGGAAGCATCTACGTATAATTTAGATACGATCCGTTTTAGGCGAAGAGGGGTACCGACAGTTCCTACAGTAGTACCTGTGATAATCTGTGGCAATGGACAATAGGCCGACATCGGGATCTTCTTCCCTGTAAAAGGAACTGTCGCTTGCGGAATTGCTAATGCAGAGTTACCCCCCACAGGAGAATCCGACGGATCGCCATACAGAAGAAGATTGGTAACTGCATCGGATAAAGTTGTCGTAGTCGTAAGACTTCCTAACTTCGCCTGTATCAATTCATCGGCATTTGAAATCAACAGCAAAACCACTGAAGAATTGCAGGCACTTAATTGTGCATAAAGCTCTCCGGCCGAGGTCATATTGGCTTGTACGGCTTCCAAGAAAGTCGCATCTTTATCATTCCCCAGAAAAACCAACACCCAGGGAGGTCCCATAATAGTTTCATCGGCCGCTGTCCCCGAACGTGTGGCAGGAGATTCATAATCACTCCCTTTATGAAGAGAAAGAAATACGTTCACTTTACCTTCAGGAGCCTCCGGAAGCAAGGGTGAACCTGTTACCGGAGAATCATCTGAACAGGATACCGGCAGAAAAGCCAATATCCCACACATAAGTATCCCAAGAAAGGATTTAATATTTTTATTCAAACACATTGTATCTTACTATTTTAAGTGACAGATTTTCCATTACTATTGGCGGATGCAACGAATGGCAGTTTCAGCAGTGCTGGCATACGGTCTTATAGCAATTCTCGAGCCTAACCTTATAAACCCTCCCCATGCATATATACTTGGCAAATGTGGAATACTAATTTCAGCGGTGGGATATGTAATATCCTTTGTACCATACTTCGCATTATATGGAAAGAAAGTATTATTTAAAATAGAGTAAACTCTTCCTTGTGAACTATCTTGAAATGGATGTAATAGAGCAGCCAGTTCGTTGGCAGTAGGTAATCGCCATGTCCCATTGTCCGGCAATATTCCGGCGGCTAATTTTGCATTTATTTCATTTAGAGGAATACCTACTAAACGACATATATCACCCACCCCCCGTTTTAATCCACTTACACTATGTATCACACGTCCTCTATCATAATCTGCTACGGTGGGTGATGCTATACTCACTCCATTCACAGTAAATCCAGGTAAAGTAACAGAATTGCACCTCAATATATCCCAGAGAAATAAGGTTCCTGTTTCACCTTCAGATGCAAAAATGAGAGTTGCATCAATTGCACCAGAATTAGAAAGTTTCAGATTAGTTGATGCAAATGAACTCTCAGGTACATTTGCCCAACAGGGTTCTACTTTAATATCGCTGAAAACAGGCATTTCGTCCCCCCAATTATAACGAATACCATTCACCAAAAGTCCGACAGCTATCTTAACCGGTGAAGACATAACCGCTACCTGAACATTTGGTAAAGAATAACGTTCCCCTAGCTTCACGAAGTGAATATTATTGGGAAACGAAGGAAAAGCCGAATAAAAAACAGCCCCAGAATACGGAGGTGTACAAACGGTCTCTATCTTGCAATATTTAGTCCATTCAGGTACAATCTCCACTTCAGTGCTTCCTACCCCATCAGCACCGACCACATATGAATCACCAAAATCAAAATGCCGTCCATTTACAAGCCATCCGGAATGAAAATACTTTGTTACCACTTTATTCCCTTCACGTACTTCGTAATCATTGAATTTTGTAGACAGCGCTGGCAATACTATCGTTTCCCCCTCGTTCAACAATGCCGGTGGCGAAACAGTATACAAGTGACTTTCTTGATTCAGAGGATCGGTATTCGAATAAACAACACGATAAACTTTTGAATAATTATTCTCAGAATCAACAACGCAACGAATGACTCCAACCGTCGATGAAGTATTCCAATCTTGCACAGAAGTGCTTAGATATTCAAAGTAAAGTCCCCGGGCTGAAGCACTGATTGCAGCGGAAGCAGACCAATATCTCCCTCTAAACCCATTATCATTAGCTGGAAGATAATAGCGGTTATTTGTACGAATTCCATTGCCAATAACAGTGCTACCCTCACTCGAACTGCCAGAAATATAACCCCAACCCGGAGTAGAAGCAGTAGTTTCCCGAACCCCATCGCCCAAAAGCTTCAGTTCATCTAAAGTAGGCATCCGCCACTTCTTATTTCCGGGTCCCCATTCTCTTTGCGTTATAAAGCGACAGATATCACCTTTCAGATTTTTAGGATCATGTAATCCCTTCTGAAGAATCAGATTCTCATCATCTCCCCCAACAACAGAAAATGCAGAGATCCAGACCGGAGTAGAAATATAACCCCATTTTCTATCACTCTTACGTGTGGCCAGAAAATTATATCCGGTGTTATACCCTTGTAAAGAACCCCAATAAAAAGACGCCCCCTGAAATTTCTCATGTTCCGCTCTGCATCCCGGTGCAGGAGTATCATCAAAAGTAAACTTCTCGAGAACCCTATCAAAATAGATATTAGAACCAGCAAACTCCACTCCTTCCACAGCGATTGTATGTGCAAATCCTCCTGCCATCAATAGCAAAGTGTCCGCAAGAGAAACTTTGTTCCGTTTTATGGTAAGAGTTCCCATGCCTGTTCCTGTATCCTGGTCATAGCTGTAATTGATCTTAGTCCGTGTCATATCAAATTTAGAACTCACAGGATCACCTGTAGAATTATAAGTATATAGTACAGGAGATAGGCTGACAGATACAGGAGGCAAGTTTTTGGTTGTAAACGTAACAACACTCTCAGAAGCATACGAATAACCGACATTGACCCGTGAGAAAACGATCTTTGCTCCGGGAATCGTATCATAAGCAGCCGTATTCTGCCATGGTTCTACACTTACATTTACATCGACATTCAGCGGATTCACGGTCAGCATATATCGATAGTAAGTGTTACGCCCAAGTGAGTAGTCAGCCGGAATATCCGTACTCTTTCCCAATAATATTTGCCATGTTTCTGACGCTCCATTACGTTCAGCCTCTATTTCCATAAAAGAAGCACGCCCCTTCCCTGCCGTATTATCCCAAATGTACTCCGGCAAGATAAAGCTATTCTTTCCCTGTACAACAGATGTATACGGATATCCTGAGGGAACATCTTTCTCTCCGGCGATAGAAACAGGTGTAGAAAACGAACGCGTATCAGTAACCGTAAGCCCGCCGGAAAGCGGATAAGCAGAGGGGGAAAGAAAAGAGAACGAAGGTAACTGTTTAACAGTGACCTGCCTGATCTTTATATCTTCATCCGTATTTTTTCGTATCTCCAGACTCGCCTTTGAAGCAATGCGCTCCAACTCAACCGAGAACGCTGAATTCCAGGTTAATCCTTCATCCACACTGACTTCCCCTGTGACCGGAGTTGAAGAGGCTGCATTTCTTATCCGGATATTCAGATGCTTGCATACCACAAACTCTGCCGTATCTATAGGTAGAGTAACCGGTACACTTTTAATTTCTGATAAAGATGGCTCTCCGGTTAATGCGGAATTCATGCCCGTCGTTTCATTACCGATCACAAACAAATCGTAATCACCCGGACGAAGATAGAGTTTAAACACTCCCCCTGTATGCTCTAAACCGGATGATGAAGGATCACTTAAATCGGCACGGCGATTCATTTCCACCTTTCCACTGTTTTTCGCCACAGCAATTACACGCAAGCGCTTCAGAGTCACTCCGGATTCACTTCCTCCTAAAGTGACATTACGAGTCATAAGTTCTACTTCTACCGGATTGTCTCCCGAAGTATATCTTCCTATTTTATCTTCCAGTTCACAAGAGATAAAAGACAGCAGCAAAAAGAATATATATATTCCTTTTACACATCTCATATACTTTTTCTTTAATAAGCTCATTTTATGCAATCAATTTAGATTCAGTTCATTAATAGTATACTCCGCCCTCTACTTTTAAAACTTTATACACTCTCAAAAGAAGGTGTTTTGTGCCGGCCTACGCCTACCTTGTCCTGGCAAAGTAGCTTCATCCCGACGACAAAACAACCTTCCAACACGAGAGAGGCACGAATTCACTCTAAAAAACAAATTCTATTTACCCATAAAAACATCCGTAGCCACTCCGTTTGAATTCTCACTTTCCTTGTCAGACCTCCGGAGTAGTACTGACAGTTTCCCAGCCATTTACCCGCAAAGAGATAATGACTCCGTCTTTAGAAAGCACCAATTCAATCAGATAGGTATCCTCTCTATCCAAATCCTCCTGAGTATGGTATGCGGGAGAGGACATAATAGCATTGATTAAATCTTTTGTAAATCCCGGAATAACATCTGTTCCATCGGGATTCAGCAATTTAAGGAACAGATGCCCGTCAGTATACAGGCGCAATACATCAAACTGGAAAACACGGGTATCATCCGTTTGAGATGCGCTATAATAAGGAACATATATAATCGTACCGGCATCGGCCGGCGTAACATTTTCTGAGTTAAAGCGTCCGTTATCAGAGGTGATACGGGCTGATGAACCATCAGCGATTCCCTTCACACGGACTTCTATCTTATTCGTGTTTTTCATTAAGTCTACTACACCTGTCCCACCGTTATCAGCTGTGATCTCCACGGAGTCCAGGCGCCCAAAGAACAACTCACCAAGTGAGTATTCCAAATTTTCTTTCTGCTCAAAATACGCTTTTACACGAAAATCCGAAAGAGTGGTAATCCCCGGAGAGACAGCCGGACTAAACTGTTGAGGAATACCTGTCTTAAAAATGCCAATCTCGTAATCACCAACCTTACCTCCCAAGCATAAAAAGGTCCATTTCCCCTCAGGAAGGTCAATAGGCATCCGGTAGCCATTCTTCAAATGTGCTCCTTTGTCCCGAAACATTTTGCGATAAATGCCGAGGGAGTCGAACGCATACACATCTATATGGTGGACAGCTTCTCCAAAACGATCGCCTTCACCCGTATGCAAAAGATAACGTGGCTGTAACATAAACATCCGTGAACATTTACTCAAGTCCTCGTAAACACAACTGCTAAATAAGGCTGTATAGAGAGCCAGTCCTAAAATGAGTGAAATAAGTAGAAAAAACGAAGTGCTGTTTTTCTTCCCGACAAATATCATATATCAACTAATATAAAATAAGAAACATTCAAATTGTATCCGGTGCGGGGTATTTCCCGCACCGGAAAAAGACAGAGTAAAGTTAAACTTCAGGCTTAACCTGAACTACAGTCCACTGACCTATGCTTACAGTAAGATCTACAGAAACAGTTTCCGGATCGGGGTCCGGAGTTACAGGAGGAACCGGAACATCCATAATATCCTTGATATCGGCAAGGTCAATAGAATAGACTTTACCGGCTTCAAAGTCTGTAATATAGCTACCACCAACCTCCTTTAAAGCAACTACGTTAAGCCAGCCTGTTTCCACACCTGCCCCACCAACTTTCTTATCAAACTCAACCTCCATAATGACATGAATTGACTTCTTCATAACGCCCTCCTTATCAGTAGGAAGAGGAAAAGTATCATCCTTCTGGGAGAAGAAGTTATATCCATCAGCCTTTCCACCGGTTATCTGAGTTACTCCAGCACCTTGAACAGCTGGATTCCCCCCCCCCAAATCTTTATTATACATATTCTCAAACGTACCACTTACAGCATAAGCCGCATTCCAAGCGGGCATATTCGATGCTATTCTAGTTAACGCATTCATAGCATCACCTCTCTTAAGCTTAATATTATTAATATAGATACCTTTTACCTTTAAGTCATTTAGATGTATCCAAGAATTACCCAAGCTACCCTTTATTTCCACACGTGCCATCTCAGGATTTATGGTCGGAGTGCAAGTTGCCCCTGGAGCTCCAGCACCAGTTATTGCTGCCCCGCCAAACAAACGCACCTTACTTGATGTAGCTGCCCCTTGACGCGTGTTTACATCATCAGTCTCAGTACTACCGTTATCACTATTGGCCTCTACATCGATCCAAGTTGCTGCACCGGAGACTGTAATTTGTTCTTGGTTAAAACCAACACCACCTGGTGTGAGGGTCTTAGTAATTGTATTGGTAATAGCACCATTCTGTCCAACACGGGCTATAATAGTTACATTATTACCACTGACCGTCACTTTATGACCTGTCTGAGTTTCATTTTCAATAGCTCTACTCTCGAAGCTCCGCCGAACTCTGGCAGCTTCACAGTTAAAGCTACCGTCTTAGGAGCACTCTCCGTAATTTTCTCATCGTTGCTACATGCAGCGAACGTCATGGTTGCAGCCATTAAGGCCAGAATCGATTTTGTAATTCTCATTTTAATAAAAATTTAAATTCAACAATAAATAAAGAATCATTAAACTTCTTATAGTATTAAGGTATAAGTATAGTGTACTTTACTCTTCAGAAGCTATTCGCTCCAGCTCCTCCTTCAAGCCCATAAATCTGGGAAGAAGTGCTGCAATATCAGAGTCCATTTCTGTACGGTATACATATTTAGTATCTTTACGGCATGCCTCCAACAGAAGTTCTGCTGCCGCTTGGTAGTCTTCCAAGCGCACATTCACAATCGCTCGGAGATATTCAACCGCAGCTGTTTGAGGCAGTTGCTTTAACAAATCTTCCGACTTTGCATGATAGCCCAAACAAGTCAAGGCAACAGCTGTATTGTAGTCCGGATATTTCTCCAGGATACCCAAAGCTCTCTGATATTCACGATTGGACAGGGCCTCAAGTCCTTGGGCATACTCCTCACGCTCAGGAGTAAGATGGTTCACACTGTCACCCGCTATATCAAAACGACGCGCCAGAGTAGCATCAGCCAAGTCGGCAACAGACGCAATTACGAATGTCAATGTATCCGCCGGAGGAAGATTCCATACGCTATGGTCCGTAGCGAGCACGTTTCCCCGAAGAGTTATATGTAATTTCTTCATTCCCTCACGTACCGGGATGCGATACATATACAGATAGGAGAAGTCTTCCGAAGGATCAGCTGTTTGATTGACCATTGCACTGTCAGCATAAGGGAAGCGGATAATACGGTCACGAATCAAATCCTGATGATCCCGGTTATATTCATTCTCTGCAATCGCTTTTCGGAAGTAGCGATGGGAAGCGATCTCAATAGAATCCCGGCGAGTGAAACTGTAGTTACGAATATCCTCAAGACGCCCACCGGACAGATAAAGTTCTTGAAAGCGGGAAGGAACATCTTTAACTGTCATTGCACGAGGCAAACGGTAAGCCGGCCAAAAATCCGTACGGCGATCGTATTTTTTCTGGTACGAAGCACGTATACCAACCGTATCATAACCGGCGATGAATTTTTCCACGCTGCGTTCCAAGACATTACGCTGCATACGTTGCTTCAAAGTATTACGGTTTCCCTCTGCTTTCGTACTGATCCATCCATGACGCTTATCCATAAGTGTCTTCCACTTCAGATAAGCCAGACGTCTACGTCGCTCTGCTTCATAGACCTTCCAGAAAAGTCTCTGCCGTGCAAAAATATCTTTGCGGATACCTTCACGATCCACAAAAGCACTGTCATATTTACTCTCCGGTATAATACCCTTTAGGAAATCATCGTATGCTTTATACTGGCTTTCCTGTGTACGGATAAATTCTTTTCCCCGCAGAATAACAGGAGACAGCAAAACAGAAGAGTCTTTTTCTATCAGTTCCGGGTACATTGTCAACTTCCAGCAACTGTCCAATAGGACTTTAGGAGCTTTTACATAAAACATCAGGGTGACCTCGCCATTACGTTCCAAGATTCGCTCTATACTTTTACGCTGAGCAACAATATCAATGCGATCCATATCAATTGATTTCCAGATATCTTCTTCAAGAGAATCAACCGAAGAAACGGGATTGTCAACAACCACACTATCCCGGAAACCGACAGTTTCGGAGACTGTAAAAACGCTATCCGCAGAAGAAGTATTCGGCAGCTCGACAGTAGCTCCGCCAGCCTGCATAAACAAACGCATAGTCAAAGGAGATTTTGAACCGCATGAATATACCAGCACACAGAGACAGAGCACCCCTAACATTTTATAGATACGATACCCTATCGATATAGTGACGAACTTTTTTTGATGTATCATCTTACAACAGAATAAGAAATGAGATTAATAGAATTAGAATAAATAGACTATATTCACTGCCAACTTGGTCGGAATCAGACGTGCTCCCTTAAAAGTAGCCACTTTCTGCCCGCATGCCTTACAAACATATTTATCATAATGGGTCCACAAGACCCCAAGACCTGCCTCAAACTCTAAATTCCAATGAGGAGAAAGAGGACGATTGTACCCCAAAGAAAGTCCACCTCCAAAACCGTAGCCTTCGTAACGATATTTATCGCCAAAAACTCCACCGACATTATACATGGTGCTCACTCCGTGAATTCCAAGGAAATAAGAACGCCCATAAGATTCACGGATCCAATAACGCACTCCGGGAGAAGCAGACAAATTGCGAAGCCTCGCATCTCCAAAAGAGAAGGGATTATATTGAAGAGGAAAGTGGAAGGTCCAACGATGGGAAAACTTCAGCCCGAACTCAAGATTCATATTGGTAGTACCCCAACCCAAAACATTAGTTTGCAAAGAATAAACCTGCCCACGAGCTATTTCGACCCCTAAAAACGTAGAAGAAACAACCAACAGAAAGAGAAACACAGATCGCTTAAACGCCATAACTATTATTCAACTTGTTTTGCTTAAAAAAAAACATTAAACTTATCGGATACATAAAATCCGCAATATCTTATACTCCTCCACCGAACCACATCAAGATTCAATTGTTACGGTTACAAAAACCATAGAACATCTATTTTAATCTTCTTACACAGATCAAGTTCATCTATCTCAATAGGATAGATAGTGATAGAAAGTACTCCTGATTATCAGCGTTATATACATAATATTGTTTCAGCAAATGTTTTTCTATGCGATAGGCACATGTCGATTTTAAATAGATCGCTGTATAATAATATATTATATCAAAATCCGGCGAAACATATTATGAAACATTTTAATAAAAACATAAATATATCAAGCTATAATTTACAAAACTAAAAATGAAACTACATTACAAAAAAGAGCACATCTCATGCACCAATTATAAAAGTGAATCGTATGAGGGATTCGGGATTGGAACGCTTACAAGCGGCAGTAACTTCAATAGTCAGACCTTATCTGTTAAAACTAATTTCCTGATCTTCATCCTTGAAGGTGAAGTGGAGATTATTCCCAAAGAAGGCAAAATAAAAAGGGTAATAGCCCAGGAATTCTTTTTCATCTCGGCATTATCCACTTACGAGATACAGGTACGAGTCCCCGGACGCTACATTTATATGAGCTTCCTATACAATGACATTAAACTATGTGAGAAACACATGTTAGAGAGCTATCTAAAAGAAGTGAGAGAAGCATCTGAAGAGGTCGGAATACTATCGGTACGCCACCCGCTGAACTTATTTCTGGAATTAATGGATGCCTACCTGAGAGCCGGAGTCAACTGTAAGCATTTGCACTCCATTAAGGAGAAAGAACTCTTTATTATTTTGAGAACAAGCTATAGCAAACAGGAAATAGTAAATTTATTTCATGAAATCATAGGAACGAATATGAGCTTCAAAGCTGCTGTTTTACTGCATGTTGATCGCGTGAACAATCGTGAGGAATTAGCACAGGCAATGGGAATGAGTATTACCGATCTTGCCAGAAAGTTCAAGGTAGAATTTGGCGAATCAGTATATTCATGGTTGCTGAAACAAAAAAACAAGAAAATTATTTATCGGTTGGCGCAACCCGGAGCCAGTGTAAAAGAGATTGTGTATGAATTCGGCTTCTCTTCAGCGGCCAGTTTCAATAAATACTGCAAAAAGAATTTCGGTAATTCCCCAAGAGAGTTGGTCAGGCAGCTCAAAGACAAGCATATTGATAATCAGAATCTTAAAATATAATCTCGGAAAAGGTGAAGTAAATGGTTGCTTTGGATAAGTGATTCTTTTTGCAGGTGCATTATCTTTGCCCTGTCAAACAAGAATCACTAAAGTAGAGTTTTGTAGTTGAAAGAGCAGAAAGCATGTTTTGTCAGGGTTTTACCCTCGTTATCTATCCTATTGAGATAGATGGAACAGCAGAGGTCCCAAACGGGACAAATCATTTAAAATACCTGCTTACACACGATATACCTTTTCAAAAAGCAATCAGATATGCCTTCCTATGGAGGCTACGACTTGCTCGTTAATCTTATCAATGACCTCACTATTAAAAGACTGAAGATAAATCTGGGTCGTTGCCTCAGAAGTATGCCCAAGCCCTTCGCTGATAGATGCGATAGAAAATCCCTCCTCTTTGGCAATAGTCGCCCAGCTATGGCGGGCAACATAGGTAGTCAGTACAAGAGGCAGGTACAATCGCCTGCCCAACCGTTTGAGTAGGCGGTTAACATTACCCAATGCATAGCGATATTGCATATAAGACGTACGGTCCGAAAAAGACGTTATATACGGCAATACATACGGATAAGAACTCCGATACTTCTCAATCAGAGCTGCGAGAGGAGGAATCACACGAACTTGCATGCGTTGCCCCGTTTTATTACGCTCATAATAAATGATTCCATTGATTATCGAGTCATGTTTAAGAAAGACAATATCGACAAAAGGCATCCCACGGGCATAGAAACTAAACATAAAAAGATCCCGGGCACGATCCAATAAAGGTTCGGAGGAAAGATCAACAGATACTATACGGGCAATATCATGCTTACACAACGCACGCTTCGCAGTCTCCTGAGTTTGAAGCTTAAGCTCCCGGAAGGGAGACTCACAACCCATATTTATCCCCTGCTTTTGGGCTTTGTTATAGACAGCGCGGAGATTGCGAATATACATATTCACAGTATTTTCAGAGATACCGCGCATACGTAGAAAATGAATATAATCCGTAAGAAAACAATAAGTCAACTCGCGAAACGTAATCTTCTGACCACGCAAAAAACGTCGTAAAGAGTACAATCCGCTAAGGTACAGGCCGGCAGTACCAGAACGCCCCTCCTGCCGAAGCCTCTCTATCTCACGCACAATAAAAGCATCGACATAACGCAAATTGCGCTCCATACGATACTTATCCATCAACTGAGATAAGCTGAACCCCGGCATATTCTGTTGAAGAAAAGCAAAAATCTTCAGCAATCGTTCACGCTCCTGAGAAATGGCATCATTGATAAGTCCCAGATCCTTGCGCTTAAGATTACCGGTTGATGAATAGACAACACGCTCACGATCTGCAGAGAAATTAGAAGTATGAATCTTCCACCCAAGAGAATACTCACTTTTACGCCTGTGATAAACCACACGGATAATCAGAGGATAAATCTCACAATCATTTCTACGATGGGTATTCAACAACACCCTGATACTTAACTTTCCAATTTTCTTCTCCAAAATAAATTAT
>ULVS01003552.1_pt1 | contig 11827 bp, 9 predicted proteins | sample 1959671 | NCBI WGS metagenome assembly ULVS01 (sample SAMEA4835792, study PRJEB28245) | human gut metagenome | biome: gut microbiome; material: fecal sample | place: Denmark | collected 2008
CTGAATAATACTGTAGTTTTCATAATTGTATATTTTTTATTAGTTCAACTTTCTTTTTTTGTTCTTCTGTTTATTAGACGGAACGTCTATATGGAATGGTTGCAACTATCTGAACTTTTTTTCATTTCTTTTGTTGCCCGCCTTCGAATATATAAATGCAATGGGCATGCCAAAAAGATAAATACTTAATAGTCAGCGCAAAGAAGAAAAATTGAGATGTACGAAAATGAACAGTTGTACGCTCATAAGCGGACACACTAATAAAAAAAGACTGCTTATATCTTGTTGAACAGAATATTATCTACCTTTGCAGCCAATAACTTATTAAAGGCAAAAGATGAAAAAGAACAGCAAAAAAAGTATTCTTCTTCTATCAATCGGAGGAGGCTTGTTTATCTGCCTTATCAGTATCTATTTGAGCCGCAATATGCTTCTGCAAAGCATAACTAACAAGCGTACGACTCATATCGAACAAACATACGGACTGCAAATTCATTATCAGAATCTACAGGTGAAAGGATGTAGCGAAATTACTCTGCAAGAGCTTTCCATCGTTCCCGACCAACGGGATACCCTTCTTACACTACAATCTGTCAATGTCAGACTGAATTTTTGGGAACTGCTGAAAGGAAATATTGAAGTCCGCAACGTCCACATGAATGGACTGGCAATCGCTTTTATCAAACGGGACAGTGCAGCCAACTATGATTTTCTATTCTCCGGACACCACCCGGAAGCAACCACAGAGCCGGTCATAGAAACCAATTACGCCCATCGCATCAACCGAATATTAAACTTAATATATGGTTTCTTCCCCGAAAACGGTCAACTGACTCAACTTAATATAACCGAACGGAAAGACAGCAATTTCGTAACAGTCAATATCCCCACCTTTACAATCGAAAACAATCGCTTTCAGTCCACCATCAAGATAAAAGAAGATACGCTGACTCAACAATGGAAAGCAGCAGGAGAGTTGAACAGAAAGGTACATACCCTGCAGGCAGAACTTTTTGCCACAGAGCAAAAGAAAGTTTCACTACCGTATATCAACCGCCGTTTTGGAGCAGAAGTTACTTTCGATACCTTATATTATAGTATGACTAAAGAAAATCGTACCGAAAACCAACTGCAACTTGACGGTACGGCGAAAGTAAGCGGACTTGATGTATTTCACAAAGCACTCTCTCCCGAAGTGATCCATCTGGATCGCGGACAACTCACGTATCAGATGAATATCGGCAAGCAAACGCTGGAACTGGACAGTACGACGACGGTATTATTCAACCAAATAAAATTTCATCCTTATCTGCGGGCAGAAAAGAATGAAAATCAATGGCACTTCACTGCTGCCACAGATAAATCATGGTTTCCGGCCGACGAACTATTCAGTTCTTTGCCCAAAGGCTTATTCAGCAATCTGGAAGGTATAAAAACAAGTGGTGAGCTGGCTTATCATTTTCTGTTAGATATAGATTTTGCCCGACTAGACAGCCTTAAGTTTGAGTCCGAATTGAAAGAAAAAGATTTTCGGATAATAGAATATGGTGCAACATCTCTTTCAAAAATGAGTGAAGAGTTTGTCTATACCGCCTATGAAAACGGAATACCGGTCAAAACATTTCCTGTCGGACCTTCATGGGAACATTTTACTCCTTTGGACAGCATTTCTCCATTGCTGCGAATGTCTGTCATGCAAAGTGAGGACGGAGCTTTTTTCTACCACAAGGGCTTTTTGCCTGATGCAATGCGTGAAGCTTTGATTTATGACCTGCAAGTCGAACGTTTCGCCAGAGGAGGCAGCACAATTACCATGCAGCTGGTAAAAAACGTATTTCTTAACCGGAACAAGAACTTTGCCCGTAAATTGGAAGAAGCGCTCATCGTATGGCTGATAGAGACAGAAAGGCTGACTTCTAAAGAACGTATGTATGAAGTTTATCTGAACATAGCCGAATGGGGACCGCTGGTTTATGGTATTCAGGAAGCCTCTGCCTATTATTTCAACAAACGCCCTTCGCAACTCACGACCGAAGAAAGTATTTTTCTAGCTTCTATTATCCCGAAGCCTAAACACTTCCGCAGTTCCTTTGCGGAAAACGGACGGTTAAAAGAGAATATGGAAGGCTATTATAAGCTGATTGCCGGACGCCTCGCCAAGAAAGGGTTAATAAGTGAAATCGAGGCGGATAGTATCCGCCCCGATATCCAAGTTACGGGCGACGCCCTGAATAGTCTAGTCGGCGAAACGCCGGAGTCCAGTTCTCCTACCGCTGAGGAGCAATAATTTATTAATAAAGGAATAGGTTTTATCTTCTTGAGCTGCTTCCTCTTTCTGAAGAACGGGAAGAAGAACCTCGGTTGCTGTTGCTTCTCGAACTTTCTGAAGATGAGCTTCTTTCTGTTGATCTGCCGGATACGTTCCCTCTGCTGGAACTACTGCCGGAATTGCTGTTCCTACCGGAGTTGCTGCCACGGTTTGTGCTCGTACCACTACTTGTCGGACGGCGACTGGAATTCGAAGACCCTGAATTCGTTTCCGGACGACGATTAGAATTCGGAGTACTTGTACTCGTTCCCGGACGACTTCCTGAATGACGATCTCCTTCACCTCTGTTGTGGCCTCTGCCCGGAGTTACTTCCTTGTTCGGTTTATCATTTCTGCCCGGAGTGGACGGTCTGCTTGGAATAGACGGTCGTTCATTGACCGAAGGTCTTTCAGAGTTGGAAGGTCTTCCGGAAGTGGACGGCCTGCCCGATGTAGATGGTCTGCCTGAAGTGGACGGTCTATGGTCCGTTTCAGGACGAGGACGGGAAGTATTTCCCGGACGTCCTGATGTATTAGGCCGTGACGTTGTTCCCGGACGTCCCGAAGTACCCGGTCGGGTAGGTGCATTATGCGGACGAACGGAAGTGTTCGGACGGAAACGTACAGAACCGAAGTCTGAACGACGATAAGAATGGAATACCCGCTGATCTCTTACCCGATATGGCGTAGGATAGTGCACAAGATTATTATATCTTCCCCGATAATAACTCACATGATGAATATGCGGACGATAATGTGCACCACAGTAAGTCCGATAATGATAAGGTACACCAAAATAGAATAAACTACGATTCGGATAATTGATATAAATCCGGAAACTCCATCTTCCTCCGGTGACATAAATGGGACGATAGAAATACTCAGCTCCCAGGAATCTGCGGTATTGCGCATCGCTCAACACCCAACGAAGATCATCGTTGCGAATATCCAGCGCTTCATAGTAATCATCCAATGCCCACTCATCACCCCGTACTACATAATCCATAATATTACGAAGCGAATAAATGAAATCATAGTTAATCTCATACACGTCATTATATTGGGGATTATTCAGGTCCAGTTCGTATGCCATCTTATCAGTAAGGAAACGTGTCTCCTTACGTACCTTGCTGGTACTCATTCCCGCCATTACAGTGGTACTGGCAGTCACGACTAACAATATAAATAGAATTCTTTTCATGGTTTCATTCTTTTTTAGTTACGTCCGCTATCGTAAGATTCCGCAAACTCCCTCATCTCTCTTTTGTCCATCTCAAAAGTGAAAACATCCGTCAGTATGGAGAAGTTCTTCTTATCTGCGATTTTCGGATAAAGTTTCTTTATCATATTCTTTTTATCTGTCTGAAAAGTACACATATCCACCAATTTACGGCATTGGGCACAAGTGAATCCCGAAGGAGGTACAACTTCATCCAGCATCCTGGTACGGTCAGACTCAAAAAATTTACCTCTATACTCATTGAAGAAACGGTCAAAATCGGCTGAACTCATAGCTCTGGGCCGTACATATCCTACGTCTCCCGGTCGTTGGTCACCGTGGTAAGCCTGGATATATTCCTTCATCTTGTCACGGTCAAAAGACGAAAAGAGCTTATTGACGACCGAAGCAAAATTTTCTTTATCCACAATTTGCGGATACATACGTTTCATCACAGTCATCTGGGCATCCGAACCACTTATCTGATCAATGATCTTTCCGCACTGGGCAGAAGTAAAATTGCAATCCAACAAAACGTCATCTATATATTTAATCTGCTCATCAGACATGATCACCATCCGGAAATCACTAAGAAAACGATCAAACTCATCACGCATCATAAGTGTTCTGCGACGGGGACTTTCTTCATAGCGTGGCGGACGAACCGGATCCGTATTAGTTACAACAACGGAAGGAGACATCACAACCGGAGGCGGCGGAAGAAGTATTTCATCACCATTAAAGGTATCCATACCCGTAACTCTTCCATCTGCAAAATATACAATAATCTTGATCGAGTTGCCGTAAAGCACTGAAGAAATCCGGTGGTACTCCCATTCCTCGCCACCTCCGTCAAAACGTCTGTAATCCGGTTTACCCAAGATTTTTTCTACATTCTGCCGGGACATTCCCTGCTGAACCTCCATCACTTGCTTGTTGGATACGTAATAAGTAGAACAGCTACCGAGTATTACCCACAACGTGAAAAACAGGATTATATGTATATTTTTCATAACCGTATCGTTTTAGTGAACTAATGTATGATCAGCGTCCTTCGTATTCCTTGATGAAATCGTTCATTTTGGTCTTGTTACTGGAGAATGTAAGAGTACCGATCACTGTAAAGAAAGCCTCTTTATCTACAATATTGGGATACATCATTTTCATAATCTTCAGCCGTTCATTATCAAAGGTATAGAATTTCACCAGTTGAAGACACTGCTCCGATGTAAAATCAGAGTTCGCCAATGCAGTTGTAATCAACCCCATACGATCTTTTTCAAAAGGCTCATTCTTCACACTATCAAAGAACTTCTTGAAAAGTTGGTCATTCATCACTCTATCGTAGCGGTTATAGTCCGGACGGTGTCCACCCTGACCGGTTCCCGGTCTTCCGGGGCTGCCCGGACGGATATCTCCACGTTCTTCTACAATGATATCTTTTACTTCGTTTCCGTTAAAGTAAACGCGGTCATTATACAACCGTTCTCCTTTCCATACACGTTCTCCCGGGCGAGTCGGGCGGGAAGCGTACACTTCAATGGTATAATTTCCCGGTTTCAGATTGGCAACGAAACAAGTAGTAGTAGGATAACACATCTGCCTTCCGCCAAAATAAACAAGAATCGGAGTATCTCCGCCATCAATCCGGATTCCGCTGACAGGCTGCGCTTTTAAAGAAAGGGCAGCGAGCAAAATACAGAAACTTATTATTATCTTACGCATAGCTTATCTGTTTTTAAAATTATTATCTTTAACTGATATCACAAAAATAGGGTGAGAAAACTCCCCACCCCAATGATTCTCTCTATTCCTGCATAGGGATTTCCCTATTCTGTTTAGGATTCTGCCAAAGTGATGCCGTTCTCATGCAAAGAAATCAATCGTTTCTTATACAAGTCACCTACACCTTTCTTAAAAGTTTTCTTGCTGACACCAAAGGTATCGTAAATATCTTCCGCAGGACTTTTATCGTTCAGATTGATCCGTCCGCCATGTTCCCGAATATACTCCAACAGTGTCTTCGAGAAATCATCGACTTTCTCAAATCCCGGTTTCTGAAGTATTAGGTCCACCTTACCATCTTCGCGTACCTGTTTCACAAACGCCTTCATCTGCATACCGGTCTCCAATGCACGGAATATTTCATTTTCATACAGCAATCCGCTATACTTATTGTCTATAATCGCTTTGAAACCCAAGTCCGTCTTCTGCCAGATCAGAATATCCACTTCCGCACCCGGAGCATAATCGGGCATATCTTTCGACAGGTAGCGTTCTACCTTCGCCGAAGCTACAATACGATAACTTTCCTCATCCACATGAGCATGGACCACGTAGGATCTTCCCACCTGCATTTTCATCTTCTGCTCACTGAAAGGTACAAATAAGTCTTTCATCAATCCCCAGTTGAGGAATGCCCCGAACTGGTTCACCCAAGAGACTTCGAGACAGGCGAACTGCCCTACCTGCACCAACGGAGTCAGTGTCGTGGCAATCAGTCTTTCGTCAATATCCAGATAAAGAAATACATTCAACATATCCCCTACCTTACAGTCTTCGGGTACATAACGGGTGGGCAGCAGGATTTCACCTTCATCTCCTCCGTCGAGATACAAACCGAAATCGACTTCCTTTACCACTTCGAGTTGGTTGAATTTTCCTAATTCGATACTCATACTTTTATCTATTTATTATATAATGAGCAAAGATAATCTATTTTAGGCACATCCCTTTCATCAGACAGGTATAACTTTTCGTTATCAAACAAAACTATTTTCAATGAACAATCATCCGATTAAGTCGTTATCTTTGTAGCGGTAATAAGCAAGAATAGATTATTCATCTTTAAACATATATAATTATGGAATTTTTAACCAACGAGAAACTTACGATTGTAGGAGCAGCCGGAATGATCGGCTCCAATATGGCTCAAACAGCTATGATGATGAAACTCACTCCGAATATTTGTCTATATGATCCTTTCGCACCCGCTCTGGAAGGCGTGGCAGAAGAATTATATCACTGCGGTTTCGAAGGCGTGAATCTGACTTATACTTCCGATATCAAAGAAGCATTGACAGGAGCCTCTTATATCGTATCTTCCGGTGGTGCAGCCCGCAAAGCAGGCATGACCCGTGAAGACTTGTTGAAAGGAAATGCTGAAATTGCCGCTCAGTTCGGTAAAGATGTCCGCCAATACTGTCCGAATGTAAAACATATCGTTGTCATCTTTAACCCTGCTGATATCACAGGATTAATCACACTGCTTTATTCCGGTCTGAAACCGTCTCAGGTTTCTACACTGGCAGCACTGGACAGCACCCGTCTGCAGAATGAACTGGTGAAATATTTCCATATTCCCGCTTCCGACATTCAAAACTGCCGTACGTATGGCGGACATGGAGAACAGATGGCCGTATTCGCCTCAACTACCAAAGTAAAAGGCGAACCGCTGACTGATTTCATCGGAACTACCCGTCTTCCGCTGACAGAATGGGAAGCATTAAAAGTACGTGTCATACAGGGTGGCAAACATATCATCGATCTTCGTGGCCGTTCTTCTTTCCAAAGCCCGGCTTATCTTTCTATCGAAATGATCGCTGCCGCAATGGGTGGACAACCGTTCCGCTGGCCTGCCGGTACTTATGTTTCCAATGGTAAATTCGACCACATCATGATGGCTATGGAAACTTCCATTACGAAAGATGGCGTTACTTACAAAGAAGTGGCCGGATCTCCTTCCGAACAGGAAGAACTGGAAAAGAGCTACGAACATCTGTGCAAACTTCGCGATGAGGTGATTGAAATGGGGATCATCCCGGCAATCAAAGACTGGCATTCTCTGAATCCCAATATTGACTAACCAGTATCATTAATATAATAAACACCGGAACTCAACGATATTTTTCCGTTCGAGTTCCGGTGTTTTTCTTTTACCATTACTGCTTGTCTGCAATTAATCCTACACTTTTGAGCACTCCGCACACACTCCCTTTACTACATAATTCACACTATGCAAAGTGAATCCTTTCGGTAAGTCGATAACCGGAATATGAATCTTTTCCAGACAGAATGTCCGATGGCATTTCTCGCAATAAAAATGTGAATGCAGGTCTTTCAGGACACAGTTGCAGGAATCATCGCAAACGGCATACTTCCACGAACCGCTTCCGTCGTCTATGCTATGTATCAGATGATGAGACAAAAAAAGCGTGATTGTACGGGATATAGTCGATTTATCAACCGTATCCAGCAACGTTTCAAGATCAAGCTGAGACACGGCACGCCCCGCTTCCATCATACTTTTCAATATGAGAAGTCTGATAGCCGTCGGCTTGATGTCTCTTTTTGCCAACTTATCCAGATAAACTTTTTCTTCCATATTCTTTTATTTTATCATTTTCTGTATCCTTACGGCATTCATGATAGCAATCAGTGCTACACCAACATCGGCGAAAACAGCTTCCCAAAGTGTAGCCAGTCCACCGGCTCCCAAAATCAGTACCAGCAGTTTCACACCAAACGCCAGTGAAATATTCTGCCATACAATCCTTCGCGTCAGTTTTCCTACCTTTATCGCTTCAGCCACTTTGGAAGGCTGGTCGGTCTGTATCACCACATCAGCCGTTTCAATAGCCGCATCACTGCCTAGTCCGCCCATGGCAATACCTACATTACTTAAAGCCAGTACCGGAGCATCATTCATGCCGTCGCCCACAAAGGCAACCTGGTTCTCCGTATGTTGGCGCAATTCTTCCAAATGCTTCACTTTCCCATCGGGGAGCAGATCACCATAGGCTTCCGAAATACCCAGCTTCTCTGCAAAGTTACTAACAATACTTTGTTTATCACCGGATAATATCTGAATGTTTTGAATTCCCAATGCTTTCAGGTTCTGAATGGCGATCTTTGCATCCTCTTTCAGACTGTCGGATAATAGCAGATAACCGACATACTTGTTTCCTATCGCACAGACAACGATCGTATCTGTAATGGAAAGAAGTTCGGGCGGATATTCTATCTGAAATTTTGAAAGCAAACGCCCATTACCTGCCAAAACCTGAATTCCATTTACGGCAGCTTCCAGTCCGAGACCTGCATACTCCTTACTGTCGGTTACAGAGGAAAGCTCGATATCCCGCCGTCCGGCATAATTCACCACAGCCTTAGCAATGGGATGTGTACTGCTGCTTTCTACCGAGGCTATCATCCGGATTAATTCTTCTTCGGATACACCGGATTCACAGTTACAAGACTGCACTTCAAACGTACCTTTGGTAAGGGTTCCCGTTTTATCAAACACGACTGTATTAATCTTCGTAACAGCATCCAGATAATTTCCACCTTTAAATAAAATTCCCAACCGGGAAGCTGCCCCGATGCCTCCGAAGTATCCTAACGGAATACTGACCACCAAAGCGCACGGGCATGAAATCACAAGAAAGACCAAAGCCCTGTACAGCCAGTCATTAAAAGTAAATAAGAACTGGGGAGTGATCAAGGAATAAATAAACGGCAGTAAAACAATCAGAACCGCCAGCCCTATCACAATCGGAGTATAAACACGGGCAAATTTACGGATAAACAGTTCTGCCGGTGCTTTGCGTTCGGAGGCATTCTGAACAAGTTCCAGAATACGGGCAAGAGCACTTTTATCAAAAGGTCTGATCACCTTGATACGGATTACTTTATCGGTAACAATCATTCCGGCAAGTACTTCCTCACCCATCCGGATACTTCGGGGCACACTCTCACCTGTCAATGCCGCCGTATTGAAAGCAGCTACCTCATTGAGCATCATTCCATCCAAAGGAACTCTTCCTCCTGTCTTTATTTCAATTGTTTCTCCTACTTTTACGTTTTGAGGATTCTCAATAATGACACGTCCATCTCTGACTACTGCCGCTTCTTCCGGACGGACATCCAGCAGAGCTCCGATATTACGCTTCGCCTTATCAACAGCCTTTTCCTGAAACAGTTCTCCGACGGAGTAAAACAACATCACCGCTACTCCCTCCGGATATTCACCGATATAAAACGCTCCAAGCGTAGCTACAAACATCAGCGTAAACTCACTGAAATAGTCCTTATCCTTCATACTCTCCCAAGCCTCTTTCATAACGGGCAGGCCGACCGGAAGATAAGCCACGACATACCATATCAGAGAGAAATATCCTTCACGGAAGAAAGGTAACTCCAGAGCGTTCATGATGATTCCACTCATCAACAGGATAAATGAAAGTCCCACTTTCCAATATTCAGCGAATATTGGTTCTTTCTTTTCAATATGTTTTTCGGGTGCACATTCGTGTGTATGTGCGCAACAACTACAATGTCCCATAATCATTCTTTCTTTTTTATCTGCTGCAAAGGTAGCGAATGATTCGTGCAACAAAGTTGCAAAAGAAGATGCCATAGCCAATCTCCAAATAAATATCGTTCAAGGGATTGGCATATAAAGAAAGTTTCCTATTTTTGTATCTAAACAAAAAAATGGGCACAGCCCCACATATATAAATGGGAATAAGTAATATAAAACAATTATATAGCGAATGGAAATCGCTTCAGCCTCTTAAGCCTGAGGACCTGAAACGTTGGAATGATAAATTCAAGTTAGAGTTTAATTATAACTCTAACCACTTGGAAGGAAATACACTGACATACGGACAAACAAAACTATTATTAATGTTCGGTGAAACTTCGGGTAATGCCAGCTTGAAAGATTATGAAGAGATGAAAGCTCACAACGTAGGACTGGAAATGATAAAGCAAGAGGCGCAAGACAAAGAACGTCCGCTGACTGAAAGTTTTATTCGCGAGTTGAACCGTACCATCCTTGTGCAGGACTATTGGAAGAACGCCAAAACACCCGACGGACAAGACATCCGTATGCAGATAAAAGTAGGCGAATATAAATCACGCCCCAATTCCGTACTGACCGCAACAGGAGAAGTTTTCAGTTATGCTTCGCCCGAAGAAACTCCGGCATTTATGACGAGCTTGGTAGACTGGTACAACCTGGAAGCAGACAAAGGAATACTGACTCCTGTTGAATTGGCCGCGTTGCTTCATTACCGTTATATCCGCATTCATCCCTTCGAAGATGGCAACGGACGCATTGCCCGTTTATTAGTAAACTTTGTGCTGCACCGTTATGGATATCCGATGATCGTTATTCACTCCGAAGATAAATCCAACTATCTGAACATCCTCCATCAATGTGATGTAGAAGCAGGATTAACCCCTTCAGATGGTGCTAATGCCACTTTGAATGATATATTACCATTCGTCAACTATTTGAGCAGTTGCCTGATACGCAGTCTGACACTCGCAATCAAAGCCGCCAAGGGAGAAAGCATAGAGGAAGAAGGTGATTTCGATAAGAAAATAGCGATGTTACAGCGTAGATACTCAGATAAAGCTATCGAAAAAAGCAGTCGTTCCGTAGAACAGGCAAGAAGTGCTTTTTTTGAATTGGCCGTTTATGTGGAGCAAAAGATCAGTGGACTCCAAAAGCTATTTGACAGAACATTTATAACCAACACTCCCACTTGGAACATGGCTAGAAAAATAAATACACCCAATCCTGATGAGCCAATTATCCAGTCACACATTTTATATACTAAGTCAAAAGAGTATGGCTTTGTAGAGGATATCATACGTTTATCCAAGAAATCTCTAGTTGACTACTTTAAGCTAAAATATGATGCAGTAACTTTTCATTTTAATCATTGCCGATATGCAGGCGATAATACTTTTGATTTCCCATTCTGTATTTATATTCAATACTTGTCAGATGGATGTGAAGTAAGCTGTGACATCACATCCGATTCTGTGAAACTGTCTTATAATCCGGATGTTTTGGCTGAAGAAGGCAAAGAATACATGGATACTGCTTGCAACGAACTACTCAAACTACTTGAAGAAAAAATGAATGATAAGTCACCAGAAAACTAAATCAATAACTCATAATCCACCACATCCAGCCAACGGCCAAACTTTAATTTTTCCTTCTCGAAGCAGGATACTTGCTTGAATCCGATTCAGCTATGCCGCCAGCGAAACAGTACACCTAGGCTTCCAACCGTTTCTCACTAGAGTTAATAAAACACTTTGTTATTGTCACTTGTCACTTTTAAAGGATAAGTTCCTTATTATTAAGGCAGTAATGGTGATAATAGGTGGTGATAATAAGGTGATAATAGAACTTTTTCTGGTTTCTATTATCACCTGCTTTTAATAAGAAATAGGATTAACACGCTGATTAACAACTATAAAACAGACTATTCAGAAGCATT
>ULVS01013236.1_pt1 | contig 11657 bp, 6 predicted proteins | sample 1959671 | NCBI WGS metagenome assembly ULVS01 (sample SAMEA4835792, study PRJEB28245) | human gut metagenome | biome: gut microbiome; material: fecal sample | place: Denmark | collected 2008
ACTCTCCAACCTGCCACGATAAGGATAACTCCACCGCCTATAAGTACAGGCACCGGCCAGTTGAGCGAACCAGTCTGTGGTATATTGTCAGGCGTTGAGCTTGATGAATCAGAGCCTGACGAGCTGCTGTCAGGTGTGCTTGAACTACTATCTGTATTACTCGAACTGTCTGACTTATATGTGTTCTCTATAAGAAACAGCTTGTCATTGTTTTTGGTAACAACTGTGTAGTTGGCAGGAATATCTATCTCCTTAACTGTCCACTCAGCCGCAGAATTGTCTTTCCAGAAATACTCCCAATTGTTGTCAGCGTTAAGAGTAACAGTATCGAAAAGCTTGCCATCACGATATATCTCCACCTTGATATTATCAGGTATGAGCTTTTCCTGACCATCAGGAACTATCCACGACTTTCTTACACCATAATCACTGTCCCCTGCTGGGATCTCTTCGTATGTGAACTTGGTGTAAACTGTTATCTGTCCCTCAGCCACGATATCCTTATCTATCTCGATAAGTGACGGAGAAGGTGTAAACTTAGCTGTTGTGTTTTCAAAACTCTTGCCTGAAACAAGATACAGACCCACAGAATCAGCAGAAAGCTTTACTTCACCGTTTGCGTCCGTCTTGCCTGTTGAAACTGGTGTTATGCCATCGGTTTTTACGTAGTTGTCGAGCGTATCAGCGACAGCCTGCATTTTTGAAGCGTCAGTAAAATCAGACATATCTATAGGATAATCGCTGAACTCTCCGGTAAGGACAAAGTCAGCTTCTTTACGCTCACCGACCTTATATATACTCCACTCGGCATTACTAACAGTCGTTGTATCATTTTTGCACACTATATTCACATTGATATTATCCGCTGCAGAAGCTGAGATCGTCATGCTTCCCAAGGCTGAAACAGCCATTGCCGCCGTACACAAAACAGCCTTTGCAAGCTGAGAAAATTTAAGTTTCATCTTTGCTACTCTCCTTATCAGGTAGATTTTCAACATTATCGTCACTCTCTGGCTTATCCAGCATTGCCACAAGCTCATCATGAGAGATTTTTTTGCGTTTTGAATCCACAAACCACCACACCAGCAGTACCACAAACAATGGTATTGCTACAAAAGGCACGACCACAAGAGAATCGAGCTGAACAGCGTCTGCCGTTATTTTTGAAACACTCTTTGTATCGTCCGCAGTTTCAACTCTCTTTGCACGAACAAGAAGCCTGTGAGAATTGACTCCGTATGGTGTACAGGTAGTCAACGTAACATGATCCTCACCTGGAATAATGTTCAGCTTATCCATTTCATTAGGCAGAACTATATAAACAGCCTCGACCTCATATGTATAGACCTCTTTCAACACTGTTATAGTGAACTCATCGCCCTCTGCAAGCTTATCAAGGTCGCTGAAAAGCTTTGCCGAAGGCAGACCTCTATGTGCTGAAATGACCGAATGAGTGTCCGCTCCGCCAACAGGCAGGCTCGAACCCTGCAGATGTCCCACAGCGACATTTAACACGCCGTCACTTGTGCCATGATAAATAGGCAACTCCACCCTTATAGTCGGAATGGAAATATAGCCCATAACACCCGTCCCCGTGATATCTAGGATATCCTCATAGCCCTTGACCTTATCATAATCAACAAAAGGTCGGGCAAGCTTTGCTATCTCTTCATTATATTTTCTGGCACGGCTGAGTATCTCTTCATTCTCCTTGTCAGAAAGGTCATTTGCCGCTTTCTGATAAGTCGCCACCGCACGGCTTTGCGTTTTTGAATTCCACCAATCGCTTATTGTTGGATATAACATCACGGAGAGCCCCACAAGCAATAACAAGACCAATAAAATTGTAGTTGATTTACCGCTTTTCTTCCTCATGGAGTCCTCCCTGATGCCTGCCGACCGAGATCGGCAGGACAAAGGTAAAAATAAATTCAAAAATTAGTCGTTCTTAGCTCTCTTCTTAGCAATGAGAAGCACACCTGCGCCCAGTACGATAGCTCCGCCTACACCGTAGAAGATCTGAGTACCGATACCGCCAGTTGTTGGAAGTGAGCCGCCCTTCTGGTTTATGATCTTAACTGTTGAACCGCTTGTGCCTGAATCAGTGCCGTCGAGCATACGAATGGACTGAAGTGTATTAGCAGGATCATATGTTGTGTCAAACTTGAACTCATATGGATCAGCTCTGTTATACTGAGCAGGAGCTTCTATCTCAACAAGCTTGTAAGTTGTCTGATCATCAATGCCCTTGATAGTAAACTTACCTGTTGCGTCTGTTTCGATATAATCAACAGAGCCTGCCTCACTGCCGATCTCAAGTCTGTAAACATTGTCAGCTATCTTGACAAGTCTGATAGCATCGCCATGAACATTTCTAAGCTGGAACTTAGCACCTGCAAGAGGCTCGCCCTTTTCGTCTACCTTGTTACCAACAAGTGAGAATGTCCAGTCATAAACTGTAACCTTAGGTGTTTCACCTTTCTCCTTACCTGTTGTGTCCTGAGGATTGTTTGAATATGTCAGATAAGCTGTGTTAGGGTTATTGTTCACGCTGTCAGGAGCAGTAACTGCTACCTTAGCTTTTTCATTGAGCTTAGCAGAATAATAAGTTTCGATCTTAGCAACTGTAGGATAGTTCTTTACAAGTTCCTTGATATCGAAAGTAACATAGAAAGATTCCTTATAATCGGTTGTACTGCTGTCGTCGCCAACTGTTGTGTTAGGACCTACTGTAACAGAAGTGATCTCCTGACCGTCAGCGTCATAGTACTTGTATGTAAGGTTATCATTGAATGTAAAGCCCTCGCTGAGCTGGTCACGAACTGTGTATGTATACTTGTCATAAGCTGATACATCGCTTGGTATAGTTGTTGTGATCTTGAATTCTACATCGTCACCAATTGCGTTGTCACCAACATCGCCCCATGAGTCATTCTCATTGTGCTTGATCTGCTTTGTAAGTGTTGGCTTCGTCTTCTTTGGAGTAACGTTTGTTGTGCCTGAAACGTTAAGGATAAGAGCTGAGTTAGCCTTATCAACACCATTATTTTCTGTTGCATCGACAACGAGATAATAGCCAGCATTTGGAAGTGGAATAGTGTACTCACCGTTATCTTCATAGGCGGTTACAGACTTATTGTCGATGATGCAGGCAGAAGCGGCTTTTGCAAACTTTGCAGTATCTTCCTTTGTCCAATGATCTGCATCTGATATTATCTTTGCAACGTCTACTGCGCTCTCGGCACTGTCAAACTGAGACATATAAGTGCTAAGACCAGAAGTTTTCAGGCTGGTAAGCAGAGCATCGCCATTAATGCCTTTGCCCCACTTGATAGTATTTGTTGCAGATGCCTGGTCAAAGATCTGATAAGCCTTATATACTCTGTTTGTATCAGAATCCTTGATAACAATGTTATTAACGCCAAAATCAGCAGTAGCAAATACTCCGAATGCTGATGTTGCAGCAATAGCTGAAACTGACATAACGGTTGCGGCAGCAAGAGCTGCGAATTTCTTCATCTTCATAATTAATTATCCTTTCATATTGGTTTATTTACAGCGTTTTTTTGCGACGCTTTGTAACTAAAAGTATTGTTGCAACAACAGTGACTGTTCCGCCTGCTGCCACGAATGGGATAACACCCATGCCGCCTGTTTCAGGCAGCTCTCCCAAGGTTTCCTCAGAGTTGTTATAGACCTGAACATACTGATCACCGTTCTTTGTCATATCAATGCAATTCTCATTTTCTGAGCCATTGTATCTGAAGTAAGCTTTGTATGACGATGTGCTTATCGGCTGACCGTTCACTTCTATCTCCTCAAACCAATAGTAATACTTATTGCCCTTGATGTCATTTTTTTCAAGAGAAACGGCATTTGACCAGTTGTTATCAGCCGTGAGCGTTATCTGCTTCCACAAGAATACTTCACCGCTAGGTATCGCATCTTTATTAGGAACAGGTGTAACGTTCGTCTTCTCAGGTGTGCCAAGTTCATTAGCTGTCACTGCATATGAACAGCCACTATCGCCCTTAAGTGTAAGTTCAACAGTAATATCTGAAGTGATATTATTCAGATTCAGAACAAACTGACTCTTGTCCCAAGACGGTGTAACGTAATCACTAACGCTGACATACTTGCTATCACCGCTCCACATAGGTATAGGCTTGCCGTCCACCCAATTTTCACCTGACTTATAGATGTCAGCCAGAACAGCTCCTGAACTGTCAAGAACTCTAACACGTCCCTCAGTTTCACCGATATTTATCCATGACTTTGCCATATCAAAACTGAACTTAGCCGAGCCATACATGGCATACTCAGAGGCGAAGCTTCCGTTCTGAGCCATTTCTGTTCCATTGCTTGTAAGGATCTTGAATTTAACATTCTGTCCCTTATCCATTGTGCCTGTAAACTTGTTATATTTTTCAGGCACATCAGCCTTATTTGTTGACCTATAGATATTGAACGTTACCTTATCATTGGTATGGGTATTGCTATCGCCGTCAGACCATGCCTTTTGCAGGCGAACATCCATATTTTCTACCTTCTGCGGGTTCTTGGTATTGACGATCGTATCAAAGCCCGTGGCACTGCCGTTATTTGAATAAGTATACGTAACGCCAAAGCCGTCAGGTATATTCTTTTCAAGAACATAGTAATACTTGTCCTTGTCAAGGCCGTCAAGAGTTACCGTCCAATTCTTAGACTTTTCCAGAGAAACAGTTTTTATAAGTTTGCAATCTGTTGGTATTCCGTTATCTCCATTCACTCTTGAGGCTGAATTTGGTGCAACAGAGGACTCATAAACATCTGCCTCGATCTTGTCGATACCGGCAGGAAGCTCACTGTCAGCAAGCTTGTTTCCTAACTCATCACGCCATTCCTTCGTAATGTTAAGTCCCTTGACGTTCGTAACTGTAACATCAGTGTTTTTGCTCATTGCCGTTGCACTGTATACAGCCTCATATCCTGTTGCAAGATCGATCTCTTTGATATAGTAGTAAAGCTGCTTGTAATCATTGCCGACCTTTGTATATCCAGGAAGCTTTGTCCACTCATGTTTCCAATTGTTAGCTTCGTTAAGAGTTACCTCAGCACTGCCCCACTGAATATCATCTGGAACACCGCTTAAAACCTTAGTTGTAGACGAGCCAAGAAGAAACTTTACGCTCTCTGCCGAATGATTGCCGTTTCCATCGCTCCAAACCTTGCTTGCAGTTATCTTAAACTCTTTCAGCAGATTTGTTACTCTGAACATATCTCCGTTCTTCACGAACTGATATCCGTCCTCACCGACTTCACTTGGAACTACAGCCGGACGCACTTTAAAAGCAAAATATATAGGAGTTTCGTCAAGAAGATAACCCTCTGGACTTTGCTTTTCTATAAGCTTATAAAGATGACCCTCAGTATTTCCGGTGCCTGCGGCAGGTTCAAGGTCAAGGTTGTATGACCCGTCAGCATTTACATTGAATGTCTGCGCCTTATCCTGCGCCGAACTTCCCCAGATAACTGAATTTCTGTCTTTCGCAGCATTTTCTTTGAAATCTACTGCCGGGAGCCAATCGTATGTGCCATTTTCCAGCTTAGTGTATCTGTAGATCTCAAAAGAAGCCTTAAGCATAATACTATAGTCTCCGCTGTCTACCTTCATAAGCTTAAATGGCTCAACAGTTGTTGATGACGCCTTTGACTGATTTATCAACTCAAACTCGGAATCATTATCTTCACTGTCATTTACAGCAGAGCCGTTTGTGTCAAATGATATATTATTGAACACATGGACTTTATAGCCATCGTTCTCAGCGTCCTCATCATTTGCAGGACTTCCTGTATAAACGTAAACTAATTTCAGGTGACGCTGATCTGGAACGTTTATTTCAAGTTTCTTTACAAAATCTCGTGTCTTCGCAGTCAGTGCGGAACACTTTACAGCCGAAAGCATTTTTTCATTGCTGACTTCAGTGTTTGAAAAGCCGCTGCTATCCCTGTATTCATATTCGACTCTGAAAACACCGCCCGCCTTCTCAGAAGAAACCTCTTCCACAGGGACGGATATGCTTGAGCCAAAATCTGACCACTCGCTTCTCTTGTTGGCAAAGGCTTTTACTTCTTTGAAGCTGTTGCCGTCCATATAGCCATAAGCCACATAGTAACTCTTTATATTTCCGGTTTCGTAGCCTTCAGGCAAAGTTAGATCAATAGTACCCTTAGCGCCAACAATACTTTCACTTGGAATAAAGTTAGCGATAAACTTGCCCTTTTCGTTGGTAATAACATCTGCACTGCAAGAAACTGTGCTGTCAACTGCCTCCGGATCTGATATCACATAACTGTAATCACTCACAGCAAGCTCTGCACCCGTATCTGCGTCAAATACCTTGATAGACTTCAGATCCATGTCAACAGCGGAATTGCCATTTATGCTTACCGTTTTTGTCTGAACGTTACCCTGAGCGTCCTTTGTCTTAACTACAGCCGTGCCTCCGCACTTGATAACATCGTTGAGAGTTATCATTCCGTTTGTTGAGCATTTGAGCTTTTTAGGGTTAACATCAATGGTATAAGTTATCTCACAGCCGGTGGACTTCGGAGAAGAAGTTTTCTTCAAGTTCTTTTCCTTAACTGTCTGCGTCTGGCTTCTCTCCGGATATTTTCCAGCTTTATCCTGGACTGTGTTTTTGAACGCTGCAGTACCATTCTTGTAAACACCATTCTTAACATCATCAACCTTTACAAGAGTGCTGTAATAGAACGTCCAATACGTAGTGCTATATCCGGTTTTTACTAGGTTTATCTTATTTGTACCCTTATCATAGGAATATCTAAACTGATACCAAGGAGTCGTCGTAAGCTGATTGGTTGAAGAACTGCCGCCAGTTGAATATTTCAGATAATCATTATTCTCATATAAGATCATGCCAGATGGCAAAGTATCCACGATCTCGACATCTTCCTCATACTCATAAGTGCCGTCCTTATTGACATCAAGCCGCCAATCAAACCTGTAATACTCAACACCATTTACAGTAACAACAGGCAGGCTGCTAAGATCATGCACTGTGTCGCCTGCTGTGCTGCTTGCAGCGTCATACTTTTCATAAGGTGCTTTGGAGCTGTCGCCTATAGTAAACTTAGTCTTATCTGCACTAGGCTCGAATGTTTCACCTTTATAAGTAGCCTTGTTATTTACATTTATAATAGTACCCTCGTCAAGACCTGTTACATCTACGGTACTGCTATACTGTATCTGCACAAGGTTTATATTGTCAAATTCTTCACTATCATTGAACTTTATCTCAAACGAAGTGTTGTCGGCATTAGATACTACAGTGTAATTTGAACTGTCAAGCGGTTCATAGCTTCCTGTTCCATTTCTCTGAACATACATGATAATGGAATCAGTGTCAAGAACGCTCTTTATTGACTTACCATCATTTGACGTAGCGTTCATTATATCGCTTATAGTCTTGCCCCTAAAGGAACCGTTTGTCTGCTTGACCTCTACCTGCCACTTATATGTAACACTGCTTCCGTCCTGAGAAATGTCAAGAACTGTTTTTGACTTCTCGTTTACAGGTTTATAGTAAACTGTCTTGTCAGAATGGAATCCGTCAATTCCTGCAGTATTTTTCACTGCATAATTTCCATTGCTGTCAGGGTCGCCAAGATCATAGTCAGCAACCTTTGTTTCATAGGAAATAACTACCTCGTTATTGTCACCTATTCTGTCAGGCAAAACAAGCTCACCGTCACTTGCAACTGTTGCATCAAAGGTATCATTTCCAACCTTTATGCTGACAATCTGTCCTGCTTTAAGCATATTGTCAGTTATTGTCTTGCCTTTAAGGGTAGAATTTTTGTCATTACATTTAACAGTTACTTCCCATTTGAGTATACCTAACGTGTTATTATCTATCCAACCACTTTTTGATATCTGATACCTATTATAAACAGTTTCACTTGATGTGATATCAGACCATGGTTGGCTTTTATCAGGTCTTTGCATTTTAACTGTATTTGTAGTTTCCGCCTTGTCAGGATCGATAGCTGTCACATACTCGATAGTAATTTTTGACGCTGTTGTTTTATCGTCAAACGTAAACGTGTTTCCATTAAGTGTGTACTTTACATCTGAACCATCATCAGCTTTAAGTGCAAAGCTTCCTGGCTTTGCATCAGGAAATGCTTCATCATAAAGGTGATAGCCCTTGAGGTCTGCACCGCTAGGGTTGCTTACAACAATTTCCCATGTGACTTCGTTATTGTCGTAGTCAACATTCTTGCCTGTTTTTGAGATCTTATCCTTCTTTGACTCAGAATAAATAATTTTATCTGCTTTTACTCCATTTCCGTCCTTATCATATGTGGTGGATTTGTTTTCCACCTTACCTGACATAACGAAATTCGGGTCGCTTGTAGGATATGGGGTCGTGTAGCTTATGGTAACATTTTCTTTGCTGAATCCATCGCTGAAAACAAACTTTCCGCTTGACGCGTCATAGCTTCCTGCACCCTCAGGTGAAACAGTGAAGCTTCCGTCAACAGCATCCTTAAAAAGCTCGTCCTCGATCCTGTCAAGAGGCTTCTTTGCAGGATTGTCAACTGTGATAGTCCACCTAACTCCGTCAGCAGTTTCGCTTGCGTCTTTTATGGCAGACATAGTGAGCGGAGTAAAACCGTCTATTTCAACCGTCTGACCACCTATCTCAACAGTGGTCTTATCACCTGTATCTGTATCCTTACGCTTTACATTACCCTCAAAGCTTGCCTTACCGCTTATAGCGTCCTTCTCATTTTTATGTTGATATCGCTCGTCAAACTCAATAAAAAGATACTTCTTTCCATCTATCTCGTCGACTCTGTACTTACCTGAAATTCCATGTCCTTCATCGAAGTGAGTATCCTCGACATCGCCCCAGGTTCCGTCTGACGGTATACCGCCCTCGGGCAGGCTAACATTATCGTCGATAGGGAAATAAATATACCTATTGGTCATTTCGCCCTTGTCAAAATCAAATTCTACATTGAATTCGATCTTTTTAGATTGGTCTTTTCCTGAACCGACCGCATCATAGGATTTTATCGTGACGCTATTCGCATCCTTATAAGAATAGCTTCCGCCGTTATAGGAAACATCTCCACCTGCCACGGAAGTACCCTCAGTGGCACTTATTGCAGGCATAACAAGACTTGCCAGCACCGACACTGTCATAACTACAGACAGCACCACACCGAACAAGCGGCTGCGTTTTTTCCTTTCATTTTCTTTTAGATATTGCCGAACTTTACCGTTAAAATTCTGCAAAACGGATCACTCCCTCCGAATTTATACACTATTTATGATAAACGCTAGTCCACTGTGCCTATCCTTTTAAAAGGATATATCCTCAGTGAGACCTTTCCAAGCACTGCTTCCTCAGCAATACAGCCTATCCTCTTTGTACGGCTGTCAACAGACGTAGATCTGTGGTCGCCCATAACGAATATTCTCTCGTCAGGCACCTGATAAGGCAACTCGATATCACATTCTCCCAGAGCTTTGCCGTCAACATACGGCTCATTCAAGGTTTTTCCGTTGACGATAACAGTACCGTCCTCCTTGATATCCACCACATCTCCTGCTGTAGCGATAACACGTTTCAACAGTATCTTATTGTTATAATAGAACGCAACTATATCGCCCTTCTGAAAGCTTCCACGCTTTCTGCACACCACCAGCTCGTCGTCATGCAAAGTCGGCGTCATACTTGTACCCGTTACTCTCAAAACAGGCAAAAATAACATTGATATGATCACTGCTGCCGCTGCCACAACAAGAAGCGACGCCACGGTGCTGCGGAGTATCCTCAGATATTCCCGCCTTTCATGATGCTTTTTTACCACCCGCTCAAGTGTCTGGACATCAGGAAGCTCAGGTTTTTTTAACACCTCGTTCTTGCTATCTGCTGCCATGATCTTCCTCCACTACCGGCTGCTCCACAACCAGCTTGTGACCTGTCAGTGCAGCTACCTGCCGCTCCAGCCTGTCAAGTCGGTCAGTGATACTTTTTTTATCTTCGAGCTTTTGAAGAAGCTTTTCATTCTCTGTGTTAAGCTTATCATATTCTTTTCGTAGATAAAGCATTAACTCGAGCAGCTCATTTTTTGACAATTTTTCAAGCGCCTTATCCTTCAAAAGCCTCACCTCCGACGCAGTATGCCTATATAATTACAAGTATTATATCACTTGATTTTCCATTTGTCAATCCCACAATATATCATATTTGTATTTTATTACATATAAATATACTGATAGTTTACACAATATTGATTTATCATTTTTATAGTGCCGGCAGATGATAAAACGGCATATTTATTAGCCTTGAACATGAAACAATACGAAACCTGCGTTTTTACGCTAATTGCAACTTTCCCCCAAAAAATCTTTCCTATTTTGATTATAGCAACCTGCATAGTCAATATTTTAACATTGTATACTAATACTGTATTTATTAATATTTTGTGAACTTTGATAAATAAATTTCTATCATTAGCCAAATATTAATTCAGCCCCAGATTGGTCCTTATTTAACGACAACTGTTCACTGCAAAGTAAATAAACTTTACACATCTATATTGACAAGCTCCTGAACTTTACACGTTCGATAAAGCAAGAAAAAATCGGCAAATTTCATGTATTCACCGATCTATCATCAATTTTGCTTTCTCACAACAGCATATTCATCATCAAGCCTGTAATATGGACAGCTATATTCGCTGTCGCTCATTGATCTGTATGCTTCGTCCTCGTCAAGATCGACCATGCAGCAGTAACATTCACAATCCTCATCAAAAACGTAATTCACACAGCTTTCGCAACGGCTGACTATTTTCTTTGCCTTTGTCATAACAGCCTCCTATTTAAGCACCTTTTTAAGTATACTATTTATAAATACAAGTGCGTCCTTCATTTTTTTCATATCACTATCTGAAACGCTGGAAAATTTACCAAGTATATCATCAAGTATCTCGTTTTTCATCTTTTCCATAAAGCGCATAGCTTCGTCAGTGAGCCTGATGTTGATAACTCTGCGATTATCGGGGTTTTGCATTCTGATAACAAAGCCCTTGTCAACAAGCTGTGCCACAGCCCTTGTTGCCTGCTCATTAGAAGTGTTTATCTTGCTTGCAAGCTGTGACATTGTGAGCGTTCCCTCAATACATAGTGACAGCATTATTATCTGCTGAGTTCTTGTTATATCATACTTTTTCTTATCAAACGTATCAAATACCAATTTTCTGCTGAGAGGGTATATCTCATACATTGACATGATACATTCACGACGTACATTGTCTACCATTTTTACTTCCTCCACATAAAGCTAATTATAACGTATTTTCGTTGATTTTTCCACACACAGTAATTATAACATACGCTTCTCATTTGTCAATAGCAGAAATATATCAATATTTGATTTTGTTAAGTTATTCTTTTAGGGGTTTTGTTTATGAAGATAAATTATATGCGCATGGCAAGTTTTAGAATTTTACCAATTTACAAAAAGTTCAGTCGAAATTTCTGTAAATTATAGCTGCCAGCTTAACACAAGACGGTAAGAATGTGGTATAATAGTTAATGAAGTAAAAATAGATTATGGAGGTTTAAAGTATAT
>ULVS01028627.1_pt1 | contig 11583 bp, 7 predicted proteins | sample 1959671 | NCBI WGS metagenome assembly ULVS01 (sample SAMEA4835792, study PRJEB28245) | human gut metagenome | biome: gut microbiome; material: fecal sample | place: Denmark | collected 2008
CACGTAGCTCTGGTCCTTGCTCTCATCGAGCGATTTTTTGAGCAGCCACCGCCCGTTTTCCTGCTCGATGCGCGCATAGTGGCCGGTCACAATGGCGTCGCAGCCTAAAATGCGGGCGCGCTTGTAGAGCCGCTCAAACTTCAAGTAGCGGTTGCAGTCGATGCAGGGGTTTGGCGTCGCGCCGCGCTCGTAGGACGAGATGAAGCGGTCGATGACCTGCCCTTTGAAGTCGTCTGAAAAGTTGAAGACATAATAGGGGATGCCGAGGCGCAGCGCGACGAGACGTGCGTCCTCGACGTCCTCGAGCGAGCAGCAGGTTTTAGTGCGGCTGACGCCGATGTCTTCGTTGTGAAAGAGCTTCATCGTCGCGCCGATGCACTCGCAGCCCTGCTCCTTCATCAAAAATGCGGCGACGCTCGAGTCCACACCGCCGCTCATCGCAATGAGTACCTTATCCATATTTCCTCACATCATGCGGCACGCTTTGGCGCAGGGAATGTCCCCTGTGAGAAGCGATGCCGCATTTATCGTTTTGCCTTATTTTGCCGTGCTTTTATAGAGCGAACTGCTTTTTGCCGCTGACGAGGTCCTTCCACAGCGGGGACATGCCGCGTAAGTATTCTACGACCTCGGGCACGGCATCGAGGATGCGGTCGATTTCCTCGTCGGTGTTCCACTCGCACAGACTCAGGCGCAGCGAGCCGTGCGCCACATCGTGCACGCGGCCGATGGCCAGTAGTACGTGGCTTGGGTCGAGCGAGCCGGACGTGCACGCGCTGCCGGACGACGCGCAGATGCCCTTTGCGTCGAGAAGAAGCAGCAGGCTCTCGCCCTCGACGCCCTCGAAGCAGAAGCTCACGTTGCCGGGGAGGCGATTCACGGGATCGCCGTTGAGTGCGCTGTGCGGGATTTTGGACAGGCCGTCGATCAGGCGGTCGCGCAGGGCGCTGACCCTTTTCGCATTCTCGTCGAGGTGTGCGCAGGCATCTTCGAGCGCCGCAGCCATGCCCATGACGGCGGGAAGATTTTCCGTACCCGCGCGCTTGCCGCGTTCCTGCGCGCCGCCCTCGATGAGGTTCGTCAGGAAGACACCCTGACGGGCGTACAGCACGCCGGTGCCCTTCGGCCCGTGGAACTTGTGCGCGGAGAGTGACAGCAGGTCGATGTTCTGCGCCTTGACGTCAATGGGCAGATGCCCCGCGGCCTGCACGGCGTCGGTGTGGAACAGCACGCCCGCCTCGCGGCAGACGGCGCCGATCTCGCTGATCGGCAGGATGGAGCCGATCTCGTTGTTGGCGTACATGACGGAAACCAGGCACGTATCCTCGCGGATGGCGTCTTTCACCTGCTGCGCCGTCACGGTGCCGATGGGGCCGACGGGGAGAAGCTCGACGGTGAAGCCCTCTTTTTCAAGCTTTTTCAGCGTGTGCAGCACGGCGTGGTGCTCGAATGCGGTCGAAATGATGTGCTTTTTGCCTTTGCGTTCGCCGAGGCGCGCGGCGGAGAGGATGGCCTGATTGTCGGCCTCGCTGCCGCCGGAGGTGAAGTAAATTTCGCGCGGGGAGGCGTTCAGGCACTTGGCGATGCGGTCGCGCGCTGAGCAGCACCCCGGCCGCCTGCTGGCCGACGGAATGCAGGCTTGAGGGGTTGCCATAGATCGTCTCCAGATAGGGGAGCATGGCGTCGATCGCGGCACGGCTCATTTGGGTCGTCGCGGCGTTGTCCGCGTAAATAGTGGCCATTGAGATAAATCCTATCTTATAAGTATGTTGATATGATACACAGGGACGCTCGCTTTGTCAATGGATTTTGAGATCGCGAGGGGAGTGCAAAAAAGGAAGAACCGCTCTTGCGAGCGGTTCTTCCTTTTACAATAGGGGGTGGAGGGATTTTGGCCTACTTTTCGAGCAGCGTCCAGTCGCGGGTCTCGCGCAGCTCGGTCCACTTCTCATACTTGGAGTTCGTCTTGAACTTGTAGTAGTGGCTGTTCGTCGCTTCCTGAACGGCGAGGTAATACCAGGCCTTCGGGTTCGCGTTGTCCGTCCAGACCGTCATGTTCGGGAGGAGATCGTCCTCGGTCTCGGGCTGGCGGTTGAGGACGCGGTTGACGAGCGTCATGGTCGCGGCACGGGTGATGTCGCGCTGGGGACCAAACGTGCCGTCGGGATAGCCCGTGATGATGCCCATGGAGCGGAGGGTCGAGACCGCGGTGTTGTACCAGGAGGTGGCGGCCACGTCGGAGTAGCGGTTGGTCTTGGTCAGGTTCTCGGAGCGGACGTCGTCGGTCAGCAGACGGAAGAAGATGGTCGCGACCTCGGCGCGGGTGATGTTGTTCTGCGGGCGGACCTTGCCGTTGCCGTAGCCGATGATATAGGCGAAGTGATCCGTCGTGTTCAGACCGAGCGCATCATCGGGGATCACGACGGTGGGCGGCGTGTAGGGGCGCGGGGTGTAGTTGCGCGTCCACTTGGCGTAGAGGGTGATGTTCCCGGTCACGGGAGTAGCAAAGTCGTACTTGTTGGTGAGCTTCTCCTCGGTGTACCAGCCAGCGAAGGTGTAGCCGCTCCTGGTGGGGTCGGCGGGCTTGTTAGCCGTTTCGTTGTACTTAACGGTCTGAGAAGGAACCGTGCTGCCGCCGTTGGACTCGTAGGTGACGGTGTAATCTTTGGCAGTGAAGGTAACATCGACCGTGACATCGCTATCGGGCATGCTGCCGGAGACAGTAAGCTTGTCAGCGGTGTAGCCGGTGATCAGGGGGCTGGCAACGCTGTAGGAGCTGCCATACGTGAGGGACTCGGTGTGAGTCGGCTTAGCCTCAGTACCATCGGCGTATTTGTAGTTGATGGTCAGATTGTACTTCTGCAATGTGACTTTACCGGCGGGGATGGGGAAGTCGATGGTGACATCCTCGTCATTGCTACCCTTGACCGTCAGGGTCGTGGGACCGTTGAGGGGGTAGTAGCCATCGTACCGCTCGGCATCGACTGCCGTGGGGTCGATCTTGACGGTGTAGGTCTTGGTGTAGGTGTAAGTGGTAACGCCGCCCTCGCCCGGCTCGCCGGTAGCACCGGTCAAATTCCAGTTTCCTTCGAAATCACCGCTGATGCAGGTCACGCCGTCAGGCAGCGAGTCGTGGACCGTGCCGCTGGAAAGACCGGAGGTGATGCTTGAGGAGATCGCGTCGAAAGCGTCCTTCAACCCGGAGAAGTCATTAGCAGAGTAGGTCTTGTTGAGGGCGATATAGGTGTTCAGATATTCGAAGAGACTGATATATGCACCTGTGTTAGGATTCTTCACTTCCTCGTTGGCAGCACCAAAGCAGATGGAGTAGAGCGTAGTTCCACTATTGCAAATAGATGCAGCTGTATTCGCGGTTGCCTCGAAGACCTCCTTAGTACATGAGTTGCCGAAACCTCCAACGGTGGGGTTGCCAAAAATATCCTTCGTCATATAGTACGTCGGCTCACCGTCGGTCAGAGCGATAATGTTCTTGGAGTCAATCTCCTGAACATTAGATTTTGCAAATAACAGGTTTGCGTTTTGCAGACCGTCATCCAGATTGGTGCCGCCGTCGGGTTTCAGGTCGTTGATGGCGGTCAGAATAGCGGTATAACCCGCCTCGGTGGAAACATCCTGCCAGCCCGCGTCTGCTACTGTTGCGTTTGTATTGAAATCGACCAGCGCAACATAGCGGCCGGTGCCGCCGTACTTCGACGAATTGTGATATTTTACGCCACCGCGGACACGGCGAGCGTGTCGCTCTGCTGGGAGTAGGTCAGGGGGGAGACGCAACCGGCGAAGGTGGTCTCGTTGATGACGCGCTTGGTGACGGCATAGGTCATGTCGATCTGGTACCAGTTGCCGCTGACGTTGACCTTGTTCCAGGCGTGGTAGCTGCTGCCGACGTAGCCCTTGGTGAGGGTGCAGGGGATGTCCTGGCTGCGGCACATGGCGGCGAAGAGGGACGCGAGGTCGTAGCAGATGCCCTTGTTGCTGTTCAGGGTGGCAGCGGTGTCGGGGATGTACTTGCTGACCTTGCCGGAGGTGATGTCGCTCGCGAGCTTGGTGTCGTAGGTGTAGTGACCGGCGATGTAGTTGTAGATCGCGGTGACCTTGTCCATGTCGGTCTTGGCGTCCTTGCAGAGCTCAGCGGCCTTCTTGCACACATCGTCGCCGGAGGTGAACTGCACGTCGGTCGTGGCGATGAGGTAAGGGGCGTAGGCGTTTTCAATCTTGGCGTTGACCTTCTTGCTGGTCACAACGCGGTAGGTCGTGCCGGAGATGTTCTCGCAGAGGAAGATGGTGTAGGTGCCGTCGCCCTGCTCGAGGGAGAAGATGGCGTCCTTGCCGCTCGGGCAATTCTTGTAGGACACCTTTTCGCTGCCGTACTGGATGCCGACCTTCAATTTGGCATTGGAGGTGTAGTTGACGGTGACGAAACCATACTTGGCATTCGTGGTGTCAATGGTGGTGCCATTGGCAGCGCTGGCGTTCACAACCGTGAACAGGGACATGACAAGAAACACTGCGAGCATAGCGCAGGCATGACGAAACAGCCGTTTCATACGGCGATCTCCTTTCGGTAGCTGGCAGCCAGCCCTGTTCCCAGGGGTAAGGCCCTATAGCTTTGCGTCGCCGGTTTTCACCGGGTTTGCTATTATCGTTTGAGATGCGGTCGAAGCGGCTGCACCTACTCTTTTTTTACAGCTCACACTATATACGCGTTCTTAACGTTTGCCAACAGAGAATTTGACCTTTTTTCGACAAAAAAGCAGACAAAAAGGAGCGCGGAAACCGCGCTCCTTTTGATGTTTTTGCGATTTTCGGGCAAAATCACACGCTGAGCCAGTCGTCGAGGATAAGACCCTCGTTGTGCTTGGTGAGAAAGCCCACGCTCCACTCGCCGCCGAAGGCGATGAGCTTGCGGCCCTTGAAGTCCTCGAGCACGCGGGAGCCCGAGCAGAGCATCAGGTCCTTCACGTCGCACGGGCACTCGCGGATCAGGCGCAGGTGCTCATAGGGGAGGCCGCTCATGCGCAGGTCGACGCCGTACTCGTTTTTCATGCGGTATTCGAACACGTCGAACTGCAGCGTGCCGACCACGCCGACGACCACGTCCTCAAAGCCGCTGTCGGGGATTTTGAAGATCTGGATGGCGCCCTCCTGCGCGATCTGCTCCACGCCCTTGACGAACTGCTTGCGCTTCATCGTGTCCTTGGGTGAGACGAGCATGAAGTGCTCGGGCTCAAACGTCGGGATGCCGGAGAAGCGGAACTTTTTGCCGGGCATCGTGATCGTGTCGCCGATCGAGAAGATACCGGGATCGAACACGCCGATGATGTCGCCCGCGTAGGCCTCGTCGACGATCTCGCGCTCGGCGGCCATCATCGTTTGCGGCTGGGAAAGGCGCATCTTGCGCCCCGACTGGACGTGGAAATACTCCGTGTCGCGCTCAAACCTGCCCGAGCAGATGCGCATGAACGCCAGACGATCGCGGTGGGCCTTGTTCATATTGGCCTGGATCTTGAAGACGAAAGCCGAGAATTCGGGGGAGTAGACGTCCACCTCGCCCGCGTCGCTTACGCGCGGCAGCGGCGGCGTGGTCATTTCCAGAAACGCGTTCAAAAACGGCTCGACACCGAAGTTCGTGAGCGCGCTGCCGAAGAACACGGGGGAGAGCTTACCGTGGCGCACGGCGTCCAGGTCAAAGTCGCGGCCCGCGCCGAGCAGCTCGACCTCGTCGGCGAGCGTGTCGCGGCGGGCCTGACCGATCAGGTCGACAAGCGCGGGATCGTCGAGCTCGATTTCCGTGATGCCCGCCTTTTTGGCGTGACCCGCATCGGTGAAGTGCAGGATGCAGCGCTTATCGCGGTCGTACACGCCGGCAAACTCCTTGCCGCAGCCGATCGGCCAGTTGACGGGATAGGTGTCGATGCCGAGCTCGCGCTCGACCTCCTCGCAGAGCTCGAGCGGGTCGCGCGTCTCGCGGTCCATCTTATTGATAAAGGTAAAGATGGGGATGTTGCGCAGAGCACAGACCTTGAAGAGCTTGCGCGTCTGCGGCTCGACGCCCTTTGCGCCGTCAATGACCATGACGGCGCTGTCCGCGGCCATCAGTGTGCGGTACGTGTCCTCGGAGAAGTCCTGATGTCCCGGCGTGTCGAGGATGTTGATGCAGTAGCCGCCGTGCTGGAACTGCATGACTGACGACGTGACGGAAATGCCGCGCTGCTTTTCAATTTCCATCCAGTCGGACTTCGCCGCGCGCTCGCGCTTGCCCTTGACCTCGCCCGCCTGGGCGATCGCCCCGCCGTAAAGCAGGAACTTTTCCGTCAGCGTGGTTTTACCGGCGTCCGGATGCGAAATGATCGCAAACGTCCGGCGGCGGGAGATCTCTTCCTGTAAAGTGGCCATGACTGCCTCCTGAAAAATACGATTTACCGGGCAAGTGTATCACAGCCCCCTGCATTTTGCAACAGAATCCTAAAATCTATGCTTGACAAAGCGAAAAATGTCTGGTATAGTACATCTTGTTCCGCGGGCGTAGCTCATCTGGTAGAGCGCCACCTTGCCAAGGTGGAGGTAGCGAGTTCGAGCCTCGTCGCCCGCTCCAAAAAATAAAGGCATGACGTAAGTCATGCCTTTATTTTTTGGCTCCAGCGGGCAGAGGGGCGAACAGGGCGCGAGCGAAGCGAGAAAACGCCCCAGTGGGGCGTTTGGTGCCCGCTGTGCGTGTCGCGGTGTGATAACACCGCGAGCGAGCCTCGTCGCCCGCTCCAAAAAAGAGGTCACAACGTAAGTTATGACCTCTTTTTTGGATTCCGGCAGGAAATTAAAATGCTCGGGCGAAGTGAATTCGCCCTCCGCCAAGGTTTTGCTGCGCAAAACGCTTGTACGGCGCAAAAGCGTTGTTTTTTGCTTCGGTAGGCCAAATAGATACGGGACATCCGAACTGGGTGTCCTGTTTTTTATAAGAACGTTCCCTGTCAATGATTGAAAACAGGTTTTTAATTTGCTATGATACCTTCATACTTTCCATAGGGGGATAATTTGTGAAAAAAAGATTTGCTATATGCAGCACAATAGTTTTGCTGCTGCTTTTGTCAGCCTGCGGCGCACCGCAGACGTTGGACTTTTCCTACGCTCCGGAAGGAGAAGAGCTTTCTTTTTTGATGGTGGAGACTTCACAAACTCACCGCGCAGAACTGGAGCACGTTCCCTCTGCGGCTGATTTTGCCGATGCGATTTCGGATGACCCCGCCTCGGCAGGGCTGCTGAGCGAGAGCGAGGTGGAGAGCCTTTTACGAGGTCATGCCGCGATGGAGACGGTGTCGAAAGAACAGGCGCAGTCTGATGTTTCCCTGCTGTTCCGCACGCTGCAAAGCGCTTACGGCGCTTACGAATACTTTGGGCAGGAAAAGTTTGACGCAGCGGAGGACGCTGTGACACAATGGCTTTCCTCACAGAATGATGAGATTAAAGTTTCTGCGCTGGGAGAAAAACTGCAGGAATCTCTCGCATTCATGCTTGCGCACGACGCGCATGCCATGATTTATGAACCGGCGGCGGAAGAGATCGAAGCGCAGGTGCGATATGAATACTTCTTTGCCGACGGCTTCTATTTTTCAAAGGATGTCAACGGCAGCTATTATATGGTGAATGACGGGGAGAGGTGGACATTGAGTAGCTTCTCCGATGAACATGTCAGCGTGCAGCCGACGCTTCTGCAAGACGGACGCATTGTTTATCAGCCGACGCTTTTTGCGCTGCGGAAGGACGCCGTGCAGAGCAGTGTCACACTGAAAAATTCTTCTGGAAAGGCGAAAATCTATCGCCTTGACTGGACGGAGAGTCAGCCGCTTGATGTTGACCTCGGCACGCTGGATTACCGCCTGATACAGGAAGACGGTCTTACCTATGTTTCCCTCCGCAGCTTTGTTTCCGGCACATATGATAATATGCTTGCACGCTATGCTCGGGAAGGGGCAAAAGCACGCGGGAGCAAAGCGGTGATCTATGACCTGCGCGGCAATGTTGGCGGCTCGGACAGTTGGCCGAGAAAGTGGATACAGAGTTTCCTCGGAACGCAGAACAGTATTGAGACCTCCATGCTGTATGCGCAGAAAAACAGCGCCCTTTTTGCTGCGGAAAACAGCGAGAGTCTGCTGCCGGAAGATGAGGGAACTTGCTTTGCCCGTGAAGTCCACGGGACCTGGTATGAAAATGATATTCCGATCATCGTGTTGGTTGACGATCATTGCGGCTCATCCGGCGAGGGCGCGGTACAGCTTTTGAAAACGCTTGACAATGTGCTCATTGTCGGCAGCAACACGGCGGGATACCAGCTCTGCGGAAATATCAGCACCTTTACATTGCCATATACCGGCATCGGTGTGCGCTTTGGGTCAACGCTTTTCCTCTATGGGGACGGAGAAAATGTCGATCACAGGGGCTATGCTCCGGATGTCTGGTGTGATCCGCAGGATGCGCTTGCTTCAGTGCTGGCACTGCTGAAAGAACAGGGGGTCGTCAGTGCAGATGCTTGCGAAACCGTGAGAGAAAAAATAGTGAAATGATGAATTTTTCGCTCATACAGGCAGAGCGGCAGCGGGTAATAGAAGCAACTCAAATCGTATAGCACCCACACTTGGCAGGCATTCGATGCCGCAGGCTGCGCAGATCTTCAAACGGCAAACTGCCAATGTCGGGGGTCGAGGGGAACTCCCCTCGCGTTCGCTTGGGGGGTACAAGGGGGCATTCTCTCACGCGAGAGAATGCCCCCTCTTCTGCGCGGCCACAGGGGGAGAACCTCAGCGTCCCCCTTGCGCAGCAAGCCCCTTTCATGCTATGATATTTTCACAGAAAAAGAGAAAGTGAGGAGATCATCATGACTCTCGATGAAGCGATCAAGTCCCTGATGGCTTTGCAGGCCAAGCTCGTGGCCTACGGCCATGCCATGGGCCTGCTCTTTTACGACGGCGCGACCACCGCGCCCAAGGGCACGGCGGCGAACCGCGGCCAGACCATGAGTATTTTGAGCGAGGAGCACTACAAGCTTACGACTGGCGGGGAGACCGTCGCGCTGCTCGAATTCCTCGACGCGCACAAGTCCGAGCTCAACGAAAAGCAGCAGCGCATGGTGTTTTTGCTCATCAAGGACATCCGCAATATGCAGAAGATCCCGATGGACGAGTACGTCGCCTACCAGCAGCTGCTTGTCGAGGCCGACGACGTCTGGCACCGCGCGAAGGAGACGAGCGACTTCGCCCTCTTCGAGCCCGTGCTTGAGAAAATTTTCGAGACCAACATCCGCTTCGCACACTACTGCGCACCGGAGAAGGACCCCTACGATTACTGGCTCAGCGAGTATGAGGATGGGCTGACGATGGCGCAGTGCGACGAATTCTTTGCGACGCTGCGCGAGCACATCGTGCCGCTTCTCAAGAAGATCAAGGAAAAGCCGCAGGTCGACGATGCGATGCTGCACGGCCATTTTCCCGAGGAGAAGCAGGCGCAGCTTTCCGACTACCTGATGCGCACGATGGGCCTCGATTTGGACCATGTCGGCCTGTCCACGACCGAGCATCCGTTTACGACGTCGCTCGGTTCGCACTTTGACGAGCGCATCACGACGCACTATTTGGAGGAGAATTTTGCCTCATCGATGTTCTCCGTTATCCACGAGGGCGGCCACGCGCTCTATGACACCGGCAGCGCGGATGATCTCGCCTATACGGTGCTCGACGGCGGTGTCTCCATGGGCATCCACGAGAGCCAGAGCCGTTTCTATGAAAATCTGCTCGGCCGCTCGCGCGCCTTCACGGGCTTCGTGTTCCCGAAGCTCTGCGAGTTGTTCCCCGAGCTGAGCGGCCACACGGCGGAGGAATTCTACCGCGCCATCAATAAGGCGGAGCCGTCCCTCATCCGCACCGAGGCCGACGAGGTCACCTACAGCCTGCACGTCATGGTGCGCTACGAGCTCGAAAAGCGCGTGATGCACGGCGAGCTCAAGGTACACGACCTGCCGGGCGAGTGGAACCGCCTTTACAAGGAATACCTCGGCGTCGACGTGCCGGACGACAAACACGGCGTGCTACAGGACAGCCATTGGTCGGGCGGCAGCATCGGCTACTTCCCGTCCTACGCGCTCGGCAGCGCCTACGGCGCACAGCTGCTTCGCAAGATGAAAGAGACGGTCGATGTGGACGAGTGCCTCAAGACCGGCAATTTTGCGCCCATCAATGCGTGGAACCGCGAGCACATCTGGCAGTACGGCTGCCTCAAAAAGCCCGGCGCGCTCTTGGAGCAGGCGCTTGGCGAAAAGTTCGACCCGACGGTCTACACGCAGTACCTTGAGGAAAAGTACGGCGAAATTTACGGTTTGTAAGAGCGGAATAGCATCAAAAAGGCGGTATCCGACCGGATATCGCCTTTTTGTGCGTGAAACGTGGAAAGTCCATTGCATTGTAACCGCATTTCCGATACAATGGGTGGAGAGAGAAGCGGGTAACGAGCGGAGGAGAGACCGCACGCCCGCAATGAGAGATGGGAGAGCAAAAATGAATACTGCGCTGTATGAGACCTACGTTCAGATTTTGCATGAGGAGCTTGTACCCGCGATGGGCTGCACTGAGCCCATCGCCGTCGCCTACGCGGGTGCGCTTGCGCGCCAAACGCTCGGGGCACTTCCCGAGCGCATCGAGCTGACCGTGAGCGGCAATATCATCAAAAACGTCAAGAGCGTCATCGTGCCGCACACCGGCGGGCGAAAGGGCCTTCCCGTCGCGGTCGCGGCGGGTGTACGCGTCGGCGACGCCGACGCGCAGTTAGAGGTGCTGGCGAATGTGACGGAGGACCAGCTGCCGCTGCTGGACGAGTACCTTTCCGCGGCGGAGATCGCGGTGAGCAAATCGCCGCTGCGCTGCCCATTCGACATTCAGGTGCGTGTTTTCGCAGGCGGGGACACGGCCTTCGTCCAGATCGTCGGCAGCCACACAAACGTCGTGCGCATCGAGAAAAACGGCGAAGTGCTGCTCAACAAGCCCTTTTCCGAGGAGGCGGCCCAGCCGCCCGAGAGCCGCAGGAGCCTGACGGTCGAGGACATTATCGCCTTTGCCGACGAGGTCGATTTAGACGATGTCCGCGCGCCCATCGCGCGCCAGATCGAATATAACACGGCCATCGCTGAGGCAGGATTGACAGGGCAGTACGGCGCGGCCATCGGAAAAATCCTGCTCGATTCCTATGGCGACGGCGTGCAGAACCGCGCCAAGGCCTGGGCTGCCGCGGGCTCGGACGCGCGCATGAACGGCTGCGAAAAGCCTGTTGTCATCAACTCTGGCAGCGGCAATCAGGGCATGACGGCTTCGCTGCCCGTCATTGTCTACGCGCGCGAGCTGAAAGCGAGCGAGGAGCAGCTCTACCGCGCGCTCGTCGTGTCGAATCTTGTCACCATCCATCTGAAAACGGGCATCGGCAGCCTTTCCGCCTACTGCGGCGCGACCAGCGCGGGCGCAGGGGCCGGGGCCGGCATCTGCTATCTGTACGGCGGGCGCTATGATGAGATCGCCCACACGGTCGTCA
>ULVS01043376.1_pt1 | contig 11288 bp, 4 predicted proteins | sample 1959671 | NCBI WGS metagenome assembly ULVS01 (sample SAMEA4835792, study PRJEB28245) | human gut metagenome | biome: gut microbiome; material: fecal sample | place: Denmark | collected 2008
ACCTGTGGGAGTTTATCAGCGTGAATATGATTATTCCCCTGACGGCATGGCCAGGGTGCTTGTGTTTGAGGGCGTGGATAGCTGTGTTTATTTGTATGTGAATGACAGCTTTGTGGGATATTCACAGGTTTCTCACGCTACGGCTGAGTTTAATATTACACCATATCTCGCTGAGGGCAGGAATATCATTACTGCCGCTGTGCTGAAATGGTGCGACGGAACTTATCTTGAAGATCAGGACAAGATAAGGCTTTCGGGAATTTTCAGAGATGTTTATGTGCTGTCAAGACCGAAAATGCGTCTTGAAAATTATATCGTGAAAACTGTTCTCGGTGAAAATGGCTCTGCAAGGCTGGAGTTTACGGTATTCGGCTGTGATGTTTCGGCAAAGCTTTGCGATGATGATGGTGTTACAATGGCTCAGTTTTCGGCTTATGACGGTGAGAGCGTTGAGATAAAGTTAGAGAACGTCAAGCTTTGGAGTGCTGAAACACCTTATCTTTACAGGCTTACTATCAATGCAGGCGACGAGGTTATCGGCGAGGAGGTTGGCTTTAGAGATGTAAAGGTGGATAAGGGCGTTGTTAAGATAAATGGCAGGGCGGTGAAGTTCAAGGGTGTAAATCGTCATGACAGCTATCCTGACACGGGATATTATGCTTCTTATGAGCAGATGAAAGCTGACCTTGTGCTTATGAAAAAGCACAACATAAACGCTGTGAGAACGTCACATTATCCTAACTCCCCTGTGTTTTATAAGCTTTGCGACAGGCTGGGGCTTTATGTTATTGATGAAGCGGATCTGGAGTCACATGGCTGTGTGGAGGTCTATTATGACTACAAGTGGGACTATTCAGATTACAACGGTATTGCGATGCTTGCCTCTGACGAGAGGTTTGGCAATGCCATAAAAGATCGTGCGGAATGTCTTGTAAAGCGTGACATCAACCGCCCTTGTGTGGTGTTCTGGTCGCTGGGTAACGAGAGCGGATATGGCAAAAATATGCTTGATGAAGCTGAGCTTATAAAGAGGCTTGATGATACAAGGCTTGTGCATTATGAAAGCACACACTGCCTTGACGGAACTTCCGACAGCGTGCTTGACGTAGTTTCGGGTATGTACTGGGATTTAAACGGGCTGAAAGGCTATCTTGAAAAGCCTGAGGAAAACAGACCTCTTGTGCAGTGTGAATACTGCCACGCCATGGGAAATGGTCCGGGAGATCTGGAGGATTATCACAATGTGTTCTATTCCAATGAGCGTTTCTGCGGTGGCTTTGTGTGGGAGTGGTGCGACCATTCTGTACCGCTTGGTAAAACGGCTGAGGGTAAGATAAAATACGGCTACGGCGGAGATTTTGGGGAAAGACACAATGACGGAAATTTCTGCATGGACGGTCTTGTTTATCCTGACAGAACGCCCCACACCGGACTTTTAGAGGTAAAGCAGGTATACAGACCTGTGCGAGTAACAAAAGGGGAAAGCGAGGGAAACTTTGTTTTTTCAAGCACGCTGGAGTTTGTGAACGCTGGGGATATTCTCGATTGTCGCTATGAGATAACGGACAAAAACGGTATTATATATATCGGCAGGGTGGATTTTGACATCGAGCCTATGGGAAGCACTGTGGTGAATGTTCCCAATGATACAGCGGAGTATGAAAATGAAACATTCATAAGGTTTATTTTCACTGCAAAGGAGGACACTGACTATTGTGAAAACGGCTATGAGGTGTGCTTTGATCAGCTTAGGATAGCAGAGGGCAAGGCTTGTAAGGTCGCTGAGGTGAAAGAAAATGTTAAGGCTGTGGAAACTCCACTTTGTATCACGGTGGCAGTGGGAGATGTTGTTTACCGCTTTGACAAGCGTAAGTCGGCGTTTATTTCTGTGAAATTCGGCGGCAGAGAGCTTCTTGACAGACCTTTGCAGTATAACTTCTTCCGTGCGCCTACGGATAATGATGTCATGAAGTACAATTGGTACAAGGTGCATCTTAATGACTTTGATGTGAAAAGCTACGGCTGTGAGCTTTCAGCGAGCGAGAACAGAGCGGAGATAAGCGTCACACAGTCTTTTGGCTGGTCCATACAACAGCCGTTTTGCAGGCTGAAAGCTGTTTATGTTATTGACGGCAGTGGGCTTGACATAAAATGCGAAGCGGAGTTTTCAAATAAGATAGATATGCTTCCAAGGTTCGGTATAAGGCTTTTCATGCCAAAAGATTTTTCAAGGGCGGAATATTTCGGATATGGTCCTACGGAAAGCTACATTGACAAGCGTCAGGCTTGCTATATTGGCAGATTTGCGGCTGATATCGGGGATATGCACGAGGATTATATAAGACCGCAGGAAAATTCATCGCACTATGGGTGCAGATATCTCACTGTGAGCAGTGAGGACACAAGTGTGATGTTCACTGCAGGAGAGGAGTTTTCATTCAACGCTTCTCAGTTTTCACAGGAGGAGCTTGCGGCAAAGGCACATAACTATGAGCTTGAAAGGTGCGAGAGCAATGTTATCTGCGTTGACTATGCAATGGCAGGGGTAGGTTCTAACTCCTGCGGACCAAGGCTTGCGGAGAAATATCAGCTTGAAAAGCCTTTGATAAATGCACATTTTCATATTCAGATAAGTAAAATATAAAGGAGTTTTTATGGATATCTGTGAAACACACTCAGACAGAAAGCTTTTTTGCAACGATTGGGAATTTTACAAGGCGGCTTTCGGCTCTGACTACTCAGAGGACTTTGCTTTCAAGCCTGTGGACATTCCTCATGATTGGCTTATTTATAATACAAATGACCTATATGAAACTTCTACAGGCTGGTACAGAAAGGCTTTTTCTTACCAAAAGAAAGAGGGCATACGCACTTTTATCCGCTTTGACGGAGTTTACATGGACAGCAAGGTGTATGTGAACGGTGCTTTGGCAGGGGAGTGGAAATACGGCTACTCGGCATTTATGTTCGATATCACCGACCTTGTTAAGGACGGAGAGAACATTATTACTGTCCGTGTGGATCACCACTCGCCAAACTCCAGGTGGTATTCAGGAGCAGGCATTTTCAGAAAGGTTTGGCTTTGCGAAAGCCCTGAGATACGCTTCGGCAATGACGGCATTTATATCATCACGTCAAAGCAGGAGGACGGCTGGCTTGTAACTGTCAATGCTGAAATGCTTCGTCCGGTGGGTACTCCTCTTGTGGGTATACGCATTAAAAACACTATCCTCGACAAGGACGGCAAAGAGGTGGCAAGCTATGAGTCTGACGCTTGTGGGGCGGATATTTCCTGCATACCTGAGGCGGTGCGTGTGAAAGGCGTGAGCTATTCTCTCACTGAGCAGAACATGACAGTGAAAGACCCTGAGCTTTGGGATATCACTTCCCCTGTGCTTTACACTATGGTGTCGGAAATTCTTGTGGACGGCGGCTGTGTACAGCGTGTAAGTCAGAAATTCGGCTTCAGGACTATCAAATTCAAGTGCGACAGCGGTTTTTATCTCAATGGCAGACACGTTAAGCTCCACGGTTCATGCGAACACCATGACAACGGCTGTCTTGGGGCAGTTTCCAATCCTGCGGCTATAAGGAGAAGATTTAAAAAGCTACGCAAAATGGGCATCAACGCTATCAGGACTTCTCACAATATGCCTGCGGAGGAGTTTATGGACATCGCTGACGAAACAGGTATGCTCATTCTCTCTGAGGGCTTTGATATGTGGGAGAGGTCAAAGACCGACTATGACTATGCCAGATTTTTTGATGAGTGGGTAGAAAATGACGTTGCTTCATGGGTGCGCCGTGACAGAAACCGCCCTTCTATCATAGGCTGGAGTGTGGGAAATGAGATTTTTGACACACACGCTGACGAGAGAGGTCAGGAGGTAACGGCTTGGCTCAAAAGGCTCGTTAGGCTCCATGACCCTGAGGGCAACGGCTATGTCACATTCGGCTCTAACTATATGCAGTGGGAGAACGGTCAGAAATGCGCTGATATTCTCAAGCTTGCAGGCTATAACTACGGTGAAAGACTTTATGAGGAACACCACGCCGCTCACCCTGATTGGATGATATACGGAAGCGAAACGGCTTCTGTTGTTCAGAGCCGTGGAATTTATCATTTCCCGCTGTCTGAAACCTTGCTAACTGACGATGACGAGCAGTGTTCATCTTTGGGCAATAGCTGCACAGGCTGGGGTGCAAAAAATACTGAGGCTTGCATTATCCCTGACCGTGACGCTGAATACTGTGCAGGTCAGTTCATTTGGACAGGCTTTGACTACATAGGCGAGCCTACTCCATACAGCACGAAAAACTCCTACTTTGGTCAGTTCGACACAGCAGGCTTTGCAAAGGACAGTGCATATGTTTTCCGTGCAGAGTGGACAGACTATAAGGCTGAGCCATTCGTGCATATTTTCCCATACTGGGATTTCAGCGACGGACTGCCTTGTGACGTGAGAGTTTGCTCAAATGCTCCGAGAGTTGAGCTTTTCAAGGACGGCGTTTCAATGGGTGCATATGATATAGACCACAAGCATGGCAAGGAGCTGACAGCGAACTATATCATACCATATGAAAAGGGCGAGCTTAAAGCTGTTGCATATGACGAGAAAGGAAATATCATCGCAGAGGATATACAGCGTTCATTCGGGGACGCTGTTAGAATAGAAGCTGTCCCTGACAAGACAGAGATACTTGCAGACGGCTCTGACCTTGTTTATATTGAGATATCCGCATTTGATAAGGACGGCACTTTCTGCGCAAATGCCAACAACCGTGTGAACGTGAGCGTTGAGGGTGCGGCAAGGCTTATGGGTCTTGATAACGGCGACAGCACTGACTATGACCAGTATAAAGGCACATCACGCAGACTTTTCTCAGGAAAAATGCTTGCTGTTATCGGTTCGACTGATAAGACGGGGGAGATAAAGGTAACGCTTACATCAAAGGGTCTGCCTGACTGTGTTGTTACCCTTGATGCTGTTAAGGCGGAATATGACAGTGGCACATCATCGCTGGAGAATGTGGGCTTTGCTCCTACCGAATGCGGCAGGACAGACGAGATACCTGTGAGAAAGATAGAGCTTTATACTGATACTTTTACTCTTGACAAGGATAACCCTGAGATAACAGTGAGATATAAGGCGCTTCCTGCCAATTCGGATTATGCTGAGGATATAGAGTTCAGGGTGACAAATGAAAAGGGCATAACATCTAATCTTGCAGAGTGCGAGGTAACAGCAGACAGCATTAAGGTGAAAGCAAAGGGTGACGGAAGTTTTTGGCTTCGTGCAATGTGCAAAAACGGCACTGAGCGTTATCACATCATTTCTATGCTCAAATTCACCGCTGAGGGTCTTGGAAACGCACTTACCGACCCATATCAGTTCGTTATCGGCGGACTATTCACAAGGGCGAGCGACAACGTTTCAAGCGGCATGAAGAAGGGTGTAGGCTTTGCAATGGGCAAGGTAACATCATGGGCGGCATATGATAATCTTGACTTCGGCAGTGCAGGCTCTGACACTGTTACGGTGCAGATATGGGCGAACACCCTTGACCCTGTTAAAATAAGCTTCTATGACGGAATACCTGACGAGAGCGGAAAGCTTCTTGGCACGTTTTGTTATCACAAAGATCCTGAGTGGATGATCTTCAAGCCTGAAACTTTCAAGCTTTCAAGAAAGCTCAAGGGTATTGAGACCCTTTGTATCCTTACTGAGGACGGCTTCCAAGTGGGCGGTTTCAGCTTTGAAAAGGTCAGCCGTGAGTTTGCGGTGAATAATGCGGCTGATGCTGACAACATTTATGGTGATAAGTTCACAAAGGGCGAAAAGTGTGTGACCGAGATAGGCAATAATGTTATGCTTGATTTCGGCGAGTTCGATTTCTCTGAAAAACAGCCGAGCAGGCTCGTTATAAGCGGAAAGTCACCGCTTGCCCTCAACAGCATACATCTTATTTTGAACGGCAGTGAGGGCGAAAATCGAATACTCTGCGAGTTCAGGACAGATGACAGCGAAAATTATGTCCAGAAGAGCTTTGATATCTCAGGTATCAGCGGCAAACAGAAGGTCTCATTTGCGTTCCTGCCGGGCAGCAATTTCGATTTTGAATACTTCAGATTTGAGTAATAAAAACGCTCCGTACAGATTTTGTACGGAGCGTTTGCTAGTTCTGAAAGTTTATTATCTCGTTGGTTATCATAGGGTAGGCAATAAGCTTGGCGGAGTCAAGGTCTTCTTTGTGCATATCAACAGCGGATATCTGATGTCCGTTGTAGGTGGTGTAATAGTATATGCCCTTGTCAGTATTGCAGCAGCTTGTATAAATGGTTATCTCATACTTGCTCTCTGCCACCTCACAGCAGCCCCTTTGCTGGTCAACTGAGTTTAAAATGTGGAAGAACTGGCTCACACTGCTTTGCTCGTCAGGGGAGGAGCGTGAGTTCATTTTCACAAATGCGGCTCTTACAAATCTTGACTGTGAGGACAGGTCACCGGGTAGTCCCATTGCACCCATGCCACGGCTGTAGGAAGTAAGGTCCAGCTTATCAGAGAATGTGTTTTCAGGCTGTTTAGGGGAAAGTCCACGGAAATCGTTGAGCCTGAACATCTGCATATCAAACGGTGGATTGTTCGTCAGCACTCCCACGGGATCGTTATAGACGTTTATGCTTTCTTTTACAGATTCCACTACGATACAATCGTTCTTGTCTGCTATTATCCAATGGAGCTGACCTGACGGCATTTGCGGGCTGAACTGAGTTTTGGTTATGTTTATCTTTTCTATAAGCGTCCTTGCTTCTGTCACGTTTGCACACTGACAGAGTATCCATGGGATAAACTCAAACTGCGCAACGTTGTCCCTGCCGTCGATATCATCACGGTAAAAGGCATTGCCAACAAAGTTAAGACCTGCCATGGCAAGACCCTTTTCATTGGCTGCGTCATAGAAAAGAGGATAATCCTGAGCGACATGAGCTGTGCCTATTACCGCATAATGGGTAGCTATCCTGCCCATATTAACAAAGTTAAGGGGAAAGTTTCTTGGCATTATGACTATTTCCTCGCCGTAGGAGCTTTCATAGTCAAGAGTTCTTCCAAAGTAAAAATCGTTCGTTTTATAAGTTGCCGCAGTACACATTTTGTTACCTCCGTTATCAATTATATTATTTTTGTAGGGGCGAACAGCTCGCTCGCCGGCTGACAAAGTTATCCGCAGGACTCGTTATATTTAATATAACACTTTTTGCAGTTAAAATCAATGGCGTTGACTTATGTTAAAAAAATTGTTATAATAGTGGTAACATCGCATAATGATAGTGTTTTGTTGTCCTAAGATGATAAATGAAAGGAGCGAAACGAAGTTGACGTGGAACAATGTAAAGAAAATAGCAGGCAGAGTGGTGGCGGTGATAGTTCCTGTGGCGATGCAGTTTTTGTGGTATCTTCTCATACTTAAATGGCTCAGCAAGGCGGCAGGGCTTCTCAGCATCGTGCTTACTGTGCTGTCATTTCTGTTTGTGCTTTATATCAACACAAAGCGTGAGGAGAGCAGCTACAAGACCCTTTGGCTTATTGTGATACTTACTTTTCCTGTGCTTGGTGCAGTTATGTATATAATTTTTGGCAATAACAATACTGCGAAAAAGCTTGAAAAGAATATCACAAAGGCAAGGCTTCACATGGACTATGAGCTTTCTGACGGAGAAAAGTGCATAGGGGAGCTTGAACGTGAGGACAAAAGGCTTGCTCAATCGGTGAAAAGGATAAGCGACGCAACGGGATTCCCTATGGTGAAGCTTGACAGCGCAGAGTATTTTTCCGTGGGCGAGGAAATGTTCGCTGATATGTGCAAGGAGCTTGAAAAGGCTGAGAAATATATTTTTGCAGAGTATTTTATTCTGCAAAACGGCAAATTTCTCAACACTGTGGTTGATATTATGGCGAGAAAGGCAGCTCAGGGCGTTGACGTCAGGATAATGTATGACGACCTTGGAAGTATCGCAACTTATTCTCTTGCAGACGCTTTGAAGCTTGGGGAGAAAGGTATAAAATGTGTGCCTTTCAATCCGTTCCTTTTTATAAAATCACAGCTCAACAACCGTGACCACAGAAAAATAATGGTGGTGGACGGCAGAGTTGCATACAGCGGCGGAATAAATCTTTCAGACGAGTATATAAACATAGGCTCGAAATATGGTCACTGGAAAGATATCGGCTTTAAGATAACAGGCGAGGGCGTAAAAAGCTACACCTATATGTTTATGGAGTTCTGGAACGCTTTTTCAAATGACATGATACCTCATGACCTTGTGGGGGAGAGCTTTGAAAAAGAGGGCAAGGGTGGCGACGGCTATGTTTTGCCTTATTATGATTCCCCTATGGTGGACGAAAATGTGAGCAACACGTTTTTTTCTGAGATGCTCTATGCCGCAAGCGATTATGTGTGGTTCTACACGCCGTATCTGATGCTTGGGGACAGCCTTTTTGACGCTTTTATAAGGGCGGCTAAACGTGGGGTTGACGTGCGCATCATAATGCCAGGTATCGCTGACAAAAAGGTGGTTTTCAGGCTTTCGAGAAGCTATTATCGTCAGCTTATCGAGGCAGGAGTGAAGATATATGAATACACCCCTGGGTTTGTTCACGCAAAGGGCTGTATATGCGATGACAAGCTTGCGGTTCTTGGTTCGGTAAATCTTGACTATAGAAGTCTGTTTTTGCATTTTGAGTGCAGTTCTATATTCTATGATTCGTCTATAATAAAGACTTTTAAGGCGGACATTCTGGATACTCAGAGCAAGTGCAAACAGCGTACACTGGAGGACACGAAGCGTGGTTTCTTTGGACGGCTCATTGACGGCGTGCTAAGGATATTTGCACCATTGCTTTAACAGCTTTTTAATATTAAAATAAGATTTTGGGTGTTGATAGATCTTTGCTAAAATGGTATAATGTCGAAGGACTAATATAATACGGAGGTGAATAAAGTGGCAAACTGCGACAGTTGCGGGTCTAACGGGCAATTATGTATATATGTGAACACAGCCGACGGGCTTCGCTTTGCGTTGCCGTTTTATTCGTTGTGATCTGATATATCTGCCCGTGTGTGACCTGTCATGCACGGGCATTTTTATGCCTGTTTGTCCCTCACGTCATAAAAAAATGAAACGGAGGACAAGCAAATGAAGAAAAATGAACTGAACAAAAATGTAATTTTAAACGAGGACGCAGTAAAGAACATTCACTGCGACGAGATAACCGCTGTCATCAACAGCAATGATTCCCCGAAAGCCATGATGAACAAGCTTGACGATTATCATGGCAGTGATATCGCAGAGGTAATAAGTACGTTTTCTGTTCTCAACAGAAGAAAATTCTATCGTGTGTGCAGTCTTGAAATGCTGGCAGAGATATTTGAATATCTTGACGAAAAGCAGGCAGGGGAGTATCTCAGGGAAATGGATATCCACAAGGCTTCGGAGCTTATATCGGAGCTTGACACTGATACAGCGGTGAATATTCTGTCTGAAACAGATAAGGACAGGAGAAGCCTTATTATAGACGCTGTTGCACCTGATGTACGCAGTGAACTCAAGCTTATCGCTTCATTTGATGAGGAAGAGATAGGAAGCAGAATGACTACGAACTGTATTATCATTGACGAAGACATGACTGTAAAGCAGGCAATGAACGCTCTTGTTAGTCAGGCGAGAAAAAATGACAACATCTCAACGCTGTTCGTGGGGACGAAAATAAGGTTTTCAGCGGAGCTATAGATCTGAAGGATCTTATCACGGCTGACAGCGAGGTGGAACTTGAGAGCATAACGGCAACTTCTTTCCCATATGTTTACGCCAACGAGCAGACTGCCGATTGTATCGAAAAACTGAAGGATTATTCAGAGTATATTATACCGGTGCTTGACGATTCAAACAGACTGCTGGGAGTTATCACGGCGCAAAATATCATCGAGGCGTCAGATGATGAAATGGGCGAGGATTATGCAAAGCTTGGTGGTCTTTCTGCAGAGGAGGATCTTAACGAGCCTGTGTTGCAGAGTGTGAAAAAGAGATTGCCGTGGCTCCTTGTGCTGTTGGGACTTGGCATGGTGGTGTCAACAGTGGTGGGAGCGTTTGAGAAAGTTGTTGCACAGCTCACTCTTATTGTGGCGTTTCAATCGCTGATACTTGACATGGCAGGAAATGTTGGTACACAATCCCTTGCAGTGACTATCCGTGTGCTTACAGACGGAGGCCTTACTGCAAAGCAGAAGCTTCACCTTGTGTCAAAAGAAATGCGAGTTGGACTTCTAAACGGCACTCTTATAGGCATGCTGTCGTTAATAGCAGTGGGGCTGTATATTTTCTTCTTCAAGGGCAAGGGGCTGGTATACTCCTTTGCAATGTCGGGCTGTATAGGCATTTCACTTATACTTGCCATAATAGTATCCAGTGCAGTGGGCACGCTCACACCGCTTTTCTTTAAGAAAATAAAGATAGACCCTGCCGTTGCGTCAGGCCCTATGATAACCACGCTGAACGATCTGGTGGCAGTTGTGGCTTACTATGGAACTAGCTGGATATTCCTGCTGAATGTTTTGAAGCTGGGGTAGAAAAAAATAGAATAAGATAAAAAAGCCGATCGCATCCATTTTGGTGCGGTTGGCTTTTTCAGGTTTGGCTATTAGATTCAAGGTAATGCCTATCTTATTGAATAATTCTGCATTTGGAGTTTTCTTCAATTTCTGAAAAGACCTTTTTTTGATCGATTATTGAATCATAGTATGACTTCCTTATTTCTTTGACCAAAACTAATTTGTTATTCTCAATTTTTTTGAATTGATAAATGCCATAGATCTTATGGTTGAAAAAGTAAATGAAAGATACCAGTTTTTCATCTGACAAAAGTTCACCATTTTGTGATTTTACGAAAGACATGATCATATTATAACCACGCAATTTGCTCTTTTTGTTTAAGATACGAGTAATGTTTTTTACATTGTTTAGATGTGCTGAAACAACTGTTGTTATAAAGAAACATACATTTACAAAAAGGGCAAAAGCATTGCCGAATTTCTGATTATACTCAACGGTTGTAGCGGCGACAAATTCTAGAATAACAAGTATTTTTACTAAAGATGATGATAAGAAAACTTTATCGTCATCAAGCAAGAGTGAACCATACGTTACAAAGAAAATAGCGGATATTAATATGTTTGCTAATACCAAACAGCCTAAAGGGTTGTTATTTATATTCAATACTAATCCTATAGCA
>ULVS01020588.1_pt1 | contig 10864 bp, 9 predicted proteins | sample 1959671 | NCBI WGS metagenome assembly ULVS01 (sample SAMEA4835792, study PRJEB28245) | human gut metagenome | biome: gut microbiome; material: fecal sample | place: Denmark | collected 2008
GCATTTTACCCATTTTTCTCATCTCCCTGTGACATATTGTACCACCTTTTGCTGCAGTTGTCAAGGGTGACTGCTATTTTGGAAGTCGCTATAAATATAGCGTCCCAGTTGAACATCCTCGTCGCATTTGGATAAACCGTGCCGTCGGTGGCCCCCCCCGACGGTGAGACGAAAAATTACCTGTTTTTTTCTCCTGCGCACGTTTCTTTTCGGTTGTTTGCCCATTGACTTCCGGCAGGGCATTTGCTATAATAATATATTGTGCATCAGGGGAATCCTGCATTGCCGGCGTTCCCCTGCCAAAGGTGCCCTCAACATTATTACGGTCGTGTCCCGACCCGGAGGCTTTTTCTCATGGATGTGTTACATACTCTGCTGGCACTGTCCGTCGCACTGTTCGCCGGTCTGCTCATGTCAAGACTGACGAAAATCTGGAATCTGCCAGCCGTGACCGCCTACCTCGTAGCCGGTATCCTCATCGGTCCCTACTGTCTCGGGCAGCTGGGCGTTCCCGGTCTGGGCTTTATCTCGTCGGAGGACGTCGGAAATTACGATATCATCTCGGACGTGGCGCTGGGCTTCATCGCCTTTACCATGGGCAATGAATTCCGCCTGTCCAGCCTGAAAAAGACCGGCAAGCAGGCAACCGTCATCGCGGTATTTCAAGCAGTCACGGCGACTCTGTTCGTAGATATCGCGCTGATCGGACTGCATTTTATCATTCCGGAGCAGCTGCCGCTGGCAGCCGCCATCACGCTGGGTGCGATCGCAACAGCCACCGCCCCCGCCGCCACGCTGATGGTTATCAAGCAGTACAAAGCGGAGGGTCCCGTCACCAGCGTCCTGCTCCCTGTCGTGGCACTGGATGACGTGGTAGGACTTATCGTGTTCGCCGTCTCCTTCGGCATTGCCAAAGCGCTGGAAAGCGGACACATCGACATGGTGTCGGTGCTGGTCAACCCGCTGGTGGAGGTTTTTGTCTCGCTGGTGCTGGGCGCTGTGCTTGGATTGCTCTTTACCTTCATCGAGCGTTTCTTCCACTCCCGCAGCAAGCGTATGAGTATCTCGGTCGGCTTCGTGTTCCTCGCCGTCGGACTTGCCATGCTGGAATGGAAAATCGGTGCGGTCACGGTCGGATTCTCCTCGCTTTTGGTCTGCATGGTGATGGGAACCGTATTCTGCAACCTGTGCGACTTCTCGGAGGAACTGATGGATCGCATGGATCGCTGGACAGGTCCTGTGATGGTGCTGTTCTTTGTAATCAGCGGTGCTGAGTTGCAGCTTGAAGTGTTCTCCAAATGGCAGATTGTGCTGATCGGACTTGTGTTCATCCTCGTCCGCTCGCTGGGCAAGATCACCGGTGCAGGCGTTTCGTCCCGGTTCATGAAATGCGAGCCGACGGTGCAGAAGTATCTGGGCATCACGCTTCTGCCGCAGGCAGGCGTTTGCCTCGGAATGTCGCAGGTCGCTGTTTCCACCATGAGTGAATTGGGATTTGCAGAAGTCGGCCTGCTCATTCGCAACATCTCGCTGTTCGCCGTGCTGGTTTACGAACTTATCGGTCCTCTGCTGACAAAGATTGCACTGGACAAAGCAGGCGAAATCAAGGAAAAGCCAATCCCGCCCCGCAAGCTGGCAGCCATGCAGAAGAAGCAGAGCAAGTGATCTGCACGGAGGGCGGCAAGCCCGAAATATCCACCGATACGCAACGCCACCTGACCTACACGGTCAGGTGGCGTTGCGCGTTCGGTATGACAGTACGGCAAAGACAGGCGGTCAGTTCGACTCACTCAAGCCCCGTGTCCGTCCTGCGTGCTGTTTCCGGTATTCCCGTCCTTTTGCCGGTTTTCCTGCATCATCTTCTCCAGTTGCGACTGCTTGGCAAGAATCGCGTTTACCTTATCGTAAAGATCCTCGATCATGATCTCGGTTTTGAGATTGACTTTATAGTCGTTCTCTGCCCTGCGGCGATCCTTCTCCTCCTGCCGGTTCTGGCTCATCATGATCAGCGGCGCCTGAATTGCCGCTACACAGGAAAGCACCAGATTCAGCAAAATAAACGGGTATGGATCAAATGCCTTGGTAGCAAGCACGACATTCACGACCATCCACAGGAGCAATACGCCTGCAAACGAGAAAATGAAAGCCCAGCTTCCCGCAAATTTTGCGATCGTGTCCGCAGCCCGCTGTCCGAGCGTGTATTTTTCCTTTTCTTTTTCGGGGCTGACCGATATCTTACTGTCCGCCAAAAGGTTCAGAACCTCCTCATCCGTCATGTCGTGACGGATGTCCTTCAGTACCTCTTTCAACAATTTTCTGTTCTCTTTCATGATTGTCCCTCCCTATTCAATGCGCGTTTCGTCATCGTCCGCTTGCGGCAGTGCCCGCATAAAGAAATCCGGTCCTTCCTTCTGAAACAGCAAAAGTGCGGTTCCGAGCAACAATTCGGTATGTCTTGCCGGATCGTCAAGCGGAATCAGAAAATCATCCCGCATCCTCCCGATACGGTACAGAACTGTGTTCCGGTGGGTGAACAGTGCATCGCAGGTCTTTTTGAGCGATCGACTGTACACAAGATAGTAGTAGAGCGTTTCACAGTACTGTGTTTGCTTTTTTGTGTCATGCTCGGCAAGTGCCCGCAGTGCCGGCGGAATCAGCTCGGCGCGGGATTCCATACTTTTCAGTAAGAGCGGTGTCCGTAATTGCGACACCGAGCAGACATTCCCCCCGTGGTAATTGCTTTTTACAATCATGTCCAGTGCATCGTGCGCCGCGCGGTAAAGCAGCGGGAGAGCAAACAGGTCATGGATCGGATCCGAAACAATGACCTTCAGCCCGAATTCCTTCTCAAGGTCGCTAAATGTCTCCGCATCCCGCTCTTTATGCAGGAACAGGAACACATCCCCCTTATACAGAAAGGAATGTGAATCCGGGAAACGGTCTCCGATCTCCTGCTTCAGATGGCGTGTTCCGAGATACTGACTGTGGTAAGCTGTCAGATCTATCAGTGCGAACGCGAACGGATGAAAATCTGCAAGGTATGTACCTACGGTCTGAAGCCTGAAATAGGAGGCGGACGGGAATCCGCCGTCGAGCAGGTGCATCAGGATGTCTTCTGCCGTCTCAAACGGTTTATCCTGGCGGCTGGTTTCGATGAAAAGCTGCTTTGCCAGGATCAGCTCAATCTGCCGCCAGATTTCCGCCGGGACATTCTCCAAGTGACTGTCCGTATCCACGCAGACAAGGTGTCCGAGCCGGACGCCCGTACAGATCAGCGGTGCGAAGCGGCGCCGGAAAGAGCTTCCCTCCAACTTCACAAAATCTGCCTTTCCCTCTGAAAGCGCGGAACTGTTGCTGATTACGGCGCTTGCCTCATATGTGATTGCGCCTTGCGAGACGGCGTCGCGGAACAGCAGATCCGTAAACCCGATGGGGCAGAAATGCGCAACGACACGGAACGCATCATCGAGCAGAAGTAGGGGACACGCCAGATAAACGCCGATATCCGTTGCCAGCTGTTCCAGGTTGTCCTGCTCAAAAAATTCCGTAATCAAAGGGGACAGGTCGCCGGGTTGCCATTGCGGTTGAGACAAGGTGCCACCTTCTTTCCCAAACTATTGTGCCGGAAGCACAAGATGTCTTGCGTTTATTGTACCACAGAATCATTGCTTTTTCAAGAGAAAAGAGTATAATGATAGGCGTAAAAAGAAAAAAGGAAACGGAGTGGTTCCGATGGGTGCTTTGAACACGTAGCCCGATGAGGGGATTTGAAACAGCATGCCTGCACGGATTGACTGCGGCATGGTGTCCGGAACGAAAACATTTCTGATATAGCAGGGAGGAATTTATTATGGTACCGAGCATTTTTGGTGAAAATATGTTGGATGATTTCTTTGATGGCGGCTTCTTTGGGGCGCACAATCCGCTTTACGGAAAGAACGCGAAGTATCTCATGAAGACTGATATTCGTGAGATGGATGACAGTTACGAGTTGGCTGTTGATCTGCCGGGCTTCAAGAAGGACGAGATCAACCTCGACATCAAGGATGGTTATCTGACTGTCAGCGCAGAAAAAGGTCTTGACAAGAAGGAAGAGGACAAGAAGGGGCGCGTTCTCCGTCAGGAGCGTTACGCCGGCGTTTGCTCGCGTAGCTTCTATGTCGGCAACGTGAAGCCCGAAGAGGTCAAGGCAAAATACGAGTCCGGCGTCCTGTCGGTCGTTCTGCCGAAGGTGGATCAGAAAAAGCTTGCTTCCGAAAGCAAGATTGCCATTGAATAATCCGCAAGGGTACGGCTCCGGCATCTGTGATGAGCAGGTGCCGGAGCCGCTCCTTTTTTTGGGGGGGGGAGCCACCGTCAGGCAGGTGGCTTTTTTCTATGCCCGGGAAACGCTGCTTAAAGCAACGCAAAAAGGGTGTTCACAACGGAAATCCATCGTGAACACCCTGCATGGAGCTGGTGGCCGGACTTGAACCGGCGACCTGCTGATTACGAATCAGCTGCTCTACCAACTGAGCCACACCAGCGTCGCGGCGACACCGCCGCAACGGGGTATATTATATCACATCCTGCGCCGTTTTGCAAGAGGTTTTTGAAAAATTTTTGAGAATTTCCGCGCCGTGATTGGTGGCACAGATGTGCCGCCAGGGCCTTAGCCGTGGCTGCGATATTGCCTTATGCCTTTTTCAGGTACTCGCACGCCGCCAGTGCCGCAACGGCACCGTCTGCGGCGGCTGTGGTGACTTGCCTGATCTGCTTGCGGCGGCAGTCTCCCGCGACAAATACGCCCCGTTTATTTGCCGTGCAGTGCTCGTCCGCATCGACGTAGCCGCCCGCATCCAGCGGCACCGTTTCCGCAAAGATCTGATTCTGCGGCACAAGACCGATTGCTATGAACAGCCCGTCCAGCGCCAGTTCCTCAATCTGACCGTCATCCACCTTTCGGATACGGATACCGGTCAGTTCCTCGCCGCCCAACAGCTCCGACACCACGCGCCCCGTCAGTACCGTGACATTTTCCCGGGCGCGGAGCTGATCCTGCAATGCAGGTTCCCCTGTCAGGAAATCCAGATTCTGAACCACGTACACATGACTGGCAAGGTCAGACAGGAGCAAAGCCTCCTGCAACGCCGAGTTGCCGCCTCCGATCACGGCAACCGTGCGCCCGGAGTAAAAGGCGCCATCACAGACAGCACAGAAAGAAATGCCATTCCCGATAAAGGATTCTTCCCGATCCAGCCCCAGTCTGCGGTGCCGTGCGCCGGTCGCCAGAATGACCGTTCGTCCGGCAAAATCACCGCCGTCTGTATGTATCAGCCAGCCGCCTTCTGCCGGTTCCATGCCCAATACCTCTGCCGACTCCATCTCGGCACCCAGTGCCAACACCTGATCGACCAGCCGTTCTGCGAATTCATTGCCGGACAGAACGGGAAATCCGGGGATGTTTTCCACCTTCGGGGAGAATGTAATCTGCCCGCCGAAGGTAGCTTTCTCAAGAATCAGCACCGAGCGGTTTGCACGGCGTGCATACAGCCCCGCCGTCAATCCGGCAGGTCCGCCTCCGACAATGGCAATGTCGTATACTTGCTTCACGTTATCCATCTGAACGCCCTTTCTTTGCTTTGTGCGGTGTTACCTTTAGAGGAGCCCTTTTTTAATACACATGTCGTACTGCTTTTTACGGCAGTTGTCAAGGGCAACGGTTGGCTTGCATTTCGGATCAAACCATGCGAGTGCGGCTGAACCCTTGACGACGCATCGGTTCTGTCAGGAATTGCACCGTATTGCCTTGATACAAAGTATACCATCTTTCCCGCCCGTTGTCAAGCAAAACTCCGCCGCCGAGTCATTTTCTCACCGTTCTTGACAAATTGCGCGCTCTGTAGTATAATAGGGACACAGAGGCGGCGCGGGGATGTGCGTGCCGCCGGCAGTACACGCCGCAGAGGGGGACAGAACATGGCACAGGATAAGAAAAACGCCAAGGTGGGACAGTCGTCCCCGCCATATGCGGATTCCACCGACGTGACTGCCAACGGTGGCACCGCCGGCAGACGGCGGCATCGCGCCCGCAGGAAGGAGGACAAGCCCCGGCAGGAGCGGGAACTGATGCTCCGCTGTATGTACCATACGGTACCGGGGCGTGTTCTGCTCAAGATGCTGAGTGGGCGACGTTTCTCCGCCCTGTGCGGACGCTTCATGGATTCCTCCCTCTCCCGCCCGCTCATCCGTCGCTTTGTCCGGAAAAATCACATTGACCTCAACGAATATACGGCAACACGCTACCGCAGCTTCAATGATTGCTTCACCCGACGCATCCGTGCGGAGATGCGCCCCATTCCGCACAATCCCCGTGCCCTGATCGCCCCCTGTGACGGACGCCTGTCTGCCTACCGTATCAGTGACGGACTGGTCATGCCCATCAAGCAGAGCTGGTACTCGGTATCCGACCTGCTGGGCGGCGATCCCATCGCAGAAGCGTACCGGAACGGCGTATGCCTTGTGTTCCGCCTGTGTGTGGACAATTACCACCGCTATTGCTATATCGACAACGGCACAAAGGGACGTAACGTCTTCCTGCCCGGTCAGCTGCACACCGTCCGCCCCATCGCGCTCTCCCGCATCCCGGTCTTTATCCGGAACTGCCGCGAGTATACCGTCATGGACACGGCGGCGTTCGGTCCCGTGACACAGATTGAGGTCGGTGCCCTGCTGGTCGGCAAAATTCTGAACCACGATGCAGAAGCGCGGGTTCATCGCGGTGCCGAGAAGGGAATGTTTCTCTACGGGGGCTCGACCATTGTTCTGCTGTTGCGTGAGGGCGCCGCGGATCTGCCCGATGCGCTGTTTGAGAAAACCGCGCGTGGCGAGGAAACGCCCGTCCGCATGGGCGAAATACTCGGTTACGCGCATAAAAAATAAAAACTCGAGGGGAAAACCTGTTCCATCAGGTTTTCCCCTCCCGTTTCAGCCTGGCGATACCGCCTTACTCTTCCCCGTATCCGTCCGGATTCATGGTCTGCCAGCGATTGGCATCCCGGCACATCTCATCCAGACCGTACTGGGCGTGCCAGCCCAGCACTTCACCCGCCAGCGTCGGATCGGCATAGCAGGCATCGACATCGCCGGGACGGCGCGCCTCGATCCTGTACGGCACGTGCCGTCCGGTAGCGGCTTCAAACGCCTTGACAACGTCCAGAACGGAGTAACCCACACCGGTGCCGATGTTGTACGTCTCCACCCCGGTGACGGTACGGGCACGGTCCAGCGCCATGAGATGCGCCCGCGCCAAATCTACCACGTGGATATAGTCGCGGACACCGGTGCCGTCATGGGTCTTGTAATCATCCCCGTAGACGTGCAAATACGGGCGCTTGCCCTCCGCCACCTGCGTGACGTAGGGGAACAGGTTGTTGGGAATCCCCTTCGGATCCTCGCCGATGAGCCCCGACGGATGCGCTCCGACCGGGTTGAAATACCGCAGGAGCGAAATACTCCACGTGGAATCCGCCCGGTACAGATCGCGCAGAATGCGCTCAATCATCTTTTTGGTCTCGCCGTATGGGTTGGTTGTTTCTCCCAACCGGTCGGTTTCCCGGATCGGGACGCGCTCCGGCGCGCCGTACACCGTTGCAGACGAGCTGAATACCAGCTTCCGCACACCGTGACGGCTCATGGAATCGCACAGGTTAAGTGTGGAAAGCAGGTTGTTCCGGTAGTAGCGGAGCGGCTGACTCACAGACTCGCCCACCGCCTTGAGCCCGGCAAAATGAATGCAGCTTTCAATATCGGGGTGCTCGGCAAACAGCCGCTCGGTCGCGTCGGCGTCGGTCAGCTCCACCTCCACAAAAGCGGGGGTCTTCCCGGTAATCTGCCTGATGCGATCCAGTACGACCGGCTTGCTGTTGACAAAGTTATCCGCGATAACCAGGTCCTCTCCCCGTTCCAGAAACTCCACCGCTGTATGGGATCCGATGAACCCGGTTCCCCCTGTGATCAAAATGGACATACCAGCCTCTCCTATTCAATCAGCATTTCTTCAGAAAAACTCTCTCTGCATATGCGCGCCGGAACTTCAACCGTGCATTGCGCGGTGTTGCCTCAGTTCCGCAACCGCCCGACGCAGGATCGCCTCATCCCGCTCCATCCCCATCAGCATCCGGATCTGGGTGCGGGTGCGAACCAGATTATGGTCGGCATACGCGGTGTGGTAGTAAACATCGCCCTCCAGGTAATCCGTCAGGAAGCGGATCGCCTGCTCCAGCGTAATGATGTACGCCCCGTCCGGGAGCATTGCGATCTCCCGATCGGTCAGCGCCCCGGCGGTTCCCTCGACAAAGCCCTCCGCGTAGGCGCGGAACATATCTGCGCGGAAATCCACGCGTTCCGCATCCGGCTCGTCCTCCGCCGCCGTGCAGGCGCCCGTGCGGATGGAATCACCGAAATCGTACAGCGAGGAGCCGGGCATGACGGTATCCAGATCTATCACGCAGACAAACGCCCCGGTCGTCTCATCCAGCAGGATATTCGACAGTTTGGTGTCGTTGTGCGTGACACGGAGCGGGATCCGTCCGGCGGCAAGGTCGTCCACGATGAGGGAACCGCGCTCCTGCCGCGCAGTCAGGAAAGCAATCTCCTCCGCCGCGTTCGCCACGCGCCCGACCGGATCACGCGAAAGCGTATCCAGGAACGCCGCGTAGCGCTTTTTGGTATTGTGAAAATCAGGGATCGATTCGTGCAGGCAGGATGCGTCAAAATCCGACAGCCGGTGCTGGAAATTCCCGAACGCCCAACCTACCATGCGGAAGGTGTCCGGGCTGTCCATAGTCAGCCGGCAGACGGTATGCTCCACGAAATCGTAGGCGCGCCAAAAGCGCCCGTCCCTATCCACATAACGGTACGCCGCAATTCCTGTCGCAGTGCTGTCCGACGAGCGGACAACGTGCAGGCAACCGCGCTCCGCATCGCCGCCTGCGGCAAGCAGTCCGGCGCGGATATGCTCCGTAACGCGGACAATATTTTCCATGACCCCGTCCGGATCCCGGAAAATATCCGTATTGAGCACCTGCAGTATGTAGCGGCGATGCATTCCGTTTTCATCCGTCGTGATGATGAATGTATGGTTGATGTGTCCGTTGCCGCAGGGTTTTACGTCGCACACCGTGCCCCGGAAGGCAAACGCGGCGCAAGCCTCCCGCAGGACGGCATCCGTAATGGGCAGATCAGTCATGAGCGGTTCGCCTTTCAGTCAGCCCACAGATGCGCGGGGTACACGCCAGCCTCGGTCAGCGCCCGGAGCGATTCCTGCACCCACGGCTTATCCTCGGTGTAGGTCACGCCGAACCACGACGAGTTGGTGGGGTACACGCGGACATCAATCATGCCCGCCTTCATCATCCTGTCCACAGAAGTGGGCAGCAGGCACTCCGCCTTGAGCGGGTTGGGCGTGTTCGGCAGATCCTGCATGAACTCCACGAACTCCTTCTTGAAGAAATCCACGGTGTCGCGGGACAGTCCCCAGCAGTTCATGGACACGACCGTCTCACCGGGCAGGAATACCCAGTTTCCGTTTTCGTCCTCGTATTCGGCGTTGTCGCCGTCCTTGCGGATCTTCAGCCGCTCGACGATAGAAGTCAACATCCCGTCCCCGTCCACACAGCAGACACCGCGGGAGGAGGTTCCCTTGTCGGTCAGCGTATTCTTCACCTTGAAGCCGATCGCACAGCAGTGATCCTTATCGTTGCCCAGCTCGCCGCTCTCCATTTTGCGCAGGTGCGCCGCCAGCTTCATAAACGTATCCCTGCCATAGAAATCGTCCGCGTTGATTACGCCATAGGGACCCTTGATGACGTCCCGTGCCGCGCGCAGAGCGTGCGTGGTGCCCCACGGCTTGACACGTCCCTCCGGCAGCGTATACCCCTCCGGCAGGTCGTCCATGTCCTGATACACCAACGTGACCTTGATCTTTTTTGAAACGCGCGCGCCGATCGTTGCCATGAAGTCCTGCTCCATCGCCCGCTTGATGATGAACACGACCTCATCAAAGCCCGCCTGCACGGCATCGTACACCGAATAGTCGATAATGAAATCGCCGTCCGCATTCATCGGATCCATCTGCTTCAGTCCACCGTAGCGGGAACCCATGCCCGCAGCAAGAACCACCAGTGTCATTGCGTATATCCTCCCCAAGTATGGAATGTATATGGAAATCCTCCCCATCCCCGGATAGGGGACGGCAGAGATGCCTCATCCGGATCGGCATACCTGTGCCGCCGGTATGCCGGCGCCCTCTCTGCGGAGCACCGGCATTTCAAGAACGTATTATACATCATTCGCCGGCGTTTTGCATCCCCCCGGAAGGATAATTTACAGTATATTAACATTGCCGCCCGCACGGCAGCTTCCCTGTGCAGTCAGCCGCTTTTTTGCGGATACAGCCGCGTGGCATACGCCAGGAACAGGCGACTCAGGCGACTGTCCAGATAGGACAATCCCTGCCTCTGGATGTCCGCAGGAATGCCGTAGTACGCCTCGGCAATAGCCCCGGCGATGCACGCCTGCGTGTCGGCATCACCGCCCAGCGAAACGGCATTGCGCACGGCATCCTCATACCCCGTAGACTCAAGAAAACAGACGATCGCCTGCGGGACACTGCCGGGACAGGTAGCGTCAAAGCGGTAGGAAGCGCGGATCCGATCCAGCCGGAACTCCATGGGATAATAGTAGGACGCGATGTGTCCGCGTATGCGCTTCTTATCATGCGTCGTGCGTGCGAGAAAGATTGCGGAAGCCACCGCCTGCGCGCCCCGGATGCCATCCGGATGGTCATGCGTAACCTCCGCGCTCCAGCGCGCCAGCTGCTCCG
>ULVS01016803.1_pt1 | contig 10844 bp, 10 predicted proteins | sample 1959671 | NCBI WGS metagenome assembly ULVS01 (sample SAMEA4835792, study PRJEB28245) | human gut metagenome | biome: gut microbiome; material: fecal sample | place: Denmark | collected 2008
GCGTGAGGGGTTTGGTATCGTGTACGCAATGAACGGGACGGAAGCTTTGGAAAAAGTGAAAAGTGAACATCCGGATTTGATTTTGTTGGATGTTATGATGCCCGATATGGACGGGTTTGAGGTGGCAGGACGTTTGAAGGTGGAGCCGGAACAAGCTGAAATTCCGATTATATTTTTGACCGCGTTGAATGACTCGGCAAGTGTTGTGAAGGGGTTCCAACTCGGGGCGAATGATTTTATATCGAAACCTTTTCGTCGGGAAGAGCTGTTGATCCGGGTGGAACATCAACTTTCTCTGGTGGATGCCAGACGAATTATTCTACGTCAGACCGAGGAATTAAGAAAGACAATAGCCGGTAGGGATAAACTTTATTCCGTGATTGCTCATGATCTGCGCTCCCCGATGGCCTCCATCAAGATGTTGTGTAACACGATTATGATGAGTATCGACCCGCAAACCGTTCCGGGGGACGTGTTCGAGATGTTGGAAATGACCAATAAAACGGCAGAGGAAGTATTTTCTTTATTAGATAATCTGTTAAAATGGACCAAGAGTCAGTTGGGTAAGTTATCCAATGTTCCGCAACCGATAGATATGGTCGGTTTGGTTGATGGGGTTATTGAGGTGTTTAAGCCGATAGCGGAGAGCAAGTCAATTTCCTTGGAATTGAATTCAGAAGTCGAGTTTATCAATGTTATCGTCGACATCGAGATGATAAAATCCGTCGTGCGTAATTTGATTTCGAATGCGATTAAATTTAGTCATAAAGATACCGTTGTTATGGTACACGTGAAGATTCAAGATGTTGCCGATGAGAACAAGACGGGAGAGGGGAATGGTAAAGAAGTACTTGTCACCGTGTCTGATAGAGGCTGTGGGATCAAAAAAGAAGATCAAGGAAAACTGTTAAATGAGGCCACGCATTTCACGACCTTTGGTACGAATAGCGAGGAAGGCTCCGGTTTGGGCCTATTATTGTGTAAAGATTTCGTGAGCAAAAATCATGGGCGCTTGTGGTTTACCTCTGAAGAAGGTGTCGGTTCAAACTTTAATTTTACAATTCCGATAAAGTGATTTTATTCCAGACAAATCAGTTACAGATTAACAAGTTACAGGTTGGTATCGTATGAACTTGTAACCTGTTAACTTGTAACTTGCAACTAACATAAAAGGCGGTCAATCGACCGCCTTTTATGTTTCTTATTCAAATTCTTTTAGAATTTTCTCTACTTCTCCGGGGGTAACCCGTCCGTAAACTTTTTCACCGATCAGTACAACCGGGGCAAGTCCGCAGGCGCCCACACACCGCAAGCTGGTTAGAGAGAACTTCCCGTCTGGGGTAGTCTCTCCGACATTTACTTTTAGGATACGTTTGAATTCATCCAGAACTTTCTCTGCACCCCGAACGTAGCAAGCGGTTCCCATGCACACGGAGATCGGGTGTTCCCCTTTCGGGGTCATTGAGAAGAAAGAATAGAAGGTCACCACCCCGTACACTTTGGATACGGGTATATCTAGTTGACGGGCGATCACTTCCTGCACCTCTCTGGGCAGGTAGCCGATCAAGCCTTGTGCTTTGTGCAAGATGTTAATTAACTCTCCCGGTTGGTTCCCGAATTCTTCACACAGTTTTACCAGTTGGTCAACTTTGCACTTCGCTAATGTTATTTGTGTCATAATGATAACTTCGAATATTATTGTTCAATAATCTCTTTTCCTCTGTTAAAGTAGCACGTATGCAGCAAATGATGGGCTCTTTCGCTCATGGGTTTGCCCAAGAACTCTTCGTACAACGAGATGATGTACGGGTTCTGGTGGGATTTCCGGAGCGATTTTTCGCTGTCTTCCGTGTAAAGAGCCCGTGTACGTGCTTTCAACAAAGAAGAATCTCCATGGTGCAAGGGCTGACCTCCACCACCGATACATCCACCGGGGCAGGCCATAATCTCGATAGCATGGTATTTGGATTTACCGGCTCTGATTTCGTTCATGAGCTTGCGGGCATTTCCTAAACCGTGTGCCACGGCTACTTTCAATTCGAATCCGTCGACATCAATCGTGGCTTCTTTCAGATTCTCGATACCTCTGACACCTTCAAAGTTCACGTTATCCAAGGTTTTACCCGTGTGGATTTCGTAAGCTGTACGTAAGGCGGCCTCCATCACGCCTCCGGTTGCCCCGAAGATTACGGCAGCACCCGTGGATTCTCCCAGCGGTGCGTCGAAGTCTTCGTCTTCCAGTTGCATGAAATTGATATTGGTCTGTTTGATCAACGCGGCTAACTCTCGGGTAGAGATGGAGTAATTTACATCCGGGTCCCCGTTTGTCTTGAACTCGTCTCTTTCACACTCGAATTTCTTGGCCAGACAAGGCATCACGGATACCACGATGAGGTTTTCACGTTTGATACCCATTTTTTCGGCCCAGTATGTCTTGGCTATAGACCCGAACATTTGTTGTGGTGAACGGGCACTTGACGGCATATCCAGTAAATCCGGGAATTGTTTCTCGAAGAAATTCACCCAACCCGGGCAGCAAGAGGTGATGATCGGTAATTTCACCGATTTATCGCCATTCAGGAATGCTCCCAGACGACCCAGTAATTCGGTGCCTTCCTCCATGATGGTCAAGTCGGCTGCGAAGTCGGTGTCGAATACCTTGGCAAAGCCCAGTTTGCGTAAAGCGGCCACCATTTTTCCGGTAACAGAAGTTCCTGCTGGAAGAGCGAACTCTTCACCCAAGGCGGCACGGACGGCCGGGGCGGTTTGCACGATCACGGTCTTGTCCGGATCAGCTAAATCTTTGATCAGGCGGTTCGTGTGATCCAGTTCCGTCAAGGCTCCCACGGGACATACGGCAACGCACTGTCCGCAGAAAGTACATTCGGAATCTTGCAGTGACTGGTCGAATGCGGGCATCACGACGGAGCTGAATCCCCGGTTAACGGCACCCAGCGCACCCACGGTCTGCACTTCATTACACATCATCTCGCAACGACGGCAATAAATACATTTCGTGGCATCCCGGCGGATAGAAGGGGACAGGTCAACTCTGAATTCCGTTTTCTCTCCCTCGAAAGGAATTTCCCGGATACCCAATTTAATAGCTACGGATTGCAATTCGCAATTACCGGATTTGGCACACACCAGACAGTCTGACGGGTGGTCGGACAACATGAGTTCCAACACGGTCCTGCGGGCGTTCAGTACCCGGATCGTGTTCGTGTGTACGTTCATGCCGTTCTCGCAGCGAGTGGCACACGAGGGAGCCAGGTTCTTTCTGCCTTCAACCTCAACCACGCAAAGACGGCAGGATGCCGGGGCGTTTTTGATGCACAAATCCTTCAGGTTCATGTAGCAAAGGGTAGGTATGTCGATACCCATGTCCCGGGCTGCTTCAAGAATCGTGGTCCCCTTGGGAACACTGATCTCTCGGTTATCTATTTTTAGTGTAATATTCTCGTTCATAATAAAAACTTCCTCAACTGCCGAAGCAATTCTAAATTTTAAATTCTAAATTTTAAATTATCTCGTGCTTACTGCTTTGAACTTACATTTCTCCATACAAGCTCCACACTTGATACATTTTGCCGTGTTGATGAAATGCGGTTCTTTACGTTCTCCGACGATAGCGTCTACCGGGCAGTTGCGGGCGCAGAGTCCGCATCCGATACAGAGTTCCGGATCAATGTGGTACATCAGTAATGCCTTACATTTTCCTGCCGGGCATTTCTTGTCCTTAATGTGTGCCAGGTACTCGTCGTAGAAGTTGTCTATCGTTGATAATATCGGGTTAGGGGAAGTTTGTCCTAAACCACAAAGAGCGGTATCCTTGATCACGCGACCCAGGTTTTTCAACATATCCAGGTCTTCCATGGTTCCCTTACCTTGGGTAATTTTTTCCAGAATGTCATGCAGGCGTTTGTTACCGATACGACAGGGGGTACATTTACCGCAGGATTCTTCCACCGTGAATTCGAGATAGAATTTAGCAACAGATACCATGCAGTCGTCCTCGTCCATCACGATCATACCACCGGAACCCATCATGGAACCGGATGCCAGAAGGTTGTCGAAATCGATCGGTACATCCAAGTGTTTCTCGGTCAAGCAACCGCCGGAGGGACCTCCGGTTTGCACGGCTTTGAATTTTTTACCGTTTTTGATACCGCCACCGATCTCGTAAATCACTTCACGAAGGGTAGTTCCCATGGGAACCTCGATCAATCCCACGTTATTGATTTTTCCGGCAAGGGCGAATACCTTGGTTCCCTTGGAACGTTCCGTTCCGATTTTGTTGAACCAGTTAGCTCCCTTCATGATGATCGCCGGGATATTAGCCAAAGTTTCTACGTTGTTCACGTTGGTCGGGCGGTTCAGGTAACCTGATTCAGCCGGGAAGGGTGGTTTCATCGTGGGTTCTCCACGGTGTCCTTCCATGGAGTGGATCAATGCTGTTTCCTCACCGCAAACGAAAGCTCCTGCCCCGTAGCGTAGTTCGATATTGAACGAGAAATCACTTCCGAAAATGTTTTCACCCAGTAAACCGAATTCTTCGGCTTGGTGGATGGCTGTTTTCAGGCGTTGAATGGCAAGCGGGTATTCGGCGCGGATGTAAACTAATCCTTTGGTAGCCCCGATGCTGTACCCGCAGATGGCCATAGCCTCAATCACTGAATGTGGGTCGCCTTCCATGATGGAGCGGTCCATGAATGCTCCCGGGTCTCCTTCGTCAGCATTACAAACCACGTATTTCTGGTCTGCCTGGTATTTGCTCGCGAATTCCCATTTCAATCCGGTAGGGAACCCACCACCTCCACGACCGCGAAGTCCGGATAATTTGATCTCGTTGATCACTTCTTCCGGTTTCATCTCGTTGATACATTTCGCTAGCGCGGAATATCCTTCACGTGCGATGTATTCTTCAATATTTTCCGGGTCAATGAATCCGCAGTTACGCAAGGCGATCCGCAGTTGTTTCTTGTAGAAACCCATGTGTTTCGAGTCGCTTACCGCTTCTTTCTTTTCCGGATCCTTATATAATAATCTTTCGACTTTACGTCCTTTGATAACATGTTCATTTACAATTTCCTCGGCGTCATCCGGCTTAACCTGTACGTAGAAGGTATTGTCAGGCATGACTTTCACGATCGGTCCTTTTTCACAGAAACCGAAACAACCGGTTGCGATGACCTGAACTTCGTCTTCCAGGTTTTTCTCTTTTAAACATTCTTCCAGTCTGGTAATAATCTGGTGACTGGCAGATGCTCTACATCCCGTTCCACCACAAACGAGGATATGCATTTTATAACTCATAGATTCAAGGTTTTGATTAGTTGTTCTAGCTGTCCTTTTTTGTTTTAGATTGTTTCAAAATTTACCGGAATGATGTCGGCCACGAGCTCGTCATTCTTCAGGTATTTCTGAATGATTTCTTCGGCTCTTTCGGTCGTTACATGTCCGAACACGATCGGGTCTTTCCCCGGTTTTGTGATTTCCACGGTCGGTTCCGCGTAACAGTACCCCATGCATCCCGTTTGTGTAACCACGGCAGCAATCCCGTTTTTCTCCAGGTTTTCGATAAAGTAGTTCATGGTGTCCTTACTACCCGCGGCGATTCCGCAAGTTGCCATAGCCACTTTAATCTGGATCAGGCTTTCAACCTGTTCACTTTTCTCCCGAAGATCAATCTTCGTCTGCACGTTTTCTTTGATGCGTTTGAGGTCCGCGAGTGATTTGATTTTTTCCATATAAAATGATTAAGGTTATTTTGTTTTAACTTGTTTGTGTAATCTCTTTTATGTTTTCCCGGATCATTTGTTTTAATGCCATAACGATTTCCGGGTCATTTAGAGGTACTCCCTCCAGTATCTCTTTTACTTCATTCGTGTCGAACGTGTATTTCCCTTTTTCCGTGGAATGACGGTAAATAAAGTCGATCCCGGGATTTGCCGACACGAGAATCACGATGCTCCCGGCAATATCACCCATGGGTGGTCTGTCCCAGTGTGAAAGACCGAAATTTGCCTCGATTGTGGTACCTTTTCCCGGTTTTGATTTTATTTTCAAGGTTCCTCCTGTTGCCTCTGCATTCTGTTTGAATAAAGGGATGCCCAGCCCGACTTTACGCACGGTTCTACTCGTGAAAAAAGGATCGGTAACTTTTGCAACCGTGTTTTCGTCCATGCCACACCCGTTATCTCTGATCGTGATGACAAGAGAATCTTCCGTTATATTCTCTTGCAGGTCAATTTCAACACGAGAGGCTTGGGCTCGTATCGAGTTTTGGGCAATATCTAAGATATGGTCCGATAACGTTTGCATTCAATACCTGTATTAATTACTCTATTTTTTCTTGAATGAGAAGCACACATTCTTATAGTTTTTATCTTTTCCCTATGATTTAATTTCAATCGCATGAAAAATCGTTCCAAATATAATTAATTTATCAATAGGAACAAGAGATTTGTTATCAACTTGGTATTATATAGATTGTTTCTAATGTAGAAATTATTCTGTATTGCAATTCGTTGATTTTTGTGATTCGTATATCGAAAAATAGCTCTATTTCGTGCGAATTTTGTTTTATTTTCAGGAAAGGTATTTCTTCAGAGTTTCTTTTAATAAACGAGAGTCGATCGGTTTCGTAAGGTAGTCTGTACAACCGGCTTTGCTTGCCTCTTGTTTGTCGCTGTCGAAGGCGAAAGCGCTCACGACGATGATGGGGATACCTGTATTTAATTTCCGGATTTCACGAGTGGCTTCCAATCCATCCATGTTTGGCATTTTAAGATCCATAAGGATGGCGTCCGGGCTGTACTGCCGGTATTTTTGAATGGCCTCCAAGCCGTCGAGGGCATGAATGATCTGGTAATCTCTTTTCAGGATAGTCATGACTAAAAGAAAATTACTTTCGTTGTCTTCGGCAACGAGTAATTTCTTGATGGGCAATGTGTTCTGACTATCCATAGGAGTTTGTTCTTCGTGTCAAAAGATGAACGTTTCATTATATTGAAATGCTGACCATCAATAAAATGGAGAATGTTAATGTTTGATTTGCTTTCTATCTGATCGATAGAATATTAAAAAATAAGCAATATTGGTTTGCTTTAGTAAAAAATGCCTATATTTGTGACGTTAATAAACGTTCGTTTTTTGCTATAAAAAATCTTGTGGAGTTATGTCCCGGTAAAATGGGTTTTCTGATAGAATTTCTGTTTGATAGAGTTATTATTCTGTGATCAAATTGTTATAAGATACTTATTCTAGTGTTAATAATTACTATGATACTACAATAATTTTATATTTTAATAGAGGGGGAATAGAGGGGGAATAGGGGAGGAATGGGAGCGGAATGGGAGCGGCTCGCAATATGATAGCAGAATGATGATGTTTTGATAACATTATTTTACATTAGTTAAAATCAATTTTTTATCGAATATCGTTAAATTCATGAATGTTAAAACACGGATTTAGGGATATTTTAAGGTCATAAATGGATTTTTGTTAGATAAGTTGTTTTGAGGAATTATTTTTTCTTCTAGTCTTCCAGTTCGATTTTCCCGCAAGGTGGGGAGAAGAGGGGAATTCTGGGTTTGTTTTTTAATAGATCTTTCACGTCGTCGAGTGATAGTTTGGGGGCGGGTTCCGGCCCGGCAACTCTTCCCACTCTTCCTTGGAGGTTGTATTCTTGATAGGAGGCAGGGAGTTTGTCGTTGATGAAATCATCGAGAAGACGTTGGTGTTCGATGCTGGAATGGAGGACTCTCTCTTGTATTTTGAATAGCATATCGTGTGAGATGAAAGTGCGGAACGTGTCGAGACCTTTCTCGCAAATACCTAGGGCAATGCCGTCCGTGAGGCAACACGTGAATCTTTTTTCCGCATCGGTTTGCGGGTAAAAGTAACTACTGTTGTGATCTACATAATGCCGGATCACGTCCATACCGGGTGTGTAGAGATTATTGGGTACTAGGTGGCGTGTGCGGTAACGACTGAAAAAGTGTCCCGTGTACCTGCTGAAAACGAGTTCTTCGGTTCTCATGTTGTAAACGGGGAATATGATGCCGGCACCTCTGTAAGTCTCGTAAGTGGAGTAATAGTAAACGTCCAGGTTCTCCCGTTCCTTTTTGTTGTTACATGCGATGATGATATGCCATTGGTTGTGCGTGAGGGGGGATTTCCACTCGATTTGAAATGATACGGGAAATTTCTTGGCGAACAGGATTTCCCGGCGATGCATGTTGATGAAGAAATCCCTCTTGTTCAGAATTGCGGTGGTATCGCGTCTTGCCTCTTTGACGATGGCTTCCGGTGACATGGTGTCTAAAAACATAATCCTGCAAATTTTAAATTAACGGGTGATGGCTACCCGGATGGAATCGAATGACAAGTCCGGTAGCGAGAGGCTCGTGAAAACTTTACCGATGTCGTCAACGTAATGTGCGTCGGAAGAGCGGATAAATTTATATCCGGACAGGTATGCGTTCTGTTGAAGAAATTGTTCCCGTGTCGTGTGAGGACTGAGTTCAAGAGCCTCGCATTTCAAGTCTTTGGGGACGAATCCGAGTTGAGAGAGAATGCTGAAACGGGATTTGTCGATATGGGCCGGGATGAAGATGCCGTCCAGCGCATGGACGGTACGTTCGATCGTGTTTATATCGACATCCAAGGCCGTGATCAGAAGTCGTTCTTCTTCGTATGTGATCTGTTCTTCGGCATCCACCACGACTTGGTAACCGAATTTGTCCGGGTTGTTTTTTATGTTCGGGAGATGGAGATCGAGGAAGTGCTGGAATGCGGTAAGGCGTTCCAAGGTGGGGAAGTATGCGAGGGCGTGAACTTCTTCCGCCGTGTTGACTTCCGTCCCACAAAGAACCCGTAGCCCTTGTTGTTCGCCCAGTTGCTGGATCACGGGGGCTTGCCGGGTGGAGTTATGGTCGGAAATCCCGATGAGGGACAGGCCTTTCTGTAATGCCATACCGATGATGTTTGCGGGACTCATGTCGAGATCCCCGCAAGGTGACAGCACGGTGTGTATGTGTAGATCGGCCCGGATTTCCATGAAATTCGTGATTACGGGTGAAGTAGTTTGTACAATTGTCCCGTGATTTCGAAAGTCTGTAACGGGCTGGAGAGAATGGGGATGTTTTCGTTATTGCTTTCTTCCAGCGTATCTTCTTCCGGGAGGTGTCCTTTGACCAGAATGATGGCCGCGATTTCTTTCAAGGAGGCGATAGCCATGACGTTTTTGTGTGTTTGCAGGGTAACCCATACATCTCCTTCTTGGGCATGTCCCATGACATCACTTAGCAAGTCGGACGTGTAGCCGCCTTTAACTTCTCGTTGTAAACCTTCTTGTCCGGAACATACCGTGAGGTTTAGCTGGGAAACAATGTCTTGTACTGTCATAATTTGTAGTTTGTGGTTTTCGTGAATATATTTTATCTTGTTTATTCTCCAAATCTTTTTAATCCCCAAGTTTTTTCTGAAAGTTCAAGGGATTCTTCCGGTGTCATCAAGGCCTCGTTGCACAGGAGTTTTTGCATAAACACGCATTGATTGAGTTTCGCCTTTCCCTGAACGACATCCCTTGCCAGCGTGTGGCAGGCCGGGGCGCCGCAGGCCCCGCAGTCGATTTGCGGGAGAACGTGCATGATGCGGTTTAATTTTTCCATCTTTTCCATGGCGACAAGCATATTCTCGTCGAGTTGTTCGATGGAACGCGGTGGGATTTTCCCGCTGAGTTTACCTTGTTTGAAAAGGTAGGATTCGTATTCTTGAATGTCATCGAAATCGGGTTGCTGTTGTTCGTGTTTGCTGGCTTGCATCCGTTTGCGCAGGCGTTCGATGGTCAAGAATCGGTTATTCACGACAAGCGCACCGCCGGCGCAGGAGTGGTCACAGGCTCGTAGTTCAAGAAAATCGATGTCCGTGAGTTCATCATTTTCTATTTTTTCGAGTATGTCGATCACGTTGTGGATCTCGTCAATGGCCAGGCAGCGACCTTCAAATTTAGAGGCCTCGCCTTCCGACAAGTCCCAGGCGATGGATTCGGGGGAGAGGTACGTGCGTTCGGTTACCGTTCCCACGGGTTGATCCCGGTGTTGCGTGAGGCCCAGTTGTATTTTGTTATAAATGAAATTCAAGTTGATAACTCCGTCGATGTTGGATTGATCGTCGCCGACCGGGCTTTTTACTGCCGCGATTTTTGCGGCGCATGGAGTGACGTAGAATATACCGACTTCATCCGGCGAAATACCCTTATCGAGATATTTTTTACGGGCGAAGATGGCTGCCAGGTCCATGGCTTGTTTTAACGGGACGATATGGTCTATCAGCGAGGGAAAACGTACCTGTATCAAGCGGACGATTGCCGGGCAGAAGGACGAGATGAAGGGACGCTCGTAAGAGTTCTTTTCCATGTAACGTTGTATGGCTTTTGCTAGGATACCCGATGCCTGTGCCACCTCGATTACTTCCGTGAACCCCATCTGGTGGAGTTCCGCGAAGATTTGTTGTTCCGTGATTTCTTCCGAGAATTGTCCGAAAAGGACTGTCGGGAGAAGGATGATCCGGTGTTTGAAATTGAATATTTGGTTGAAATCGTCCTGCTCCACGTATATCGCATGTTGCGGGCACGACTTGAGGCATTTGCCGCAGTCGACGCAAGCATTTTTGTTTATCGTCGCCAAACCACCTTTAATGCGGATGGCCTGCGTGGGGCAGAGGCTCATGCAGTGCGTGCATCCGATGCAGGCTGTACTGGCAACTTTTAAGGCGTGGTAAAACGGTTCCATGATTAATTTTAGATTTTAAATTTTAGATCCTATCGATTAAGTGAT
>ULVS01017876.1_pt1 | contig 10761 bp, 9 predicted proteins | sample 1959671 | NCBI WGS metagenome assembly ULVS01 (sample SAMEA4835792, study PRJEB28245) | human gut metagenome | biome: gut microbiome; material: fecal sample | place: Denmark | collected 2008
TATACCTAATACTCTTGATGATTTAATAAAAGCTTATAAATATATAATTAAAAATGATTTAAATTTCTTTATTATAGGAAATGGTTCAAATGTTCTAGCAAGTGATGAAGAATATAATGGAATTGTTATAAAACTCAACAAACTCAATAAAATTACGCAAATAGCAAAAGAATCATTTTTAGTAGATGCGGGGGCAAACGGAACTAAAGTTTCTTTAGAACTAGCAAAACTAGGCTACACTAATATGGAATTTCTTGCGACAATTCCTGGAACAATTGGGGGATTAGTTTTTATGAATGCGGGGGCATATGGACAAGAGATTAAAGATATTGTTCAAGAAGTTACTTTTCTTGATGAATTAGGGAATTTAATTACTAAAAATATTTCAGAATTAAATATGCAGTATCGTAGTAGTATATTTAAAGAAAAAAAGACAATCATTACGCAAGTAATGTTAAAACTAAATAAATTATCAAATAATTTATTACCATTAGAAAAAATTAAAACATACAAACAACTAAGAAAAAATACTCAACCTATTAATAACTATACAGCTGGTTCAACCTTTGAAAATCCAAAAGGCATGAAAGCTTGGGAGTTAATAGAAAATATGGGATTTAAGGGCTATCAAATAAATGGTGCAATGGTTAGTTATAAACATGCAAATTTCTTAATAAATTATCATAATGCTAGATACATTGATATGATTAAACTAATAAAAGAAATACAAGAAAAAGCTAAAAATGATTATGACATATCATTAGTATGTGAATGGGTTATTGTTAAATGATAGCCCATTCATTTTTAATTAACTTTAATATAATAAAATTGGAGGTAATAAAATGTATAATCACATAAACTTTTTTGACCTAAATAAATTAGGCCAAAATAAAAATCAATTAGAAAAAACAAATATTGAAATTGTAACCCCTATTGAAGCATTATCTAAAGGAAATATGGATAAAAACTTATATAACCAATTTGAAAACTATCAACCAGTATTATTAAACAAAAATAATCCTAATGATATGTTGAAAGCTTATAATTTCATGCTAATTGATTTACAACTTTATTTAGATGTTCATCCTGAAGATGAAAATGTAAAAGAACTATTCAATGAATATGTTAGAAGATGGCATGAAACAAAAGAAAATGTTCAAAAAATCAATGGACCTTTGTATCTTGCTTCAACAGCTGATTCTCAAAATTTAAATTGGGATTGGCAAAAAAAATGGCCTTTTGAGGGGAAGATGAACTAATGGTAGCTTATTTAAAAATGTTAGAGTATCCTTTAAACATCACAAAAAAAGACTTAAAAATGGCTAAATTAATTGCAAGCCAATATGGTGGTCCTCAAGGAGAACTTGGTGCCGCAATCCGTTATTTAAATCAAAGATTAACAATGCCAGATGATTATGGTAGAAGTCTATTAAATGATATAGGAATAGAAGAACTAGCACATATCGAAATGTTACAAACAATGATGATGATGTTAATGAAAGATGCAACTATTGAAGAAATAAAAGCAGCAGGTTTAGAAAACCATTATACAGAACATGGGAAAGATATCTTCCCTGAAAATGAATCTGGTGTATCATTTACAACCGATTATATATCTTCAACTGGAGATGTAATCGCAAATATAGTTGAAGATATGGCAGCAGAACAAAAAGCAAGAGCAATTTATGAAAATTTAATTAGGTTAACTGATAATGAAGAAGTACTACAACCCCTATTGTTTTTAAGACAACGGGAAATAGTACATTATCAAAGATTTAAAGAATTATTAGAACATTACAAAAAAATGGGTTATTAAAAAACACAAGCAATTATCTGTATTTTTAAAAGAAAAAATAGTATAATAAACATGTTATTAGAAATTAGGAATAATAACAAATCTATAAGAATATGAGGAAAAGAGATTTATGGCAAAACTTAAAAATGTTAACAAAAATTTAGTTAATGCAATCCTATACATCTTAGTAGGTATCTTATTCATTATTTTCAAAGGTAGCGTATTAAATTGGTTATTTACAATCGTAGGTATCCTATTTATAGTATTTGGTGTTATCGATGTTTTAAATAAAAATCTTACATCAGGTGTTGTTAGTATCGCTATCGGTATTGTATTAATTTTAGGCGGATGGTTATTCGTTGAAATCGTGCTAATCGTATTTGGTGTATTAATCGCAGTTAAAGGTGTAATTGCATTATTAGATGCAGTTAAAGCAAAGAACGTTGCAAATATTTTGGTTGCCGTAGTTACTGTTGCTGTTGGCGTTATGCTAATAATCAGTAAATGGGTAATGTTAGACTGGTTCTTTATTGCTTTAGGTGTTATCTTCATCATTAATGGTGCATTAGCATTATTTGGCAAAAAACTAGTTAAATAAGAAAAGAAAAAAGATCCACTTTTGGGTGTTCCTATTAGGGATTATAAGAAAACAAAAATAATTTTAATGGGAACACCTGCAAGTGAGTTTAGAAAGATAAAACTCGAAGTTTTTGCGACTTCGAGTTTTTCTTATGCCCAAAACAACAAAATAAAAAAGAAATTTAATTAAATTTCAAAAAACACTTGACAAATTCAAAATCATTGTATATGATATTTATGTAAATTTCAAAAAGGACGTGTGATAAATGGAACTAACCAAGTTGGCGGATATAATCCAAGGGAACATACCTACGAGAATTGAAGTTCCTTCCGGGCAATCGATTGAAACGATTACGATGCAGGAACTCAATTATATTGCTAATGTATCCGACGATTTACCTATCGAAAAATATCTTACCGTGCAAAGCGATAAAATTGCGTCTTACTCTTTGACTAAGGAATATGACGTTGTTGTCGGTCTGAGTTCAGGCAAAGCTATTGTAATTGAGCAGAGTCGAGCAAGAAAATTGGTCTTATCGAATTTAGCAATTATTCGTATTAAAGATATAAATGTTCTTGATCCCCATTATCTTTGCTGGTATATCAATAACAATAAATCGGCACTCAAAGAACTGAATAAATTAAAACAAGCCACTGCGGCTGTTTCTGTCATCCCTTTGAGTATGCTGAAGGGTTTTGATATAGTTCTCTTACCTATTGAGAAACAACGCATAATCGGCAAAATAAACGAGTTAAAACGAAAGCGTGATCGGCTGACACACATTATTGAAACAAAGGAATCGGATATTTTAACACAGCAACTTGTAAAAACATTTGAAAAGGAGTCGAAAAATGGCAATAAGTGAGTATGAAGTAGAAAATCTTTTTATAGAAAGATTAGGGACTATCGGTTACAAATATATCGAATTAAAAAATTATACCGAAGTAATGTTGAACTTCAAGGCTCAACTTGAAGCATTCAATAAAGAGGAAATTATCAATGCCAAAGGCGTTGCAGAGCTGTCTACCGCTGAATTTGACAGACTTCGCACACAAATTGAAAACAAGACTGTTTACGAGTCTGCAAAGATTTTACGCGACAAACAGGTATTAGAGTTGGATAACGGCAAGCGTATCTATATTGAGTTTTTGTCAAAAGATATAGACCGCAATATATATCAGGTTACGCATCAAGTAACAATGGATAAAGACCATATGAATGAGGTCGTATATAAAAACCGTTATGACGTTACCATTCTTATCAATGGATTGCCGCTCGTACAAATTGAATTAAAACGCCCCGGCGTTGAAATAAACGAAGCAATCAATCAGATAAATCGTTATCGCAGATATTCGTTCAGGGGGCTTTTTCACTTCATTCAATGCTTTGTTGTGTCAAACTCTATTCAGACTAAATACTTTGCGAACGAAAATGAAACGAACGCCGATGGTACATATAAAGCAATACTAAAGAGTTTGGCGTTCTTTTGGACGGATGTAAACAACGAGCGTATCAATCAACTAAATGAGTTTACCGACGACTTTTTCGCGAAGTTCAATATTACCGCTCTATTGACAGACTATACTGTATTGCAAGACACCTTAAAGAATATTATCGTAATGCGTCCGTATCAGATTTATGCGACGAAGGCAGTCTTGCGCCGCGTCTTGGAAGAGAATCGAAACGGCTACGTTTGGCATACGACCGGTTCAGGGAAAACGCTCACGTCTTTCAAGTGTGCTTCGCTTCTCCGTGACAATGGCAGAATCGATAAAGTGTTCTTCCTGGTTGACCGTAAAGATTTAGACGATCAGACCGTTGACGAATACAATTCATTTGAGGAAAACTGTGTAGACAGCACGGATTCCACTTCTGAACTCATTAAACGTTTGAAGAACAGCGGCGAAAGAATGCTCGTTACCACAATTCAAAAACTCGCTTGCGCGCTCCGCAACGAAAAATATAAACCGATTATGGAAGCGTACAAAACGAAGAAGTGTGTATTCGTAATCGACGAATGTCATAGAAGTCAGTTCGGCAAAATGCACGGCGATATCCGCAGGAACTTCCAGAACGCCAACTTTATCGGTTTTACCGGAACCCCCATTTTCGAAGAAAACAAAGGAGCGACAGGTCAGACGACAGCAGATATATTCAATGCAGGCACAATGGATGCTTGTCTGCATAAGTACCTTATAAAGGAAGCCATTGCAGACGGTAATGTTTTGAAATTCTCTGTGGAATATCAAAACACTTTCAATGTTGTAACAACCAATGCCGCTGATATGACGGTAAGACGTATCGTTCATGAGCAGAGCAACAATCCGAATTTTAATCTGGAAGAATACTGTAAACGCAATAGCATTGATATTTCAAACATTTATAGCGATCAGCTACGTATCGAACTCGTTACCAACAACATTTTGGAACATTACGAAAAACATACGAAAATCGGCACGGACACTTACACCTCTCTTTTCGCCATTCAGTCTGTTCCGCTTCTGCAAAAGTATTACAATGCTTTCAAGAAGTTAAACAAAAAAGGCTTGAAAATTGCCGCTATATTTACATACGCCGCAAATGAGGATATGGACGAAGGCGCGGACACACCGCAATCGAGAGAATTTTTGGAACAGTGTATTCAAGATTACAATGAGATGTTCTCCACGGAAAAAGAAAAACCGTCTTTCAGTCTTGAAACGTTTGATGCGTACCGCAAGGATATTGCAAAGCGATTAAAGCAAAAAGAAGTTCCGCAAATCGACATATTGCTTGTAGTAAATATGTTCCTGACGGGTTTCGATTCAAAGCCGCTTAACACCTTATACTTGGACAAGCCGTTGTTCTGGCACTCTCTTGTGCAGGCATACAGCCGTACAAACCGCATTTACAAAGAAACAAAGCAATACGGACAGATTATTACCTTCCGTAACATCAAAGAAGAACAGGATAAAGCCTTGAAACTGTTTTCGGGCGACGGCAATCCGAACGCATATTTGCTTGAAAATTACGATTATTATGTTGCGGAATATGCCGATCGGGTTGCAATTATGCGTAACGTTGCTCCGTCTTACGATATCGCGGGCAGATTACAATCGGAAGACGATCAAAGAAAATTTATTGTTTCGTTCCGTTTGGTCGCTCAAACGCTTTCTACCTTAAAGACTTTCTCGAAATTCGACTGGAACGATCTTGCCAACGTCTTGGACGAAGACGAATTTCTGGGATATAAATCGTGGTATCTCTACTACTACGATTTAGCCAAGAAAGAACGTGAGAGAAATGTAAAAACGACTCTTGTAGATATCGACTTTAATATAGAGTTGATAAGAACGGATAAAATCAACGTCGTTTACATCCTTAATTTGCTGAAAGACGTTATTAAGAAAGACGAAAACGAAAAGAAACGATCCATTGATTTGGTTCTGCGAGAAATCGAGCGTTCAGACAACGAACGATTGAGAGCAAAGCAGGAAATGTTAAAACGCTTTGTTACAGAAAAATTCTTCACTCTTTCGCCCGATGAGGATATTGTGAAGGCGTATGAAGAATTTGAAGTTCAACAACAGAACATGGATATCGAAATGTTCGCGGAAGAAACCAAACTTGATGTCGAAACAATCAGATTTTTTATGTCCGAATATCAATTCAAACACGTTATCAGCCTTGAGGATATCCGAAAACGGTTAAGTCAAAAAGGCTACGGGCTAATTCAAACAATAAAACTCTCGTCCGAAATAGAGGACTTTGTAAAAGAACAATACGAAAAATTCAGAGCAGAAGGAGTATAAAAATATGGCAACCGATATTCAACTTCACAAACAACAGGCACAGGAACTTTCCAACAAACTTTGGGCTATCGCAAACGATTTGCGGGGCACAATGGACGCAAGCAAATTCAAAGATTACATTCTTGGTATCATTTTCTACCGTTTCCTTTCCGAAAAAACGGAAAAGTATATGGAAGAAATACTAAAAAACGACGGTATTACCTATGCCGACGCTCTCGCTTCTCAAAATGAAGAATTGCTTGCCGCACTCGACAAGTATTCTCTTGACAATCTCGGTTATATCATCCGCCCCGAATATAGTTTCGGTTATATCGTCAATATGATAGCGGGCAAGTATGACGGTAAAGTGTTCTCGGTTGACTATCTCGAAAAAGCAATCGCATCTATTCAGCAGTCAACGCTCGGACAGAAGTCAGAAGCCGCGTTTGACGGTATTTTCGACGCAATGGACTTGAAAGATAAAGATTTGGGCAAGGAAGTTTCCGACCGCACAAAACAAATCGCTAAGGTTATCAACCGCGTTAACGATATAGAATTTTCCTACGATGACGCGCAATTTGACGTTCTCGGAACGGCATATATGATTTTGATTGGTCTGTTCGCTTCCGATAGCGGTAAGAAAGGCGGGGAGTTCTTCACGCCCAGCGCAGTTTCTGAATTGTGCGCGCGCCTTGCAACAGTCGGCTTAAAATCCGTTAAAAACGTATGCGATCCTACTTGCGGTTCGGCTTCTATGCTTTTGGAAGTTCGCAAAGCGGTTATCGCAAACGGTGGAACGGCAGAACACGCCGTAGGTCATTATTACGGACAGGAACTCAACGGCACGACTTATAACCTTGCCCGTATGAATATGCTGATGCACGACGTGCCGTATCAATATTTCAATCTTTTCAACGATAACACGCTTGAAAAAGATAATTTCGGAACTACCAAGTTTACCGTGCAGGTTGCGAATCCGCCCTACTCGGCGAAATGGTCTGCCGCTTCCTCCTTCCTTGATGATCCGAGGTTCAGTGGCGCAGGCAAACTTGCCCCGTCCAGCAAAGCCGATTTTGCATTTGTAGAACACATGGTATATCACATGGACGACGACGGACGTGTTGCCGTTCTTCTGCCGCACGGCGTACTTTTCAGGGGCGGAAGCGAAGATGCGATTCGCAGATATCTGATAAAAGATCTCAACGTACTTGACGCGGTCATCGGTTTGCCTGCAAATCTTTTCCACGGTACGGGAATCCCGGTATGCTGTCTTGTTCTTCGCAAATATCGTAACGGTAACGCGGGTAACATCTGCTTTATCGACGCGAGCAAATATTTTACGCCCGGAAAGAATATGAACCAACTTTCTTCCGAAGATATCGACCGTATCTTAAATGCATATATCGACCGTAAAGATATAGATAAATTCTGCCATATCGCCACAATGGAAGAGATTGAAGAAAACGACTATAACTTAAACATTCCGCGCTATGTGGATACGTTTGAAGAGGAAGAAGAAATCGATATCAAAGCGGTTATGGCAGAGATAAAAGAGCTTGAAAGTCAACGCGCAAGCCTTGACGAGGAAATTAACAAGTATCTGAAAGAACTCGGCATTTTGGAGGACTAATTGCAATGAAAAGCGACAAAAGCACCCCTAATGTTCCAACTTTGAGATTCATAGAGTATTCCGATACTTGGCAAGAAACCCCCTTTGACTCAACGTTTGATATTCTTACGAATAACACTTTATCAAGAGCCGAATTGAACTATGAAGATGGTACATATAAAAACATTCACTACGGCGACGTTCTTATTAAGTTTCCCGCACATATTGACGTGGAAGATCAGGAAATCCCTTTCGTAAACGAATATAGTTCTTCGGTAAAGTTTGATGATGCTTTGCTTCAAGATGGCGACATAGTGATTGCAGACACGGCAGAAGATTATACCGTAGGAAAGGCAACGGAAATTGAAAATTCGTCTATGCGTAAAGTCGTTTCAGGTCTGCATACTATTCCGTGTCGTCCGAAAATGAAATTTGCCGCAAGATACTTGGGATATTATATCAATTCTCCCGCTTATCACAATCAACTTATCCCATATATTCAGGGCGTAAAAGTCAGTTCAGTATCGAAAACACTTATAAAAAACACGTCTATTTCTTATCCGAGTTATGGCGAGCAATCAAAAATTGCCGAGTTTTTGTCTGCATTAGACAGTAAAATTGAAACTCAAAACAAAATCATTGAACATAAAAAATCGCTAATAATTTCATTGATAATTGAGATTTTACTATCGGTTTTATCTCTTGTGGAGAGTTTTCTCTCTCTAAACTTATTTTCTATGATCAATAATTTATTAAAATTATTGTGGACTATTTTCAAGGAGGTAAAACGAATATGGTCAAAGAAAAAAACATAAGTCAAATTTCAGGCTTATGGCAAGAGGAAAAGAAGCAGTTTGTAAAAAAGTCAACGTATGCAGCCTACTCGCTCATCGTTGAAACGCATTTGCTTCCGGCATTCGGTAATCTTACGTTAGTTACCGAAAAAGATGTGCAGGGGTTTGTACTCTCGAAGTTAGAATCCGGACTTTCGCAAAAGACTATCAAGGACATGCTGATAGTATTGCGTATGATATTGAAGTTCGGCGCAAAGAAACAGTATTGTACTTATCTGCCGTTTGACGTTATTTTCCCGACAGAACGGGAACATCAGGATCTTGAGGTGCTTTCTGTTGCAAATCAAAGGAAAATCATCAATTATGTGCGTGAGAATTTTACTTTCCGCAATCTTGGCATTTTCATCTGTTTGAGTACAGGGATACGAATAGGTGAAGTCTGCGCATTGACGTGGGATGATATTGATACCGATAACGGTATCATTCATATTCGAAAAACAATACAGCGGATTTATATCAACGATAACGGAACAAAAAAAACGGAACTTCTGATAGATACTCCGAAAACCGCTACTTCTATGCGTGATATCCCGATGATAAAGGATTTATACGACCTATTGAAACCTTTGAAAAAGGTGGTCAGAAACGATTACTACGTTCTGACGAATGACGCAATGCCGACCGAACCGCGTACATATCGTAACTATTATAAGAAGCTACTCAAACGGCTGGGTATACCGCCTATCAAGTTTCACGGACTTCGTCACAGTTTTGCTACTCGCTGTATTGAAAGTAAATGTGACTATAAAACGGTTAGCGTCATTTTAGGACATTCCGATATCAGTACAACGCTGAATCTTTACGTGCATCCGAATTACGATCAGAAAAAGAAGTGTATCGATAAAATGTTCAAGTTGATAAAGAACTTTTAGATAACAGAATGGGAAGTTTGATTTAGTCAGGCTTCCTTTTTGTATGCGGTTGTTAAAAAAATCAGGTAACTTTTTTATTAAAATACCTTGTAAAACTCATCGTCAAATGTCCCTTTATTATAAAGGACATTTTTCTATGCGAAAAATACGAAGTTTTACAGTGAAAGTTCCCAATTATCCTAGGAGAAAAATGAAAAATTTTTTCTAAACACCCCCGCAAAGTGATTGAAACTTTCCAATAATATTGAGGATATGTAATGGAAACGTCAAAGTTTTTGCCCTCTATTGTCCATATAAAGTGAGAAAATCTTTGTCTAAATGAAAAAAGTTTCGTGCAAACCATTAAGTTTCGTACCGTAAGTTTCCAATTATAGTAGAGGGATATTTCTTTTCAGAAAAGTACGAAGTTTTTACTCTCTGTTGTCCATATATAGTGAACGGAACAGGAGATAACAGATAATGAGTTACAAACAAGTGTACCCGCCTTAGCGGGCAGAAAAAACCAAACGTAAAGCAGAAAAATATAAGGAGGTATTCAGATTGACGCAATTTACGTTTTATGAGATTTACAAAGACGTTATGGAAATGCTGGACGATGATGCGACGCGCGGACAGTTTATGAAAGCGATCTGCAAGTTTATGTTCGAAGAGGAGCCGGTGAAACCGCCGAAAGGAAACAAGTCAGAATATTTTTGGGAGAACATTATCGACGTGATGACGGAAAGCAAAGAAGCCGAAAAGAACGGAAAACGCCCGAAAAGGCTCAACATGAAGATGAAGCATTTCACCTTTCAGTACGCATACTACAAGGCGATTTTGCTGATGACGGACGAAGAGATATGGCAATACATAAAAGCAATCTATGGTTATATGGTAGAAGGCGTTGAGCCTACGGATCTGAGCAATAACGTTATGCTCTACTTCAATCTTGCCAAAAGGAAACTCGACATAAGCAAGACAAGAAGCATTGTCGGAAAACACGGCGGTAGATCACAGAAGAAAACTGCTGAAATGGCGCTGGACCAGTTTTTGACGGCAAATCCGCACATCAGAAATAATCTTTACGGAAATGCGGTTGAACTTGTAAAAGGCAAAGACTTCTCCGTGCTCTCGGACAAGTTAAAAGCAAGTTCCAAATGGGCAAGCGAACCAAGTCTTTACAAGATATTGTCGCACTACGACGAGATTGTATCGCCATAGTGGAAAGCAAAAGCCCGACAAATAAATTGGAAAACGGGTACTTTTTACAAGCAGGATAAGGTTTTTGCAATCTATTTCAAA